>Ga0310810_10000944_pt1 | contig 29338 bp, 21 predicted proteins | sample NCmetagenome_FD_207641 | JGI IMG/M metagenome (GOLD analysis project Ga0310810, IMG submission 207641) | Soil microbial communities from experimental microcosm in Duke University, North Carolina, United States - NC | ecosystem: Engineered > Artificial ecosystem > Soil microcosm > Unclassified ... | reverse complement strand
GGCACCATCATCATGCGCGCGAAGGCGGAGATCGAGGTGTCCAAGAAGGGCGACCGCTCCGCGATTGTGATTTCGGCGATCCCGTATCAGGTCAACAAGGCCAAGCTGATTGAGCGCGTTGCGGAGCTGGTACGCGAGAAGACGATCGACGGCATCTCGGACATCCGCGACGAGTCGGATCGCGACGGGCTCCGGATCGTCATTGACCTGAAACGCGGCGAGATCGGCGACGTCATCCTCAACAATCTCTACAAGCACACCGCGCTGCAAAGCAGCTTTGGCATCATCATGCTCGCCATCGTCGGCGGCCGGCCGAAGGTGCTGTCGCTCGTCGAGTTAATCGACAGCTTCGTCGAGTTCCGCCGCGAAGTCGTGCGCAGGCGAACCGAGTTCGAGCTGCGAAAGGCCGAGGCCCGACGCCACATTCTCGAAGGCCTCAAGATTGCGCTCGACCATCTTGACGCGGTGATCGCGTTGATTCGCGCCGCGAAGAATCCGGGGGAGGCGAGGGACGGCCTGATCGCGCAGTTCTCGCTCACGCAGATTCAAGCGCAGGCCATTCTCGACATGCAGCTGCAGCGGCTGACGGGGCTGGAACGGCAGAAGATCCTCGACGAGCTCGCCGAACTGGTCAAGCTCATTGAGCGGCTGCTGGCGATTCTCTCGAGTGACAAGCTCGTGATGCAGATCGTCGTCGAGGAGCTGCGGAAAGTTCAGCAGAAGTACAGCGACGCGCGTCGCACGGAAATTCTCGCCGAAGAAGGCGAATTTCGAATCGAGGATCTGATCGCCGAAGAGGACATGGCGATCACGGTCAGCAATACCGGCTACATCAAGCGGACTGCGATTACGAACTATCGCAACCAGCGTCGCGGCGGCAAAGGGCGCATCGGCATGCGCACGCGCGAGGAAGACTTCGTCTCGCATCTGTTCGTGGCATCGACGCACGCCTACATCATGATTTTCTCGGACCGCGGTCGCGCCTATTGGCTGAAGGTCCACGAGATTCCCGACGTCGGCCCCGACGGCCGCGGCAAGGCGATCGCCAACCTGGTATCGATGGAAGAAGGCGAACGGATTGCCGCACTGCTCGCGGTCAAAGAGTTCGCGGAAGACAAGTTCATCGTCATGGGAACGCGCAAGGGAGTGGTCAAGAAGACGGAACTGAGCGCGTTCAGCAACCCGCGCGCCGGCGGCATCATCGCCATGGGCGTCGAGGAAGAGGATGCGGTGATTGCGGCGAACATCTCCGATGGCAATCACGAGATCTTCATCGGCACGCGTGATGGGATGGCCATTCGCTTCCCGGAAAGCGACGTCCGTTCGATGGGCCGAGGCGCCTACGGCGTACGCGGGATTTCGCTGCGCGACGGCGACGCGGTGGTGGCGATGGAAGTGCTGACGCCGGGAGGCACGATCCTGTCCGTCACCGAACAGGGCTACGGCAAACGCACCGAACTGGATGAATACCGCATCCAGTCGCGCGGTGGAATCGGCATCATCAACATCCAGACCAGCGAGCGCAACGGACGAGTCATCGGCATCGCGCAGGTCTCAGACGATGCGGAGCTGATGTTGATTACCCAGCAGGGCAAGATTCTGCGCATGGCGGCCAAGGACATCCGTACGATCGGGCGCGCCACCCAGGGCGTGAAGTTAATCGACATCGAGGGCGACGATCGTGCCGTGTCGATCGCGCGGCTTGCTGAGAAGGACGAAGAAGAGTAGGCTCCTGGCGAGCCCGCCCAGGGCTCGTCCCATCAAACAGCTGAAGGAGGAATCCCGATGTCGCGTCGAGTGATCTTTGGCTGTGTCCTTCTCATCGTCGCCGCGTGCGGCTCAACGCCGGTCGAGCAGCAGGTGCTGACGCAGTTCTTCCGCGCCGCCCGCGTCCGCGACAACACGACCTTGGCGAGCATGTCGGCAGTGAACTTCGATCCACGCACGGATGGAAGCGTCGAGAGTTTCAAAATCGACAGCATCGGCGAGCAGCAGCACCGCAAACTGCAGGTCCAGGAGTTCACGGCGGAGCAGGATAAGGTCCGCACCGACCAGGTGGAATTCACCAAAAAGATGCGCGATTTTTATCAGTCCAACTCCATCGCCATCGACCGCGCGATGAAAGCGGACCAGGCGAAGCAGCCCGTTCGCGGGAAAGATGCAGAGCTGTTGGCGGAATGGAAGAAGTGGGATACCGACAGCCGTGACCTCGAACGGAAATTGTCGCAGGCGCGTCAGAAGGTTGCGAAAGAGCGTTCATCGGCGGTGTCCAGCCTCACGGCGCCCGGACGGGAGGACGTCGACGTGAACGGCATGGATGTCGACATCATCACCGAGCCTGTCACCGTCAACGCGCAGGTGCAGACGCCCGACGGAAAGACCGCGCCGAAAACGATGGTCGTCATCCTCCAGCGCGCCTCAGGCAAGAAGGACGGTCAGACGCTGGAAGGCCGTTGGATCATCATGTCGATTCAGCCGCAGGACGGCTCGACACCGCGCTCGTAACCGAGCCCGGGTCACGAACTCGTAGAGGAGGACCTTCAGGTCCGCCTAACTCACCATCTCCAGCTTTGCGTACTTCGCGCGGAGCGTTTTCTGGCCCACTGTGTTGAACCGGACGAGCAGCTTGATGTCATCGTCGAGCTGCTCGACGGACAGAACCGTCCCGAGGCCGAACTGCGGATGGCGGACGCGAACGCCCGGGTGGAGTCCGGCGGGGATCGATTGATCCTCGTCCGCATAGGCATAATCCGTTTCTTCCCGCACGCGACCGCCGCGATGCCCGCGCCCGTACGGATTGGCGCGGAAGTGCGAGAACGACGTCTGCGGGCTGAGGAACGAGGAAGGCACCTCCTCGACCAGCTCCGAAGGGATCTCGTTAACGAAGCGTGAGGCGTCGGTCGCCTGATACTCCCCGAAAACCCGGCGTCGAGCGGCGGACGTCAGCACAAGCCGCCGCTGCGCCCGCGTGATGCCGACGTAACAAAGCCGCCGCTCTTCCTCGAGCTCCGCCTCGTCATCTGCTGAACGCGAGTGCGGAAACAGCCCCTCCTCCAGCCCGGTAATCGTAACGACGGGGAATTCGAGCCCCTTGGCGCTGTGCAGCGTCATCATCAGGACGCGCGCGTCTCGTGCTCCGGCCTCCTCATCCACGTCTGACAGCAGCGACAACTGGTCGACGAAACCAGCCAGCGACGGCTCGGGATTGCGAGTCTCATACTCACGCGCAGCAGAGACCAGTTCCGCGAGGTTTTCTATGCGACTCTCCGCCTCTTCGCTGTGCTCCTCGCGGAGGTCCTCCAGGTAGCCGCTCTGGTCGAGGACCTTTCCCAGCGCGATCGAGACCGATTCACGCGACGCCATGTCGGTGAGCGCGAGGATCAGGTCTCGAAACACGGTCACCGACTGCGTTGCCCTCGGCGCCAGCAGGCGCCGATCGACGGCGTGGACGAGCCGTGCCCACAGGGAGTTATTCGTCGCGACCGGCTGAAGCCCCGCCAGCAGCGGCGGCGCGTCAGCATCGGTCGGCAGGTCCACGCCTTCAAGCGATTCCATTACGCCCTTGCCGACGCCGCGCGCCGGCACATTGATCACCCGACGCAGGCTGACATCGTCGTGCGGGTTCAGAACGAGCTTCAAATACGCGAGCGCATCCTTGATTTCCTTACGCTCGTAAAATCGAACGCCGCCGATGATCTTGTACGGAATCCCGGCTCGTCGAAGGGCGTCCTCGAGTGTCCGCGACTGCGCGTTGGTCCGATACAGGACCGCGACGGTGTTCTCGATATCGTCATGCAGCGCGCCGCGCGCCGTCCGTGCGATGAACTCCGCCTCGTCGAGATCGTCGCCAGCGCGGTAATACAGGATCTTCGCTCCCCCTTTGCGCTCCGTGTAGAGGCGCTTGTCCTTTCGATTCCGGTTCTGAGTAATCACCGCAGACGCCGCGTCCAGGATCACCTGAGTGGAGCGGTAGTTGCGTTCGAGCTTGACGATGCGCGCCTCGGGAAAATCGTGCTCGAAATCCAGAATGTTGCGCAGGTCGGCGCCGCGCCATTTGTAAATCGACTGATCCGGATCGCCGACAACACAGAGATTGCGATGGTGCCCGGCGAGCCGCTGAATCAGAAGGTATTGCGGACGATTCGTGTCCTGGTATTCGTCCACCATGACATGAACGAACTTGCGGGCATATTTGTCGCGGACCGCTTCCGCCTTCTCGAAGAGTTCAACCGTCTTGAGCAGCAGATCGTCGAAGTCGAGCGCATTGGCGTCGCGCAAGGCCTTCACGTACAGCTCGTAGAGTTTGCCGATTTGCGCGTCCCTCGGGTGCCATGAGTTCGCGGTGAACACCTCGGGGCCTTCCATCCGATTCTTGGCGTGGCTGATCCGCGACAACGCCATGCGCGGCTGCACGGCGCTGTCATCGGCGCCAATCTGCCGCAGCGCCTGCTTCATGACCGTGAGCTGGTCAGTCGAATCGTAAATGACAAAGTCGCGCGACAGGCCGATGTGCGGCGCCTCCCGACGGAGCAGTCGCGCGCACAGGGCATGGAAGGTCGAGATCCACATGCCCCTGCAGTCGATGTCGAGGAGCGTTTCGACGCGTGTCCGCATCTCCTCGGCGGCCTTGTTCGTAAAGGTGACGGCGAGCAACCGGTCGGGCTCGCACAGTTGTTCGCTGACGAGATGCGCGATGCGGTGCGCAATGACGCGCGTCTTGCCGGAACCAGCGCCGGCGAGAATCAGCAGCGGCCCTCTCGTATGGAGAACGGCTTCCTGTTGTTCAGGGTTGAGTGAGGAGAGCAGGTCCATCTAAGTCGGCCGTGGGCAGGCGGCAGTCGGAAGTAAGACGCGAGGTCCTACTGCGCACTGCCCACGGCCCACTGCCAACTATTCTACCGTCACGCTCTTCGCGAGATTCCTCGGCTGGTCCACATCGCAACCGCGGCGGACGGCGATGTGATAGGCGAGCAGCTGCAATGGCACAGTCATGACCACCGGCGTCAGCAGCGGCGTCGTCGCCGGGAGCGGGATCATCACGTCCGAGCGAGGGTCAAGCACCCCCGTCATCCGCGTATCGCCGTCCGTTGTCAACGCGATGACCGATCCGCCGCGTGCTTTTGCTTCCTGCACGTTCCCGATCATTTTTTCGAACACGTGATCGTTCGGCGCGATGGCCACGACCGGCATCTGTTCGTCGATCAGCGCGATCGGACCATGTTTCATTTCGCCCGCCGGATATCCCTCCGCGTGGATGTACGAGATCTCCTTGAGCTTCAGCGCGCCCTCGAGCGCAATCGGGTAGTTGATCCCGCGACCCAGGAACAGGAAGTCCGACCTGTTGTAGAACCGCTCGGCCACCTTCTCCATCACGGCGGACGCCTTGATCGTCTGCTCGATTGTCTGCGGCATCTGAAGCAGTTCGGCGATGTGATTGCGAACCTGCGCGGATGTGAGCGTGCCGCGAACCTGCGCCATGTAGAGCGCGAGGAGCTGCAGTGCCACGAGCTGCGAGGTGAATGCCTTTGTGGAGGCGACGCCGATTTCAGGACCGGCGTGCGTGTAAACAGTGCCTTCCGCCTCCCTTGTCGCCATGCTGCCAACCACGTTGCAGATGGCGATGCTGTGCGCGCCCTTCCGCTTTGCTTCCCGCAGCGCCGCCAGCGTGTCTGCCGTCTCGCCTGACTGAGTAATGACAACCGTCAGCTCATTGGACGCGACGATCGGATTTCGATACCGGTACTCGGAGCCGTAGTCGACTTCGACCGGTATTTGCGCCAGCGCTTCTATCAGATACTTGCCGACGAGGCCTGCGTGCCATGAGGTGCCGCAGGCGATGATGCTGACCTTCTGAAGCGCTCGGAGCGTCTCGTCGGAGATATGCAGGTCCTCGAGGAAGATCTGCCCTCGATCGAGCGATACGCGGCCGAGAATCGTGTCGCGCGCCGCGCCCGGCTGCTCATAGATTTCCTTGAGCATGAAGTGCTTGTGGCCGCCCTTCTCCGCGGCGATCGGGTCCCACATTACCCGCTGCGTCGTTTTCGAAACCGCGCGCCCGTGATAGTCCGTGAACTGCACGCCGGAGCGCGTGATGACCGCCATCTCTTCATCGCCGAGGAACACGACGTCGCGCGTGTGCGCCAGAATCGCCGGAATATCGGAGGCGACGAAGAATTCGTCCTTTCCGAGTCCGACCACAATCGGCGGTCCGTTGCGAACCGCCACGATCTTTTCCGGGTCTTCGAGCGACACCAGGACAATCGCAAACATGCCGCGCATATAGGTGAGCGCGCGGCGGACGGCGTTCTCCAGCCCATCGTCGCGCATTTCGCGCTCGACCAGGTGCGCGACGATTTCAGTGTCCGTTTCCGTTTTGAATTCGTGGCCCTGAGACTGGAGCTCTTTCTTCAGCTCGAGGTAGTTTTCGATGATGCCGTTGTGGACAACGACAATGCGGCCCGTACAGTCCCGGTGAGGATGTGCGTTTTCTTCGGTCGGCCTGCCGTGTGTCGCCCAGCGCGTATGCCCGAGGCCGTAGAGGCCGTCCACCGGTTCGACACGAATCGCCTGTTCGAGATTCGCGAGCTTGCCCGCAGACCGCCGCAGCGTGATGCCTTCCGGACTGACTACGGCCACGCCAGCGGAATCGTAGCCGCGGTATTCCATCCGGCGGAGGCCTTCGAGCAGGACGGGGACGACGGGCTTCGAACCGATGTAGCCGATGATTCCGCACATGGTTTAATCCTTGGCTTGCGTTTTCCTTCGTTCGACCCAATCTGCGACGTTCGTCTGACGACCGCGCGCGATTCCGAGTGCACCAGGAGGAACATCTTCCGTAATGGACGAGCCGGCGGCGACGTAAGCGCCCTTCCCGATTCGAACGGGCGCAACCAGCTGGGAGTCACTTCCGATGAAGGCCCCATCGTCGATGACGGTCGGATGTTTCGCGGTCCCGTCGTAATTGCACGTGATGGTGCCGGCCCCGACGTTCACCTTTGCGCCGATGGTCGCATCACCAAGGTAAGCGAGGTGATTTGCCTTAGAGCCAGGCCCCAACGTTGTCTTTTTCAGCTCCACAAAATTGCCGATTTTCGCGCCATCGCCGACCACCGTTTCCGGCCGCAGGTGAGCAAACGGTCCGACGGTGGCGTTCTCTGCAATACGCGAACCGAGGATGAGGCAAAAATCCTGAATAACCACTTTGTCGGCTATTTGCGAGTCAACTATGCGGACATGGCTGTGGATTTCACAGGCGGCGCCGACGCTGGTTTGTCCCTGGATCGCCACAGCCGGGTGAATGACCGTGTCCGGGCCGATCTTGACGTCCGGGTCGATGTAAGTGGTGGCGGGGTCGATGATGGTGACGCCAGCGGCCATCAATTCTTCGTTCTTTGTCTGTCTCACGATTCGGCTCACTTCCGCGAGTTCCGTGCGGCTGTTGATGCCGCGGATCTCCTGCGGGTCCTCCACAAGTAGTGTCTCAACACGTAACTTCCGACGACGGTAGATTGCGACGAGATCCGTGAGGTAGTACTCGCCCTGGGCGTTTTGTGCGGCGATGCCCCGCAGGGCATCGAACAAAGGCCGAAGGTCGAACGCGTAAATTCCGCTGTTGATTTCGTGAATCTGCCGCACATCGGCGGAAGCATCGCGCTCCTCTACGATGCGAGCGATGCGCCCCTTCGTCCTGACAATCCGGCCGTAGCCGTATGGGCGTTCGACGATGGCGGTGGCGACGGTGGCGGTGGCCCCGGCACCCTGATGCGTTTCTACGAGACGCTGCAGCGTTGAAGGACGCAGCATTGGGACATCACCCGAAAGTAGCAGCAATGTCCCGGTCCTGCCTGACAACGCCGCTTCCGCTTGCTGGAGGGCGTGTGCCGTACCAAGTTGCGGCTGCTGAAGCACATACGACATGTTTGGTCGATTACCCATCAGATTGCGCACGATGTCGGCGCCATGGCCGACAACGAGTGTGACCGTAGCTGGCTTGACGGCTTCGGCTGTGCGAAGCACATGCTCGATGAGCGGTTTGCCCGCGATACGATGGACGACCTTAGGCAGACGCGACTTCATTCTCGTGCCTTGCCCTGCCGCCAGGATGACCACGTGGGTATCGGTGGAAGACATTATTTGTTATTCGACCAATTTTTGGCGCGCTCGATCACCGAATAGACGTCCTTCGAGCTACGGCCGGAACCTCGCGCGATGAGCCGCACCGCCTCCCGTCTCGAAATTTGGCTCGAATCAGTCAAACGACAAAATTCCTCAACGACGGCATCGTCCGTTGCGTGTAACATATTCTCGTGTCGGGTAATAACACGTGGACCTACAATCACCGTGAACTCGCCCCTTGGCGCGATAAGTGCCTCGGCAATCTCCGATACCGTCCCTCGAATGAACTCCTGGTGAACCTTCGTCAGCTCCCGGGCGATCGTTATATGGCGTTCGCCAAAATATTGAGCCGCTTCTCGAAGCGTTTGGCGAATTCGATGGGGAGCTTCGAACAGTGAAAACGCGTGTTCAGTCCTACTGACGTTCTCCAGCCACGTCAATCTGGCATGTGACCGAGACGGTGGGAAGCCATACATGGTGAATGGCACCATCGGGTATCCCGAAGCGACTAGCGCCGTAATTGGGGCAGTGACGCCGGGGATTGGTTCGACGACAATCTCGCCGGCAATAGCGGCCTGGACGAGCTCAAGACCGGGATCCGACACCCCGGGCGTCCCGGCGTCGGTAACGACAGCGACCTTGGCGCCGGCCTGAAGGCGACTGATCAGCTGCGGCGTGCGGGAATGGACGTTGTGGGCGTGAAAGCTGACCGTTCGCGTCGAGATGGCATGGTGCTGCAGCAACCGGGCGGTTCGCCTGGTGTCTTCGGCGGCGATGACGTCAACTTCGCGAAGCACACGAAGAGCCCGGAGCGTGATGTCTTCCAGATTGCCGATGGGGGTCGCGACCACGTACAACGTGCCGGACATCGGGAGGGGCAGACGGATTATTGTACCATTGCGAGATGTGCGCTCACCCAATGGAGCAGCAGAGCGCCGACATGATCAGGCATGTACCCATCGGAGCCTTTTCCCCACTTTGTGGACGATTACCTCGCCTATCTGTACGAGGTGTGTCCAACCCAGGCGACGCTCGACGGCACCCATCTCCACGACGATCATCTTGAGGACTTGAGCCGTCCGGCCGTCGACGCCCATGTCCGGGCGTTGTCTGGATTCGGCCGGCGTCTCCACCAAATCGACGCCGGCACGCTCCCGGCCACCGAAGCGATCGAACATCCGATCGTCGCCTCGAACATCGAAGCCCGCATGTTCGAGTTCGAGGAGGTGCGCACCTGGGAGCGGAACCCGCAGCTGTATGCGGACGTCATCGGCGCCAGCCTCGCCGGCCAGGCGCTGTTTGCGTACGCGCCCGAGGCGGAGCGCGCCAGGCGCGTCGTCTCGAAACTGCGGCAGGTGCCGCGGCTCGTGCAGTCCGCTCGCGACAACATCAAGGAGAGCCCCGGTATCTTCGTCAAGACGGGCCTCGAGAGCTGGCGGGGCATCCTCAAGTTCATCGATGTCGATCTGCCGAGGGCGTTCGTCTCGCTCGACGATCTGCACATCCTCGGCGATCTCGCGGACACCTCGACGGAGGCGTCGACGGCCGTCAAGTCCTACGTCGACTACCTCGAGGGCGATCTCGCGGCGCGCGCAAAAGCGTCATTCCGCCTCGGGCGCGACAAGTTCGAGAAGAAGCTTCGTCTCGACGAGGGAATTACGTTTACGGCCGACCGGTTGCTCAGCATCGCCTTGCGGGAGCTCCACGAGGTGCAGGAGGAGTTTCGTTCCCTAGCAGGGCGTCTTCCCGGCGGCGACGCGCAGGCCGCCTGGCGCGCAGCGACCGAACAGCATCCAGGCGCCGGCGAAGTCACGCGCGCGGCGCAGGAGCAGGTGAAGGAGCTCGAGCAGTTCCTGCGAAAACAGGCCATCGTCACGCTGCCCGATGGTGAGCCGGTCGTCGTCGGACCGACCCCGGACTTCTATCGGTGGACCTTCGCGTCGATGTGGACGCCGGGACCGTTTGAAACGAAACTAAGCCGCGCGTATTACTACGTCACCGACGTCGATCGCAGCTGGCCGCCCGAGCGGCAGGAAGAGCACCTTCGCTACTTCAACTTCCCGACCTTGTGGCACATCTCTATTCACGAGGTGTATCCCGGGCACTTTCTCCACTTTCAGCATCTGCGACAGGTGGACTCGAAGGTGCGCAAGTCCACCTTCTTCTCGCCCGCGTCGTTTGTCGAAGGGTGGGCGCACTATTGCGAACAGATGATGGTGGAAGCGGGTTTCCGCCGCAACGAACCGGCCATCAAACTCGGACAGCTGGCCGAGGCGCTCGTGCGCCTGGCACGATTCGTCGTCTGCATTCGTCTCCACTGCGAGGACATGTCCGTCGAGCAGGGCATGCGGTTCTTCCGCGACGAGGCCTTTCTCGAGGAAGCGACGGCACGGCGTGAAGCCGAGCGCGGAACATTCGATCCGACGTATCTCGTGTACTCGGTTGGAAAGCTGATGATGCTGAAACTGCGCCACGACTATAAAGAGCAGCAGGGCAACAAGTACTCGCTGCGATCGTTTCACGATGCGGTGCTGGGTCAGGGATGCGCGCCGTTTTCGGCGATGCGCCGGCTGCTGCTCACCGACGGGCACGACGCGGTGCTGGAGTAACGCCGTGCCTCTATACGAATACGAGTGCGATGCCTGCGGCCGCCGCTTCGAGGTGATTCAGAAGTTTTCCGATCCCGCTGTCGACACCTGCAGACACTGCGGAAAAGGGCCGGTGCGTCGCCTGCTCTCCTCGCCGGCGATTCAGTTCAAAGGGACCGGCTGGTATATCACTGACTACGCGCAGAAGGGGAAGTCGGAATCCTCCACGGCAACGAGCGCGAAGAGTGATTCGACGAAGGCCGACACGCCCGCGGCAGACAGCACACCGAAGAGCGAGAGCACGAAGAGCGACAACTCCGCGACGTCTACCGCGAAGGAATCGAAAGGCTGAACATCGTCTCGAGATACTTGCGGAACGGTTCCGCCAGATCGGGCCGACGCATTGCGAAGTAGACCAGCGCCTTCAGAAAACCCAGCTTGTTGCCCGTATCGTGGCGAACGCCATCGATCTCGTACGCATAAATCGGTCGCGAGCGCAGGAGATCACGCAGTCCGTTGGTCAACTGAATCTCTCCGGTGCGGTCGCTCGCGGTCGCTGCCAACGACGGAAAGATGTCGGGCGTCAGGATGTAGCGTCCGATGATCGCCAGATTCGAGGGCGCGTCTTCGCGGCGGGGCTTCTCCACGAGATCCGCGACACGAAACACGCCGCGCCCGAGGTTGTCGGCCGATTCGTCGAGTTTAACGACGCCGTAGCTCGACACTTGGTCCGCCGGAACCCGCTCGACCGCGAGCACAGGCCCACCGACTCGCTCGAACACGTCAATCATCTGCTTCAGCGCGGGTGGCGTTGCATCGATAACGTCGTCGCCGAGAATGACCGCGAACGGCTCGTCGCCAATCAGGTTCTGCGTGACGAGCACGGCGTGGCCGAGCCCGAGCGGCTCACCCTGCCGGACGTAGGCGACGTTGATCAACTGTGTGATCTTGCGGATCTCCTGGAGGAGCGCCGTCTTCCCGCGCTGCTCGAGATAACTCTCCAGTTCAACCGCCACATCGAAATGATCTTCGATGGCGTTCTTGCCGCGCCCGGTCACAATGACGATGTTGCGGACGCCGGACTGGACGGCCTCCTCGACACCGTACTGAATCACGGGCTTGTCGACGAGCACGAGCATCTCTTTTGGCTGCGCCTTCGTTGCAGGGAGGAACCGCGTGCCGAGGCCTGCAGCAGGAAAGACCGCTTTGCGAACCGTGCCGGACATGCGCCGATCCTATCGCACTCCCACACTGTTGTACGATGTGAACGCGAGCGCGCACACGTGATCGATCCTTCCCTTCTCAGAGACAACATCGCAGCTGTCCAGACCGCACTTGCCAATCGCGGCGTCGACCTGACGCGCGAGCTCGAGGAGCTTGCGGCGCTCGAGTCCCGTCGTCGCCGGCTCCTGCCCGAGCTCGAAGGACTGCAGCGCGAGCAGAACGCGGCGGCTGACGAGGTGGCCAAAGCGAAGCGACAGGGGCAGGACACCACGAAAATTCAGGAGGCCAACCGCCAACGTGCGGCGCAGATCAAGCAATCCAACGCGGAGCTCGACCTTCTTCAGCAGCGGCGGAACCAGGGCCTGCTCGTCATTCCGAACATTCCACATGCAACCGTTCCGGTGGGAAAGAGCGCGGACGACAACAAGGAAGTCCGTCGTGTCGGTACACCGCGAGCGTTTACCTTCGCGCCGCAGGCGCATTGGGATCTCGGACCCGCGCTCGGGATCATCGATTTCGAACGCGGCACGAAGATCGCCGGAGCGCGGTTCACCGTGCTGGTCGGCCCCGGCGCGCGCCTCGCGCGCGCGCTGATCAATTTCATGCTCGACCTGCACACGAACGAGCACGGCTACACGGAAATCGAGCCGCCGTTCATGGCCAACACGGCGACGCTCACCGGAACCGGCAACCTGCCGAAGTTCGAAGCGGATCTCTTCAAGATCGCTGGCGACTGGGACCTGTATCTGATACCGACGGCGGAAGTGCCGCTCACCAACATGCACCGTGGCGAGATTCTCGACGCGCGTGCCCTTCCTATTCGCTACACCGCATACACGCCGTGTTTCCGCAGCGAGGCGGGATCGTACGGTGCGGACGTGCGCGGGTTGATCCGGCAACACCAGTTCGACAAAGTCGAACTGATGGCGTTCGCTCGCCCTGACGATTCGTACAACGAACTGGAACGGCTGACCGGCAACGCCGAGGAGGTTTTGAAGCGCCTCGAATTGCCGTATCGGACGATGCTGCTCAGTACGGGCGACATGGGCTTCGCCTCGGCCAAGACCTACGACCTCGAGGTCTGGCTGCCGAGCCAGCAGACGTATCGCGAAATCTCCTCGTGCAGCAACACGGAGGCATTCCAGGCGCGGCGCGCGAACATCAAGTTTCGGGCGGACGGTGGGCGCGCGGAATTCGTGCACACGCTCAACGGCTCGGGGCTTGCCGTCGGTCGCACCCTGATCGCGATCCTCGAGAACTATCAGCAGGAAGACGGGTCGGTGACGATCCCGAACGCGCTGCGTCCGTACATGGAAGGCCGCGACCGGATCACCCGGGCGTAACGCGCCTCAAACCGTCTCGAGTTCCGCGAACGCCCGCCTTCCTGCCGCGCGGGAGCGCCGCGCTGCCTTGTCACGATACATGCGCTCGTCTGCGGCGGCCAGCAGTTCCTGGAACGTCGTGCCGTCGTTCGGGAACCGTGCCGCGCCCGCGCTGATCGACAACGCCGTTTGGACGCCGGGCCGCAGCTCGAACGGATGCATGCTGACCGCGTCCTGCATGTCGAGCACACGCCGGTTCTCATGTTCGGGGCTGTAGTCCCACAAGATGACCACGAATTCGTCGCCGGCGAATCGCGCGCAGATGTCGGACTGACGCACGGTCGATCGAAGAGCGTTGCCGACAGTGCTGATCGCGCGGTCGCCGGCCTCGTGGCCGTAGCTGTCGTTGATCTCCTTCAGCCGATCGAGATCGAGGACCACGACGCTGAATGCCGTCTTTCCGCGCGTCGCGTGTGCGATCCCTGCTTCGACCTGTCGATCCAGAGAGCGGCGATTCGCGAGCCCGGTGAGTGGATCGGTATGCGATTCGTGCTGCGTCTGTTCGAACCGCGTCGAGTTGTAAATCACCGCAGCGGCCTGATCGCTCACCCGTCCCAGCACGCGGCGATGCTCGTCTGTGAAGCAGGCATCCACCAGGTGGTAGATGACCAGCCCGCCGATCATCCGGCCGTCGAACCGAAGCGGGCACGCCAGGACCGACGCGAGATCATCGCCATGTCCGCCGCGTCCGTCGGCACAGACTGGAATGTGCAGTGACAGCTCGTGCCAGGTTTTCGGCGTTGCCTTGAACAGCGCTTCCGTCCCGGGTCCGTGCGCATAGCGGCAGGTGTATCCGTGTTCATCGTCGCCGAGGAAAAGGGCGCAGGTGACGAACGGAACCAGACGGCTCAACTTCTGCTGGATGAGCGCCATCGCTTCGGCGACGCCGAGGCTCGAGCCGAGGGCTTCTGCGATCTCGTACAACGTCTGCGCCTCGCGATGGGCGCCTGCAATGTCCTGCAAGGCCAGCTCGCCGCTGGTCGTCGAGGACTGGGCGAAAACAGTGGTCGCGACGCGGACACGATTCGTCAGCAACTCGACGAGCGCCGGATCGAACGCCGTACCGGCGTATTCACGCACGACGGCAATCGCCTCCGCTTCACTGCGCTTCGGTCGATACGGGCGATCCGACTGGAGCGTGCTGAAGCAATCGGCGATGGCGAGAATGCGCGCCCCGAGCGGGATGTCGGTTCCGCGCAGACCTGCGGGGTACCCGAGTCCGTCCCATCGCTCGTGGTGGCAAAGCACGAGATCGCTGACGGGGCCCGAGAATGGAACCTTGCGCAGGATCTCGGCGCCCACGCGCGGATGAATCTTGACGCGCTCGAATTCCTCGGCCGTGAGTGCCGATGGCTTCGACAGGATATGTTCGGGCACCGCCATGTTCCCGACGTCGTGCAGCAGCGCTGCCGTACGCACCGCCTGAACGTCCGCATCGGACACGCCCGCGGCTTCGGCGAGCGTGGCGGCGTACTGCTGGATTGATCGGACGTGCTCCGGCGTGCAGCCCGCCTTCGCTTCGATCGCCAGCGCCAGCGCCTCGATGGTCGCCAGCTGCACCTCCATGGCGCGGCGTGTGTCGTCCTGTTCCTTACGCAGCCGGCCGACGACGGTTTCGTAGCTGCGGAAGACGAGATACAGCGGCAGCGCGAGGAGCGACAGCCACCCGAACCATCCGCGCGTCCACGCCGCATGCGCCAGCAGCGCGAGCGCCGCGCCTGCGAGATAGCTCGGTGCGCTCCACAGAAAATTGTGTTGCCACGTTGCGCGAATCCGCTCACGGGTGGATAGCGAAATGGCAGTCGCCACGAGCGTGCTGTTGACGAAGAAATAGAACGGTGCGACGAGGGCGGCCGACCGAACGAGAACGGCAGTCCCGGCCCCGAGCATCGCACCTGACCACCCCAACAGCAGCGCGGCGCAGGAAACCGTCACGACGAGCGACGCAACATTGAAAAGGATGCGATGAGGCGGGTTCCGGCGCGAGGCGGACAAGGTGCATTGTGCCCACGCGCTCACAGCAGCGATGCACACCGCGTCGGCAGCGGGTAGCGCAAACAAAGCCCAGAAATTCACAACGTGTGACAGCGACAGGTTCGATTGGCTGCGTCCGAGTGGCAGCTCGATCTTTGCCGCCGACATCGCCACACCAGCGACGGCCAGCACCACAAACAGCACCACGTCGTCCAGGCGAAGCCGAAACGATGCGCCAACCAGGCACGTGATGCCTGCGGCGATCACCACGCCAACGTACGCGCGGGCGCTGAGCGGCAGGCCTGCGAAGGTGAGCCTGCTGGAATTTCTGGTTACGACGGTATCAGAAGCGACTCCAGCGGACATGAGAGGCATTTGAGACCCACTACGCAACTGCAATGCCTGTCCTGATTTCGAAATCATCAGATCTCGAATAACCCCCCCTAATAAGAGCTAACGTATTGAGAAAGGCATGGTTACCAAGCGGTAGGTGTATCTCGGTCCAGTCCTCAAAATTGAGCACGCTGAACCCAATATGTTCCGTATTGAAGCAGCCGGTGAACACACTGTCGCAAGCCGGGGCGAGGTTACACTTTCGCAGACTGCGGAGAGGTGGCCGAGTGGTTTAAGGCGGCGGTCTTGAAAACCGTTGAAGCCGAAAGGCTTCCAGGGGTTCGAATCCCTTCCTCTCCGCCATTCACCTCCGTTCGCGTCTCATCGCGAATCAGGCCAGCGGTACAGGCGGAACCGCCGCGACATTGATCGACACTCGAGCCGTTTTCGTTGCCCCGACGTGGCGCGTTAGACTGCGGCGTGCCGTCCACACTCAGCCATTTGGAATGTTCGCGTCCGGGATGCGGCGCCACCCTCCCGTATTCGCAGCCTCAAAATCTGTGTCCCGTTTGTCGAGCGCCGCTGCTCGCCCGCTATGACCTCGAGGCCGCGCGGCGAACGCTGACGCCCGAAGCGCTGCGCACGCGCGAAGGATCGATGTGGCGCTATCAGGAGGTCATGCCCGCGACTGTGCCCGTGACGCTCGGCGAAGGGATGACGCCGCTGCTGCACGCACAGCGGGTTGGTGGGAAGCTCGGCCTCGAGCGGCTGTACATCAAGGACGAAGGACAGAACCCGACGAATTCGTTCAAGGCGCGCGGGTTGTCCGCCGCGGTGAGCATGGCGAGGACGCTGGGCATTGAAACCATTGCGCTCCCGACCGCCGGCAATGCCGGCGGCGCCGCCGCGGCCTACGCGGCACGCGCGGGACTCCGCTGCGTGATCGCGATGCCGCGAGATACGCCCGCGGCCATCGTCCTCGAATGCCGTGCCTTCGGCGCGGAGGTTCACCTCATCGACGGGTTGATCTCCGATTGCGGCGCCTTTATCGCGAACAATGCCGCCGCACATGGATGGTACGAAGTATCGACGCTGAAAGAGCCGTACCGGATCGAGGGCAAGAAAACGATGGGATACGAGCTCTGGGAAGAGTTCGGCGGCGAGCTTCCCGACGTGATCGTGTACCCCACGGGCGGCGGCGTCGGGCTGATCGGAATGTGGAAAGCGTTCGACGAGCTCGAAGCCATGGGACTGACGGGCGCCGCTCGTCCGCGCATGATCGCGGCACAGGCCGAGGGCTGTGCGCCCATTGTGCGTGCGTTCGAGCGGCACGAACCGGCATCCGTGATGTGGGAGAACGCTGCAACGGTTGCCGCGGGTCTGCGCGTGCCGAAGCCGCTTGGAGATTTCCTGATTCTGGCGGATGTCTACGCGAGCCGCGGCGAGGCGGTCGCCGTCAGCGACTACGAACTGATGACCGCATGCATGGAAATGGCGCGGCTCGAAGGCATTCTCGGCGCACCGGAAGGAGGCGCCGGCCTCGGCGCCATTCGAAAACTGGTGACCGCGAAAAAAATTGCAGTGGGTGAATCCGTTGTGTTGTTCAACACAGGGAGCGGGTACAAGTACCTGGAGGCGTGGCAGGCCGCGCTGTCCGACTGACACCGTGCTGTTCTTCGAATTGTTCCCCGTGTTCATCACCGTCGTTGCGACGACGATCGCGGTGGCTCTCTTCGTCGTCGCGCGCCGCCGGAAAGGTGATCCCGAACGCAAGCGGGAAATGCGGGATCCGAACCGGAACCGCTCGGAGCAGGGGCCGCGGTTCACCCGTCCCAGCATGCGGGGTTAACGGCACGAGCGTTCTTTCATCGCCGCCGTGCCTCGTGCGATGAAGTGAACGCGTTAGAACTTGAACAGATCGTCGAACGCTTTGCGCGCGTCGTCACTGCGCGGCGTCGTCGTTTCGCGTTCGACCGTGGTACGCGGCGAGAACAGCGTGCACGCGTTGCGCGTGTTCTTCGGCGACACGCGCGCCGTGAGTGCCTGATCCATGCACTCGAAGCGGCTCCCCGGATCGAACGAGACGCATTGGGAGCAGGCGTGCAGATCGGTACCGCACCGCGGGCATCGCGTGTCGAATCCGATCTCGGACGACACCGGATTGCCGCACTGTGAGCAGCGCACGACCTCACGGAAGCCCGGCATGTTGATGTTTTTCGGACCGTCCTGCGAGATGCGGCGTGCGCCTGCGGGTGCGCCAGGTTCGGGTGGCTTCCGCGCGGCGGGTTTCGCTGCGCGCTCACGATCGTCGTCCTGATAACCGCGTTGCCGGTACTTCCGGTCATCGCTCATGAACGTGATTTCCTTTCCTTGATCCTTTTTTCACAAATGTGGTACAACCCACGTTGGGTTCACCGCCAGAAGCCTGTACTCGCAGGTTCTCATCGCGCGGTCGCCGTCATAACGCCAGATGCCGCAGATTTTTCGTCGAAGTGCGAACACCCTCTCCAAAGTCAGCATATTCGGCCTTTTGTCGCTTGTCGGCGGCCTGATTCTACTGGCGATCGTGCTTGCGAGGTCCAGCTACGTCACCAGGCAGGACATCTTCGTCGAGCAGCCGCTTCAGTTCAGCCACATGCATCACGTGACTGACGACGGTATCGATTGCCGCTACTGCCACACCTCGGTCGAAACGTCGTCGTTTGCGGGCATTCCGCCGACCAAGACGTGCATGAACTGCCACGGCGTGCTCTTTGCCAACGCGGCGTTCCTCGAACCGGTGCGGGCAAGCTTCAGGGACAACAAGCCGCTGCACTGGGTGCGCGTGCACGACCTTCCCGACTTCGTTTACTTCAACCACAGCATCCACATCAAGAAGGGTGTTGGCTGCGAAACGTGTCACGGCCGAGTCGACCAGATGCCCCTCATGTACCAGCAGAACTCTCTACTGATGGAGTGGTGCATCAACTGTCACCGGAACCCACAGGATTACATACGGCCGCGCAGCGAGATCACCACGATGGGGTACCGGCCGGCGGTCGCGCAATCGGTGCTCGGACCCCAGCTGGTGAAGGAGTACGGCATAAACCCGCCCCTCAACTGCTCGACCTGTCATCGGTGAGTCAGGCGCACATGGAGCAACGCAACGACATCGACGGACTGCGCGTCAAGCTTGAAGGCACGAGAGGCCGCGAGTACTGGCGCAGTCTCGAATCGCTCGCCGAGACCCCCGAATTCAAAGAATTCCTCCACCGCGAATTTCCCCAGAACGCCTCCGAATGGCTCGATCCTGTCGGACGACGCGGTTTTCTCAAGCTGATGGGGGCGTCTCTCGCGCTTGCGGGCGTGAGCGCCTGTACCCGGCAGCCGGACGAAGAAATCGTCCCGTACGTTCGCCAGCCAGAGGAAGAGGTCCCCGGCAAACCGCTCTTCTTTGCCACGGCGATGCCGATGAGCGGCGCCGGCCTCGGACTGCTCGTGGAGAGCCACGAAGGAAGACCGACCAAGATTGAAGGCAACCCCGATCATCCGTCGAGCCGCGGCGCGACCGACCTGTACGCCCAGGCGTCAATCCTCGGACTGTATGATCCGGACCGCTCGCGGAACCTCACCAACCTTGGGGACATTCTTCCGTTCAGCGCGTTCAGCACCGCGATCCGCGGACCCCTCCAGGCGCAGGAGGCCAGCCAGGGTGCGGGCATCCGAATCCTGACCGAAACGGTCGCCTCGCCGACGCTCGCCGCTCAGATGCGGGAATTCCTGGCGAAGTACCCGCAGGCGAAGTGGATTCAGTGGGAGCCGGTTGGCCGCCACAACGCACGCGCAGGCAGTCAACTGGCGTTCGGCGAGTACGTCGACGCGCAGTATGCGATCGAGAAGGCCGACGTCATCCTGTCGCTCGACGCCGATTTCCTCTGCACCGGCGCATCTGGCGTGCGGCATTCGCGCGCGTTCGCGGCGCGCCGTCGTCTCGAAGGCGACCAGGCTCAGCTCAATCGACTGTACGCCGTCGAAAGCGATGCCACCAACACCGGGTCGCGAGCGGATCATCGCCTGCCGCTCAAGGCGAGCGAGATCGAAGCCTTCGCTCGTGCCGTGGCTTCGAAAGTTGGCGTGACTGGCGTGGGCGAGGCGCAGCCTCCGCAGGCGGCGGCTCGATGGATCGATCCGCTCGTCAGCGATCTCCAGGCGAGTCGCGGTCGGAGCCTCGTCATCGCCGGCGAAGGGCAACCCGGCATCGTCCATGCGCTCGCGCATGCGATGAACGACGTGCTCGGTAACGTTGGCGCGACCGTGGTGTACACGCAGACCGCGGAAGCGCAGCCGATGGATCAGCTCGGCGCGCTGCGGATGCTGGCAGCCGACATGAGCGCAGGAAATGTCAGCCTGCTGATCATCCTTGGAGGCAATCCCGTCTACACCGCGCCGGTCGATCTGAAGTTCCGCGACGCGATGCAGAAGGTTGCGCTGCGCGTGCACCTCGGTCTGTACGAGGATGAAACAGCGGCGCAGTGTCACTGGCATATTCCGGAGGCGCACTACCTGGAGTCGTGGAGCGATGTACGCGCGGACGACGGGACGGTGACGATTATTCAGCCGCTCATCGCTCCGCTGTACGGAGGCAAATCGGCTCACGAAATGATGGCCACGCTGACGCAGGCCGAGCGCCCGGGATACGACCTGGTTCGGGCGTACTGGAGCAGTCCCGGTGCCGCGTCGGGCACAGGGTCCGTTAGCGGAGGGTCGGCGACCACCGCGACGAGTGCGCCACAGCAGGGTGCGGCCGGTGCCATTGCGGGGGGTGGAGCCGGCGGCGCAAAGCCGCCCGCAGCCACGGCGCCGGCGGGTCAGGGAGCTTCGGCACCGGCCGGAGCGGATGCGAATCGGGGAACAGCAAACGCGGCGGCGGGTCAGAACGCGGCCGCTCCGGCGACCGCGGCGGCGGCAGCTGCAGCCAACGCAACGTCGCCGTTCGATCGCGATTGGCGCAAATGGCTGCACGACGGCGTGATCCCCAACACGACGCTGCCGCCCAAGACTGTTGCAATCAGGGCGAACTTTGCCGCGCAAACCCAGCCGCCGCCCACCGTCCAGGGCCTGGAGATCGTCTTCCGACTTGATCCCACGGTGTACGACGGTCGCTTCACCAACAACGCCTGGCTGCAGGAGCTTCCGAAGTCGCTGACGAAACTGACGTGGGACAACGCGGCGCTCGTGTCGCCTGCGACGGCCGATCGTCTGCGTCTGATCAGCGGCGACGTCGTTGAACTGAAGCAGGGTGGCCGCTCGCTGCGGATGCCGGTCTGGCTCTCGCCGGGGCAGGCGCCGGACACGCTGACGCTGAACCTCGGATATGGCCGCGAGCGCGCCGGCCGCGTCGGGAACAACACCGGATTCAACGTCAACGCGCTCCGCACGTCGGACGCACCGTTCATCCTGCAGGGGGTCGAGCTCTCCAAGACTGGAGAGAATTACGACCTCGCGTGCACGCAGGACCATTGGTCGCTCGAGGGCCGCAGCCTCGTGCGCGTGGCGACGAAGGCTCAGTTCGACAGCGATCCGAAGTTCGCGCAGAAGATGGACGAAGAAGAGGCGAACAAGTCGCTGACGATGTACTGGCAGCCGTACAAGTACGACGGTTACGCCTGGGGCATGACGATCGATCAGAACGTCTGCACCGGCTGCAATTCGTGCGTCGTGGCGTGTGTGGCCGAGAACAACGTGCCGGTGGTCGGCAAGCCGCAGGTGATGAACGGACGCGAGATGCACTGGCTGCGCGTCGACCGCTATTACACCGGCGACATCGAAAAGCCGGACACGTATCACCAGCCGATGCCGTGTCAGCAGTGCGAGAACGCGTCGTGCGAGGTGGTCTGCCCGGTCGCCGCGACGACCCACAGCGACGAAGGCCTGAACGACATGGTCTACAACCGCTGCGTCGGCACGCGCTACTGCTCGAACAACTGTCCGTACAAGGTGCGCCGGTTCAACTTCCTGCTGTATCAGGACTGGGAGACGCAGAGTTACTGGCCGATGCGCAATCCTGACGTGACCGTCCGCAGCCGCGGTGTCATGGAAAAGTGCACCTACTGCGTGCAGCGCATTAGTCAGGCACGCATCGCGGCGAAGCTTGACGACCGCAAGATTCGGGACGGCGAGATCCTGACTGCGTGCCAGGCTGCGTGCCCGACGAGCGCGATTGTGTTCGGCGATATCAACGATCCCGGGAGTCAGGTGTCAAAGCTGAAATCGAGCCCGCGCAACTACACGTTGCTGAAGGAGCTGAACAACCGCCCGCGGACGTCGTATCTGGCGCTGGTGCGCAATCCGAACGCCGAGCTGGAACCGCCGGCGACGGCGACTGACGGGGAGCGCCGCTGATGTCACACCCACAGCAGCCGCTGCAGGCACCACCCGAGGCGGGCAGCATGACCGCCGCGCATCGCGAGCTCCTGGCGAGGACGCCCGACGTCATCGCGCCGGGTCACACCTTCGGCTCGGTGACGGACAAGATCAGCGGGATCGTCCTCACGCACCGGACACCGATTGGGTGGTTCCTGGGATTCGGGGTCGCCTTTGTGTTCCTGATGATCCTCAACGTGACGATCGTCAAGCTGCTGTTCACCGGCATCGGGATCTGGGGCAATAACATTCCGGTCGGGTGGGCGTTCGACATCATCAACTTCGTCTGGTGGATCGGTATCGGCCATGCCGGAACGCTGATTTCCGCCATCCTGCTCCTCTTCCGTCAGCAGTGGCGCACGTCGATCAATCGCTTCGCGGAAGCGATGACGCTGTTCGCCGTGGCGTGCGCGGCGATGTTCCCGCTGCTCCACACCGGCCGTCCGTGGCTGGCCGCCTACTGGCTGTTCCCGTATCCGAACACGATGCAGCTGTGGCCGCAGTTCCGCAGCCCGTTGATCTGGGACGTGTTCGCGGTGTCGACCTACTTCACGGTGTCGCTGCTGTTCTGGTTCACAGGTCTGATTCCGGACCTGGCGACGCTGCGTGACTCGGCGCAGTCGAAGTTCGCGCAGAAGACGTTCGGCGTGCTGGCACTTGGCTGGCGCGGCTCGGCGCAGCACTGGCAGCGCTACGAGACGATTTACCTGCTGCTCGCCGGCCTGTCGACGCCGCTGGTCCTTTCGGTTCACACCGTCGTCAGCTTCGACTTCGCGGTGTCGGAAATTCCCGGCTGGCATGCCACATTCTTCCCGCCCTACTTCGTCGCCGGCGCCATCTACTCCGGGTTCGCAATGGTCATGACGCTTGCCGTGCCGATGCGCGCGGCGTTCAAGCTCGACGACCTCATCACGATGCGCCATATCCACAACATGACGAAGATCATGCTGGCGACCGGGATGATTGTGGCCTACGCCTACGTCAACGAGGCGTTCTACGCGTGGTACAGCGGCAATCTCTTCGAGCAGTTCATGTTCACGAACCGTGCGACAGGGCCGTACGGACCGTTCTATTGGATGCTCATCGCCATCAATGCCTGCATGATCCAGCTGTTCTGGTTCCGCAAGGTGCGCGACAACGTCGTGCTGCTGTTCATCCTCTCGCTGCTGGTGAACGTCGGCATGTGGCTCGAGCGGTTCGTCATCATCGTCGTCAGCCTGCACCGCGACTTCCTGCCGTCGTCGTGGGACATGTATGCGCCGACGCGGTGGGACTTCGGCATGTTCACGGGCACGATTGGTTTGTTCCTCTCGCTCTTCTTCCTCTTCGTGCGACTGTTGCCGGCCATCTCGATCTTCGAGGTGCGCACGCTGGTGCCGGCGGCGAGGCTGAAGCATGGAGGGGCGGCGGAGCATCTGCTGTAGACCATGGCTCACGAACCTGAAACGGCGCTGATTCACGGCCTGATGGCCGAATTCGACAACCCGACGGATCTCGTCGACGCGGCCAACCGCGCGCGGGTTGCGGGCTACACGGCGATGGATGCCTACACGCCGTTCCCGATTGAGGAACTGAGCGAGGCGCTCGGCCTCAAGAAGAATCCGCTGCCGCTGATGGTGCTGCTCGGCGGCATCTTCGGCGGGCTTGGCGGCTACATGCTCGAGTATTGGACCCAGGTCATCGCCTGGCCGATGAACATCGGCGGCCGCCCGTTTCACAGCTGGCCGCATTTCATTCCGGTGACGTTCGAGTGCACCGTACTCGGCGCGTCGATCACGGCGTTTGTCGGGATGCTCGCGCTGAACGGTCTTCCCAAGCCATATCACCCCGTGTTCAACGTGCCGGCGTTCGACCGGGCGTCGCGCGACCGCTTCTTTTTGTGTATCGAGGCGACCGATCCGAAGTTCGATCGGCACGCGACCGAGTCGTTCCTCAAGGACCTTCACGCGCTGGGAGTTTCTGAAGTTGCAGCTTGAGGTTGTTTCGGCCGGGTCGGCCTTCAGGCGGACCATCCTCGTCCTCGCAGCCATCGCGCTCGTCGGCTGCCGTCAGGATATGCACAACGGTCCGCGCTACCGGCCGTTGCGCGGCAGCGAGTTCTTCATCGACGGGCAGTCGGCGCGGATGCCTGTCGCCAACACCATCTCGCGCAATCCGCTGGCGGACACCGACGAGCTTCTCTACACGGGCAAGATCAACGGCATGCTCGCGAACGAATTCCCGATGCCGGTCACGGCGGCCGTGCTGGCACGCGGGCAAGAGCGCTACAACATCTTCTGCGCGCCGTGCCACGGGCGCACTGGACAAGGCGACGGGATGATCGTGCAGCGCGGGATGCGGCAGCCCCCCTCGTTCATGGAGGATCGTCTCCGCAATGCTGCCGCGGGGTACTTTTTCGACGTGATGACACATGGTTTTGGGGCGATGCAGGACTACGCCTCGCAGATTCCTGTGGACGATCGGTGGGCGATCGTGGCCTACGAACGCGCGCTGCAGTTCAGCCAGCACGCCGCCATTGGCGACGTGCCCGATGCTCGACGCGCGGATCTCGATCGGCCCGCTCCAGCGGCGGGCGAGCCCGCACGGCCGGAGGCCCGGTAGTGAACGCGATGATGCCCTATACCGCTCCGGCGGACATCGAGGCGCGCCGGTCGCGCGCACTCGTCGTCGGCGCCGCGGCACTCCTGCTGTGTGCTGTCGGGTTCTTTCTGAATCGCGACCAGTTCTTTCGCGCCTGGTTGATTGGCTACATGCTCTGGCTCGGCGTCGCCCTCGGATCGATGGGACTGATGATGATTCATCACCTGTCGGGCGGCGCATGGGGAATGGTCGTTCGCCGCGTCTGGGAAGCCTCCAGCCGCACGCTTCCACTGCTGACCATCCTCTTCATTCCCGTCGTCCTCGGGCTGAACCGGTTGTACCCGTGGACGCACACGGAATTGATGCAAAGCGACGAGATCCTGCGCCACAAGGCGATATACCTGAATCCGACGTTTTTTCTCGCACGCGCGGCGATCTATTTCATCGGCTGGAATCTGATTGCCTGGCGGATGACTGCGCTCTCGCGTGCGCAGGACGAAGGGGACGTCACGGCGACCCGCAGCATGCAGAGGTTGAGCGGCGGCGGTCTGGTGTTCCTGGCGCTCTCGATCACCTTCGTCGGCGTCGATTGGTTCATGTCGCTCAACCCGGACTTCTACTCGACGATGTTCGGTTTTCTGTTCATGAACTATCTCGGGCTCGCCGGGCTGGCGTTCACCATCGTCATGGCCACCTACCTGCGCAAGACCGAGCCCATGAGCGCGCTGTTCCGTCCGTCGCACTTTGCGGACTACGGCAAGCTGACGCTGGCGTTCGTGATGATGTGGGCGTACTTCCAGTTCTCGCAGTACCTGCTGGTCTACGCGGCGAACCTGCAGGACGAGATCCCGTACGTGCTGACGCGTATCGACGGCGGCTGGCAGTACCTGGCGTTGTTCCTCCTCGTCTTCCAGTTCGTGGTGCCGTTCTGCTTGCTGCTGTCGCGCCCGTTGAAACGGGAGCCGGAGCGGCTGGTGAAGCTGGCGCTCTGGCTTCTGATCGTTCGCGTCATCGACACGTTCATGTATGTCACGCCCGAGTTCAGTACCGGCGGTGCGAATCGCTGGTTCGTGGCCGGTGAGCACGGGAGTGTGTTCTTCGTGAGCTGGCTCGACATCGTGACGCCGATCGCGATCGGCGGTCTCTGGTTCTGGATGTTCTTTACACAGCTCAGGCAGCGTCCATTGCTGCCAATCGGCGACCCCTATCTTCCCGCCGCGCTCGAGAGCTCGGGAGGTCACTGATGGCGGAACACGCGCATCATCACGGCGCCGTCAGTCACGCCTCCGCGGACGACCAGTACCTGGAGACACCGCCAGGTTCGACCTACGAGCACACCGACGCGCACGTCGGACCGATGATCCATTTCGGGGTCTGGCTGGCGATTTCCGCGCTCATCGTGCACGTCGGCCTCGCCGCGATGTATTGGCTCCTGATCCGTCAATCGTCCGAGCGTGTGGAGACGCAGCGCTACCCGCTGGCGGTCGACACGCCGCTGCGGCTTCCCCCCGAACCGCGCCTGCAGCAGTTCCCGCGCACCGACCTGTACGACTTCCGCATGAAGGAAGACCAGCAGCTTCACAGCTACGGGTGGGTGGACAAGAACGCCGGGACCGTGCACATCCCGATTGAGGACGCGATGCGTCTGATGCTCGAGCGCGGCATTCTCACATCACGTCCGCAGGACGCATCCCAAGGTGCGGCGGCGGCAGATGTGTTTCCATCGGATTCGAGCTCCGGTCGCGTGCTGGAGAAACGAAGAGAGTAAGGCATGCATCGACGGATTTCTTGTTGGGCGTTGAGCATTGGGCTGTGGGCATTGAGCGTGAACGCTCATGCCCAGCAGCCGGGCTTCCCGCAACCGAGCTTCGAAATGATGGAGCCTGGAACGGTTGCGACCGCGCGTCTGCCGCAGCTCGACTCGGTCTCGTTCAAGCAGCAATTGAACAAACAGTTGCCGCTGGACGCGCGTTTCAAGGACGAGACCGGCCGGGATGTCACGCTCGGGCAGTACTTCGACGGGCAGCGGCCCGTAGTCCTGGCCTTCGTGTATTACAGCTGCCCGATGCTGTGCACGCAGATCATGAACGGCGTCTCGCGCGCCGTGAAGGTGCTGCCCTTCAGCGCCGGCAAGGACTTCGACGTCGTCTTTATCAGCTTCGATCCACGCGATCGGTTCGAAACGGCGGCGGCGAAGAAGACCGCGTTGATGAACTACTGGTCGCTGCAGAATCAGTCCGGCGCGTGGCATTTCCTCACGGGTGAGGAATCGCAGATCAAACGCGTCACGTCGGCGGCGGGTTTCTTTTACATGTGGGACGACAAGACGCAGCAGTACGCGCATCTGAGTGGCGTGCTGGTGCTCACGCCAGAGGGACGCCTGTCCCGCTACTTCTATGGCGTCGAATATTCGCCGAAGGAGCTGCGTCTCGCGCTGTTTGAGTCGGGCCAGGGACACATCGGCTCGGTGGTCGACGAGCTGCTGCTGTACTGCTACCACTACGATCCCGCCAACGGCCGCTACGGCGCTGTGGTCATGAATCTGGTGAGGCTGGGCGGCGTGCTGACCGTGCTGGCGCTCGGCGGGTTTATCGCCTTCATGCGACGGCAGGAAAAGCTGCGGCACATGGAGGGCCACGCGTAACCGCTTTATGTTTTCAGGATTCTCCCTCTTTCCCGCGCAGGCCTCGACGCTCGCGCCCGAGATCGACAATCTGTATCTCGGCATCATCGCGATCACCGCGTTCTTTGCGGTCGTAGTCGTCATCTTCGTCGTGTACTTCGCCATCAAGTACCGCGATGACACCGGAGAAAAGGTTGGCGCACCGATCACGGGCTCGGTCCCCCTGGAGCTCGGTTGGTCGCTGATCCCGTTCTTCATCGCCATCGGCATCTTCGTGTGGGCCTCGATCGTCTTCTTCCACATCGTGCGCGCGCCCGACCAGACGCTCGAGGTGTATTCCACCGGCAAACGATGGATGTGGCGCTTCCAGCACATCGACGGCCAGCGCGAGATCAACGAGCTGCACGTGCCCGTCGGCCGTCCCATCCGCGTGGTCTTCACGTCGGAGGACGTGCTGCACGACCTGTTCATCCCCGCGTTTCGGGTCAAGGCCGATGCGGTACCGGGGCGTTACAGCGCCATCTGGTTCGAGCCGACGCAGGTCGGCCAGTACCACATCTTCTGCGCCGAGTACTGCGGCACGAGACATTCGGGGATGATTGGCACGGTGTACGTGATGGAGCAGGCCGACTACCAGGCTTGGTTGAGCGGCGGCGGCGCCACCGGTGGGTCGATGCTGCAGCAGGGTCAGACCTTGTTTACGCAGCTCGCCTGCGTGACCTGTCACCTCGCCGATGGCAGCGGACGCGGGCCCTCGCTCGTCGGCGTGTTCGGTTCCAAGGTCCTCCTGGAAGACGGTTCGACCGTGACGGCTGATGAGAGCTATCTACGCGAGTCGATCCTGACGTCGCAGGCGAAGACGGTCAAGGGGTACGAGCACGTGATGCCGACGTTCCAGGGGCTGATCAACGAGGACGGCGTCGCGGCGCTGATCGAGTTCATCAAGTCGATGCAGGGCGGCGGCAACCGCGTCGCATCGACACAGTAGAAGGGCGAGGCTGCTCAGGCTCGCCGTATGGATAAAGCTATGGACACCATGGTCGTCGAATCGCCGGTCAATTACATCAACCACCAACACACCGTGAAGTCGTGGTTGCTGACCTACGACCACAAGCGCATCGGCATCCTGTACCTGATCGTCGTGTCGACCGCCTTCTTCCTCGGCGGCATCTTCGCCGCGCTCATCCGCCTGGAGCTGACGACGCCCGGCGGCGACCTGCTGTCGGCCGACGTCTACAACCGGATGTTCACGATGCACGGCGTCACGATGGTGTTCTTCGTGCTCGTCCCGGCCGTGCCGGCGGTGCTTGGTAATTTCGCGATGCCGTTGATGATTGGCGCGAAAGACGTCGCGTTCCCGAAGCTGAACCTGCTCAGCTGGTACGTGTTCACGATCGGTTTCATCTTTACCGTCACCTCGATGATTCTCGGCGGCGTGGACACGGGATGGACCTTCTATACCCCGTACAGCACTCAGGGATCGGAATCGAACGTCCTGATCACCGGCGTCGGCGTCTTTATCACCGGGTTCTCGTCAATTCTGACCGGCGTCAATTTCATGGTGACCATTCATCGGATGCGCGCCCCGGGGATGACGTGGTTCCGCCTGCCGCTCTTCATATGGGCGGTGTACTCCACCAGCCTGGTCATGGTCCTCGGCACGCCCGTCATCGCCATCACCTTGCTGATGCTCGTGCTGGAACGTGGGCTGCACCTCGGTATCTTCGATCCGCGGCTTGGCGGCGACCCGGTGCTCTTCCAGCACCTGTTCTGGTTCTATTCGCATCCGGCGGTCTACATCATGATCCTGCCGCCCATGGGCGTGATCAGCGAAGTCATCGCCTGCTTCTCGCGAAAGAACGTCTTTGGCTACTCGTTCGTCGCCTTCTCGAGTCTGGCGATCGCGGTGTTTGGCTTCCTCGTCTGGGCGCACCACCTGTTCGTCGCGGGCATCTCGCCGTATTCGGCGCTCATCTTCTCCTTCCTCTCGTTCGCGGTCGCCATTCCATCAGCCGTGAAGACGTTCAACTGGACGGCCACGCTCTACAAAGGCGCCATCTGGTGGAAGACCCCGATGATGTTCGTCTTTGGGTTCCTTGGCCTGTTCCTGATCGGAG
>Ga0310810_10000942_pt1 | contig 29384 bp, 32 predicted proteins | sample NCmetagenome_FD_207641 | JGI IMG/M metagenome (GOLD analysis project Ga0310810, IMG submission 207641) | Soil microbial communities from experimental microcosm in Duke University, North Carolina, United States - NC | ecosystem: Engineered > Artificial ecosystem > Soil microcosm > Unclassified ... | reverse complement strand
TGCGGCGGCTTCAACGGCAACATTGCCCGCCGGACTTCAGAATTCGTTCGGCAATGTGAAGCTCGCGGGCTGCAAGTGAGTCTTAGCATCGTCGGCCGAAAAGGCCGCGACTATTTTCGCCGCCGCCCTTGGACGATCAGACAGGAATGGACCGGCGTCTTCGACAAGCTGAGCTTCGAGCACGCCATCGATATCGGCGGCGATCTTACGGACAATTTTGTGAAGGGCGCCTTTGACGAGCTCTACGTCGTGTACAACGAATTCAAGTCCGCCATTCAGCAGCGTGTGATCGTCGAGAAGCTGTTCCCCGTGGACGTCCAGGCTGAATTTGGTGTGGCCGAAGCTCAGGGAATCACCGGCGGTACCTATCTCTATGAGCCCGAGGAAGCGGAGCTTCTGGACGTCCTGGTCCCAAAACACTTTCAGGTGCAGGCCTACCGCATTTTACTCGAGTCCGCGGCGGCGGAGCACGGTGCGCGCATGGCCGCAATGGACGGCGCGACGAGGAATGCGGGGCAGCTCATCAGGAAAGTCACGCTGTATTACAACAAGACAAGACAGGCGGCGATCACGAAGGAATTAATGGACATCGTCGGCGGAGCCGAAGCGTTGAAGTGAGTTTTGAGCGGGTCCTGTCGCTGACCAACCCGCTCGTCCTCGCAGACGTGTGGTGGACGGACAAGGAAGGAGAATAGCAGTGAGTACTGGAAAAGTCATCCAAGTCATCGGTCCGGTCGTCGACGTCGAGTTTCCTCCCGGCCATCTGCCGAACATCTATAACGCGCTTAAGGTCAACCAAGAAGAGAACAAGGCGGCCGGGAAGCCGGCGGTGCGGCTGACGTTGGAAGTGGCCTCGCATCTTGGTGAAAACCGTGTGCGCGGCATCGCCATGTCCTCGACCGACGGATTGACGCGTGGCATGGATGTCCAGGACACCGGCGCCGCCATTTCGGTCCCGGTCGGCCGCGAAACGCTCGGCCGCCTTATCAACGTGCTTGGCGAGCCGGTCGACGAAAAAGGACCTGTGAAGGCGAAGAAAACGTACCCCATCCACCGGCCGGCGCCCAAGCTTGAGGACCAAGAAACCAAAACGGAAGTTCTTGAAACCGGCATCAAGGTCGTGGACCTGCTCGAGCCCTACAGCAAAGGCGGAAAAGTCGGTCTCTTCGGCGGAGCCGGCGTAGGCAAAACCGTCATCATCATGGAATTGATCAATAACATCGCCTTGCACCATGGCGGCTTCTCGGTATTCGCCGGCGTCGGCGAGCGCACACGCGAGGGGAACGACCTTTGGCACGAAATGCAGGAGTCCAAGGTCATCGACCCCGACGACTTCACGAAGTCCAAGGCCGCCCTCGTCTATGGGCAGATGAATGAGCCGCCCGGCGCCCGTCTCCGCGTCGGTCTCACGGGCCTGACGGTGGCCGAATATTTCCGCGATGAAGAGAATCAGGACGTCCTGCTTTTCATCGACAACATCTTCCGGTTCACGCAGGCAGGCTCCGAAGTCTCGGCCTTGCTCGGCCGCATGCCTTCGGCCGTCGGCTATCAGCCGAACCTGTCGACCGAGATGGGCGCGCTCCAAGAACGGATCACCTCCACGAAGCGCGGATCGATCACCTCGGTTCAGGCCATTTATGTGCCGGCCGACGACCTCACCGATCCGGCGCCTGCAACGGCCTTCGCGCATCTGGATGCCACCACCGTGTTGTCCCGGCAATTGGCGGAATTGGGGATTTACCCGGCCGTCGATCCCTTGGACTCGACGTCGCGGATTCTCGACCCGCAGATCATCGGTGAGGACCATTACAAAGTGGCCCGCGGCGTTCAGTCGGTCTTGCAACGGTATAAGGACCTTCAAGATATCATCGCGATTTTGGGGATGGACGAATTGTCGGAAGACGACAAGATGGTCGTCACCCGCGCAAGGAAGATTCAACGTTTCTTGTCTCAGCCGTTCCATGTCGCCGAAGCCTTCACGGGAGCCCCCGGAAAGTACGTGAAGCTGAAGGACACCGTGCGCAGCTTCAAAGAGATTCTTGACGGGAAATACGACCATCTGCCGGAGCAAGCCTTTTACATGGTCGGACCAATCGAGGAAGTCGTCGCCAAAGCCGAGAAAATGGGCGTGAAAGTTTAGCCATGGCCGGCAAGCTGCTGTTGGAAGTCGTCACGCCCGAGAAACAGCTCCTGAGCCAGGAGGTCGATGAAGTCATCGCTCCTGGATCAGAAGGTGAGTTCGGAGTGCTCCCAGGTCACTGTCATTTCCTTTCGACCTTGCGCATCGGCGAGCTCAGGTACCGCATCGGCGACCGCACGAATCACATGGCCATCCTATGGGGCTATGCCGAAGTCACTCCCGTGAAGGTCACGGTTATGGCGGAAATCGCTGAAAAAGCAGAAGACATCGATGTGACCCGGGCGCAGGCTGCCGTCGAAAAGGCCGAGCAGCGCCTGAAGGCCGGCGGGTTGCCCTCCGAAGTCAAGGAAGCGGAAATCAGCCTCGAAAAAGCCCGGCTCCGCAAAAAACTGGCGGAGCGCGCTCACAAAGCATAAAACTCGTTCTCTCGGCCTCCGTTTGACCGTCATACCGCCTCCCAGTATGCTTTCCGCTGGATAAGGAGGCGGTTCGTGTTGGCCTCGTTTCTCCGCTTTTTTCTCTCGACCATCATTGTCCTGGTGTTGCCGTATTCGGCCTGCGAATGGCCCATCTTCGGCCAGTCGCCATCAGCCCGAACATTGACCGGCGACGAACTGGTTCGCATCGGCCAAATCCATGACGCACAAAATCATTACCCGGAAGCATTGACCTACTATGAACAAGCAGTCGAGGCCTTTCGGACGCAGAAGCAGCGGAAGGGGGAAGCCATTGTTCTCACGAAAATCGCATCGATTTTCGAGCGGCAAGGCCGGCGACGAGACGCGGCGGCGCAACTTCGCCGGGCTCTCGAACTGTTTTCGAAAACGTCAAACTCCGCGGTGCACGCGGATGCACTCTACGCATTGGGAAGAATCGAACTGTGGGTGGGTTCCCGCGAGGAAGCGGCAAGTCGGTTCGCCCAGGCGAAGGACATATACCGGCGATTGCACAACGAACCAGCGCTCGGAGCTGTCATGCTGCAATCGGGACTGTTGAAAGTGAGCGACGCGTCGTCCGAGGAAGGGCTTCATGAGATCCAACAGGTTTTCGACGCGGCGCGAGCGAGGCGAGATGACGAACAAACGCTTGCGGCGTTGGTGGCGATGGGCGACGCCGATTGGGTTCTTGACCGGATCCAGGCGGCGGTCGCTCATTACGAGGAGGGGCTGGCGTTGCTGGCTCAGCGACCTCACGCGAGGATGGAGGCTGGGTTGCGCCTGCATCTGGCCGCACTCGCCGGCGCCCGCGGCCGTGAGGAAGAAGGAATCGCCCTTGCCAAACGTGCGATCACGCTCTACCAGTCTCTTCCGGATATGTCAGGAGAAGCGGCATCATGGGCGTTGCTGGCGTCGTTTTATGAGGCGTTACACCAAGGTGCCGAGGCGGAAGAGGCGCTTCGCAGATCGCTCGCGATTTACCGCCAGCAGTCGGTGACCATCCATGCCATCCGTCCCTCTGGGCCGTCGATCCTTACCGCTCCAACGGAATCTCGATCACCAAGCCGCCCATGACGTCATGCATGGCGAAGTCCTTTTTCTTGCTCCGCGGATGACCGTTGTGACAGGCCACACAGCTCTGGCTAACCGCACGATCGGCGTAAATGGCCTGAAAGTATGCCTCCTCGCCCCGCTTCAACGTCTCGGTCACTGCGCCTTCCGGGTGATCCTGCAAGAGCTCCAACGCTCGTCTCTCCGACGGACTGTCCGGCGCATTGGTCGGATTGATCGGCCAAAGACTAATCAGTCGATAACGAATCTTTGCCCCTGTCGTGGCCGCCAATTCGCTCGATTCGATCAAAAACTGCGCCGGCAAAGGCAGCACGTCCTTTTTGGCCCGCCAGTTTTCCGCCGCCTGTGTCCCGCCTCCTTTTTCCAGCCGTTCGACGACATGGATCGTATAAAACGTCCGGTCAGCCTCGATCACGGAGTGTAAGAAGTCCGCCACCGTCGCCGGGGGGATTCCCTGCTGATCCGCTGCCAGCAGACGGGGCGAGATCACCAGCAGGCCGATAAAGATCACGGTTCCGACCGACAAGATCCTGCGCATCGCGATCTCCTTTCAGCAATAACACCTCGGCCTTCAGCATAGTCTTCCCGTGCCCGCGAGGCAAATGACGGTCTGGCGGATTGCTTTTCGCCAAGGCTCTTTAGTAGCGTGTGCCGCACATGATTACGGAATTCCTCGTCACGCCCGGTGAGCAGCCGAAGCGGCTCGATGTCTTTCTCGTCAACCGCGAGCGCGAGATGTCCCGTTCCAGACTGCAACGGCTGATCGAACTCGGGCGGATCCGCATCAATGATCAGATTGTCCGTCCCAGCCAGAAGATCAAGCCAGGCGACAAGATCACGATGGATGTGCCGAAGCCCGAGCCGCTCGAACTCCAGGGCGAGGCTATTCCATTGGAAGTGCTGTTCGAAGACGAGCATCTGCTGGTGCTCAATAAACCGCCCGGCATCGTCGTCCATCCAGCGCCGGGAAATTGGACCGGCACGCTCGTGAATGCCCTACTCCATTATTTTCAAGTCTCGGGAGGGACGGTTTCCAGCATCGGCGGAAAGGAACGGCCAGGACTGGTCCATCGATTGGATAAGGACACCTCAGGCGTCATGGTCATCGCGAAGACCGATCAGGCGCATCGTCATTTGTGCGGACAATTCAAGCATCACAGCATCACACGCATCTATGAAGCGCTCGTATGGGAAGTACCGAAGAGAGGGCACGGCGTGATCGAACTCGCCATTGGACGGGACGCCAAGGAGCGGAAGAAGTTCTCCTCCCGCACGACCCGGCCGAAAGACGCCGTCACGGAATATGCCGTCGACCGGCGGTTCGGTAGGACGGCCGCGCACCTGCTGTTGTATCCGAGAACCGGTCGCACGCATCAGCTGCGGGTCCATTTGACTTCGCTCGGTCATCCCATCCTCGGCGATGCCACATATGGAGGAAGGAAAGTCTGCAGCGTTGAGGGAGCGCAGGTCCCTCGGGTCATGCTGCATGCCCGCACACTGGGTTTCCGCCATCCCGTGACGGACGATCTTTGCGAATATGAGCGGCCTTGTCCGCCTGATATGGCCGCCTTCATTGAGCTGCTCGAGGAACGCGCGGTCCGCAAGCGGCTGTCCGGAACTTGACAGCATTGACTGTGTCGATTAGGACGATTCCATGCAAACCGGCGACGTTCTTGATGCCATTGGCGGACTCTCCTCCCAATTGAAGGCCTATGCAGCGAAGTTGCCGGCGATCGTCCATCTGACCCTCGTTCCGACCGGCATCAAACCGAAGCCGGAAGCGGTTGACGAATATGAGGCGATCGTCTCCCGTTTTCGTCATCAAAGCGCCGCAACCGCGTATAAGGGGCTGAACGACGCCTTCGTCGACTCGCTCGAAGCGTTCGAAGTCGGGAAATTGCTTGGCTCGGTGCAGCCCTTGCTGGCGGTGCTCGATCATTTGGAACGGATGCAGCGGGACAAGGAAATTTCGGCCGATCAGACGGACGCGCGACGGATCGCCGAATATCGCGCCGGGCTTCATAGGATTTTGCCGGGGAACAAGCCGGAGTTGGACGGGGCAGGACGCGGACTCTGATTCCGCGGGTGTCAGTGGCCCATCTTCGGGCCGGCGGCATTCGCGCCCTCGGAAACCAATTTGAACCGCACGACGGAACCGCAGTGCGGACATTTGGCCCGCACGGTTTCCTCGTCGAGCGGTTCGTAATCAGTGGGTTTGAGCCACATGAGTTGGAAGCACTTAGGACAGCTGCGGACTTGCGTTGCCATGCATTTCCTCGTACACTAGGTGCCGTTAACACCGAGCGACGACACATTCACCCGGAGCGTACTCTAGTATAAGATGCCCGCCAGCCTCAAGACTGCCGTTACGTTTTCCGAAAAAAAAGAACTCGAAGCCTCCCAGCTCTTGCGGCTGTTTCATCAAGCGCCGTGGGCGAAGGACCGCACGCTGGAAGACGCGAAGGAAATGCTGCGTCACACGGACGTGGCGTTGTGCGCCTGGGACGGCGATCAGCTGATCGGATTCGGGCGCGTGTTGACGGACTTCACCTATCGGGCCACCATCTGGGATGTCATCGTGGACAAGGCCTATCAGAAGCAAGGAATCGGCACCGAGATCGTTCAACGCATTCTGAGCCATCCCCGCCTCAAACGTGTCGAACTTTTCTGGCTGTGTACGAGGCGGCCCGGTTTCTACGCGAAGTTGGGGTTCAGCGCCAAAGAACAGACCGGCATGGTGTGGATACGGTCGAAGCAGGCACGGCAGGAATGATTCAGTGTCGCTGAAGGGCGGTGCGCAGAGTCCCCCGAAGCAACTCCGCACACCACCGCTGGGCATTAAAAGAACCACTTCACTCCGAACAGAAATCCGAACGAAGATGCATTCCAGTCGTCAACGCGGCCGGTGCCAAGCGGGCCTGGGCCCGTCACCGTGGCATGACCGTCATTCCGCTTGTAGGCCATTTCGGCGTTCAGCGCCAACTGCTTCATGATCATCCAGTCGGCTCCCCATCCGAGGCGCCAAGCAAAGTTATTACTGGGTGAAACGCGGCTTCCCGCGATGTTTCTGTTTTCACCGAAGCTGTTCACGTTTACGCCAAGACCCATGTTGACATAGGGGATAATGGGGCCGAACCGGACGGGACGCAGTTCGACGGTCGGCAGCACGGACACAGTATCCTGGTGGCCAAGATCAAACGACCCTGGCCCATCGGTACTGACGCCGTGGCGTTCCCACTCAAGCATCATCCCGATCAGCAGCCATGTATTGAGACTGTACATGGCCTCAAAATTGACGAGCGAGCCCACTGCCGTCGAGGTGCCTTCCGTCAATTGCTGCGTGAGCGGGGCAAAGCCGGCCCTCATGCCGACGTAGGAACTGCCAGGCTGCGTTCCGCCATCCTTCATTGCGGTGTCTTGCGCTTGAGCCTGGCCAGCGCCAAGTCCTATGAGCAGCGCAGCAGCCAACAACAAATTCTTGCTCCAACCACGACTCATGACAACAGGCATAACAACCCTCCTATTATGGATTAACTAAGTACTCCCTTATCCCTTGACAGCGCAGTAAAATCAACAGTGTTTTACCCCGGGTCCGACTGGACATCCCTTTGGCGGCTTGAGACACTTTGTCCCTGTCGGAATGCACGCATTTTGGGCACCGAAGATCAAATACAGCGGGAGCAGATCAATTGGCCGCAAGCCGTAGCCGTGACCGCTTGGGAGAAAAGATCACGGAGAGGAAAAAGACTCCTGTCGAGAGGAGGACAATCGCAGGCCCCGAGGGAATGTCCCAGAAGGCTGAGAGCAGGACGCCGGAAACTGAGCAGACGATTCCGATAAAAATCGAGTACCAAGTCAACGTTGAAAGGCTGTGGGTCAACTGATACGCGGTCGAGGCAGGGATCAGGACCATGGCAAAAACCAAGATCGCCCCGACGGTCTTCAAGGACACCACGACGGTCAACGCGACGAGCGTCAAGAGGAGAAAGAACATTCGTCTGGCCGGTACCCCTGAGGCTTCCGCCATCTCTTGGTCGAACGCAATAAAATAGAGCTCCTTCGAAAACAGCAGAATGCTTCCGACGACGGCTACGGTCAATGCGGCGATGATCCGGAGTTCCTCAGGCGTGACCGATAAGACGTTCCCGAACAGATAGCCGTAGACCTCGGCGTTGTAGGTCTTCATCAAGCCGATGAAGAGGATAGCGAGCGCCATTGTCGTGGTGTACAGAATCCCGATCGAAACGTCGAGTTTCATGGTGCCCTTCTCTTCGACCCATCCTGTGATCCAGACGGTGACAAGTCCGAAGACAATCGCGAGCATCAGCGGCGGCCAGCCCATCAAATAGGCCAATGCCACGCCTGCAAAGGCGGCGTGCGCCGTCCCTGCGCCGACGAATGCCAGGCCGCGCAACACCACAAAAACGCCAATGAGTGCGCAGAGGCCTCCCACCATCGCGGCGGCGAGCAGGGAGCGTTGCATGAAATCGTAGGTCAGGAGATCCAACATCGGGAACACAGGGTACCTGCGATATTCAACCGATTCTAAGGCCGGCATTCTAAGGATAGTGGGGGAAGAGTCAATAGAGAACAACTGCGCAAGGCAGAACAAACGGCGGCTAATGGTGATGGTGGTAGTCTTCAACGATGATGAGGTCCTTATCCGTGATCACGAGATCCTTCCCGTAGACTTCGCGAAGGATTTCGGCTTTCAGCACGTCGGCCGGCGGACCGGAGGCATACAGGCGCGTTTTAAGCAAAATCAAACGATCCACCCGCGCGCGGATCATATTGATGTCGTGGGTGACGAGCAGGACGGTCAGCCCTAATTCTTCATGAAGATGCTCGACTAATTCAATAACGTTGTGTTGAGTCGTGATATCCAGACCCGTGGTCGGCTCGTCGAGCAGCAACACCTGAGGCTGCTGGGCGAGGGCACGAGCAATGAACACCCGCTGCTGCTGACCGCCTGAGAGCTGTCCCAGCGCGGTGTCCTTGTGGCGCTCCATTCCGACGTGCGCGAGCGCTTCCATGGCAATCTTTCGGTCCGCCGTCCCCGGCCGTTTGAAGAGTCCCATCGCCCCGTAGCGTCCCATCATGACGGTCTCGAGCACCGTCACCGGAAAATTGCGGTCGACCACGCCTTTTTGGGGCAGATAGCCGATCTTCGCCCTATGATGACAACGCAGCTCATCGCAGGCGCAATCAAAGATGTGCAGATGCCCGTCCAGCGGGGCCATTAAGCCCAGCACCGCTTTGCAGAGCGTCGTCTTGCCAGACCCGTTGGGGCCGATCACTCCGACGAATTCTCCCGCGCCGATGGTCAGGGTAAGGTCTTTCAGCGCGACGACGCCGGGAAATCCGAACGAGGCATGGTCAAAACGAATGATCGGTGCCCCGGAAGTGGACACGGAGAGCATATTCCTTTCGGCGAACAGCGGGACTCCCTGCCCTATCGAGACCAGGCAGCTTCCAACGCGTTGGCCAATTGGAGCACATTATAACGAAGCATGTCGAGATAGGTGTCGGTCCGCGGGAGCCCGCCGGGCAGCGTCGTCAGTACGACCACACGTGCGCCGGTTTCCCTGGCCAACAGCTCAGGCAGCTTCTGACTCAGCTGAATCTCGGACACGACCGCCTTGACCCGCTGCTTCTTCATCGTCGAGATCAGCTTTTGAAGCCGGATTGCGGACGGTTCACTGCCTGATTGAGATTGTATGGTGCCGACAATTTCAAAACCGAATCGTCGTGCAAAGTAAGGCCACGCCGGATGGTGGGCGATGAAACGCCTGTCGGTCAAATGGCGCAAGCGCTCCGTCAGCTCCGACCGCAAATGGTCCAAGCGCTTGAGGTATGCGGCCTGGTTCTGACGATAGTCCTCCGCATGAGACGGATCAGCGTCGATGAACGCCTCCGTAACGTGGCGCATCATCGTGACGGCGTTTTCAGGATCCATCCACACGTGGGGGTTGCCATGGCCATGGTCGTCGTGACTGCCGGCCTCGTCCTGATCACCGGAGATCAGGCCGATGCCCTTCGAGGTGGTCACGATCGTCAAGGATGGCCGACCGGCGCTCTTCACGAGATTGGCAACCCATACTTCAAGCCCTAACCCAACCTGCAACAGCAGCTGTGCGTTTCTGACGGCGACCAGATCGCTCGGCTTCGGGGAATAGGTGTGTTCATTTTCGTAGCCTTTGAGCAAGGACGTAACGCGAACGTGCCGTCCTCCGACCTGCTCGGCCAAATCTTTCAGTACCGGGATCGTCACTACAACGTTCAGAGGTGCTGTCGATGCCCTCGCACCGGTCGGATCGCCGTTGAACCAGGCGCTCGACAAAATCAAGCAGCAGAGCATGATTACGAGGAACGGCGGCATGGGCCGCGACCGTAGCATCGAGATTTCTTTGCTGTCAACGGAACGATGGCCTTGTTGCTCAGTCTCGGCGGTGCTTGACCCCACAGCGGAGTTCGATTAGCGTAGCGGTCCCACGGTAGAGGATCTTCATGGGGACGGTAGCGTGATGAAAATTGTCGGGTTGATGTCCGGAACCTCCGGGGATGGTGTGGATGCTGCGCTCGTCGAAGTGTCCGGCCGCGTGCATGCGCTCAAGGCCAGAGCCCTCGCCTCCCAGACCCTCGCCTACCCGCGATCGCTTCAGCAACGAATCGTGAGTGCTTCTATATCCGGCACCGTCGCAGAGATCTGCCATTTGAATGCCCTGCTGGGCGAATGGTTCGCCAATGCCGCCTTACAAGTGATCCGGCAGGCGAAACTGCGCCCTGCGGATATTGCGGCGATCGGCTCACACGGCCAAACCGTGCACCACCTGCCTCAAGGCATCCAGGCGCCAGGCGTCGGCGCCGTACGGTCAACGCTTCAGATCGGGGAGCCGGCGGTGATTGCGGAACGGACAGGCATTACGACGATTGCCAACTTTCGCCCGCGCGACATTGCCGCCGGAGGACAAGGCGCGCCGCTGACGCCAGCCGCGCATGCCTTGCTCTTGAAACACCCGCGCCGGGCGAGGTTGGTTGTGAATTTGGGCGGCATCAGCAACGTGACCTATGTTCCCCGGGGCGGCGCCTGGGATGGTGTTGTGGCCTTCGATACCGGGCCCGCCAACATGGTGTTGGACGGTCTCGTTAATCGGACGACAAACGGACGACAGGTGATGGATCGCGACGGCAAATGCGCCCTCAAAGGGCAAGTCGACCCACGCCTGTTGGGCAAGCTGCTCGCGCATCCGTTCCTTTCACGTCGTCCCCCGAAATCCACCGGCCGGGAAGAATTCGGGCCTCCGCTCATTGACGAATTGTTGAACATCCAAAAGCAGCAAGGTTTGTCGATGGAGGACCTCCTTGCGACGTGCAGCATGTGGTCGGCCAAGGCGGTGGGCACCGCCCGTCGGTGGATCAAAGATCCGATCGAGGAAGTCGTGGTCGGCGGGGGCGGTGTGCGCAATCGGGCGGTCATGGATAGCCTTGCGGCGGTGTTCTCGCCGATTCCCGTCACGACTTTCGAGGCGCTCGGGTGGGAAAGCAAGGCATTCGAAGCCATTGCCTTTGCCCTCTTGGCCTACCAAACCATGACCGGCCAATGGGGTAATATTCCGGCGGTGACCGGTGCGACGCATCCTGTTGTGCTCGGCGCCATCGTGCCGGCCGGACCAGGCTGGGCGAAAGACTTCCGCACATGACCGGTCATGCGTTGGATTCGTGGTTTCTGATCATTCTGGTGGTGGTTCCCGCGCTGCTCTTGTGGAGGATTTTTTCCGGCCGCTCGGCGACAGGCCTCCGCTCCGGACCGTTTGTACTTCCATTAGGAGCGGTGCTCCGGCCGCAGCCCCTGCTGGGGGAGAAAGAGCTGCTTCTCTACAACCTCATTCGGCTGGCGGTGCAAGACCGCTATTTGGTGTTCGCGCAGGTCCCGCTCTTAAGCTTTCTCGCGGTGGAAGCGGAAGGCGACGCGCGGCTGGACGTCTTGCGGCACCTTGCCCTCAAACGCGCCGATGTCGCGCTCGTGCATCCGGGGTCTCGCGTGGTTGAACAGGTCGTGCAACTGGAAGACGAACCATCGACAGCCGATGCGGCCGCCCGACCCGGCCGCGACGTGCAGCGGATACTGCAAGCGTCGGGAATTCGAGTGACGACGTTGAATACCCAACCGACCTACACCGTTCACGAACTGGAACGCCTTTTGGGGATCAGCGATCTGCAATGATGTCAATTCGCAGTACCTGTATCGGTGGGTGATGGTACCGGCTCTGGCCTTTCTGCATCAGTCTCCAACGCTTTTCTCGCGACCTCGGCTTCCGGAGTATCGGGGTACTGATCGACCACCCGCTCAAACATCATGCGGGCTTTCTCGACATCTTTGAGCTTGGTGTATGTCTGGCCGATCTTCAGCGTCGACGCGGCCAGTTTCGGACTGAGCGGATAGTAGGACACGACGTTGTAAAAGGCCTTCAAAGCTTCTTTATAGCGCCCGAGACGGAATTGACACTCACCAACCCAATACTGGGCGTTCGCGGCGAGGGACGTTTGGCCGTGCAGTTCCAGAAAGAGGCGGAATCCTGCCAGTGCCGCTTCGTAGTCGCGGTGCTTGAATTCCTCCATGACGCGGTCGTACAGATGTCGGGAGGTGTCTTGAACTTGGGCCGGAGCGGCCATCACGCTCGAAACATGGCCGGGCATCATGACGACAAGGGACACACAGGTGATTGGAATGAGTGTGCAAAGTTTCATCGGTCCGCCTCCGTTGCAGGCAAGCGTGTTTGGCGACGTTTCCAACTTCGCAAGCCATATGCCACGGGCTGTTCTAAGACGACGCTTCAAAACGGCAGAAATATGAGCGGTTTTGCGGGGGGAATGAAGAAACGTCGTGTCGTCTGGGGTCAGAATTGTACGCGGCTGGGTCTTCGCCCAACCGCTTGACAAGCAGAAACCACTCGTTCCTCAACGTTGTTCGAGAACTTCTACCGACATGAGCGGAAAGCGCTGCTATGAGCCCACAGGCCGCATCGGTTTCTGAAGAGCCTCCGCCTAATCCGTTGGGCGGCAAAACCTTGATTGTGGACTGGCAGGATCCGACGTTGTATCCACGACCGAGCGCGGCACTGAAGGAGGCGGGTGAACGCGATCAGATCTTTGTCAGGGCTGGCGTCTATGAAGACAAGGTGTTTGTCGCGGATCGGCCTATTCTTCTGATCGGCGCCGGCCGGGATGCGGTCCAGATATTTTGCCGCCGCGGCGGTCCGCTATATCTGCAGCGCGTTCCGAGCGGCCGGATTTCAGGCGTGACGTTTCGCTATATCGGCAGCGATCAACATTCCGCCATCAATCTTCTCGATTCGTCCTGTACGGTCACGCAGTGCCGGGCGACAGACGGCATTCTCTCGGGCGTCGTGATCTACGGACCCCAATGCCGTGCGACATTCCTCGACAACGAAGTCTGCAACAACCGAGAATCAGGCATTTTCGTGTTTGCCGGCGCGCAGCCACGAGTGGCCGATAACGTCTGCAGAGGAAACCATCACTTCGGGATTGCCGTACGCGACCCGGGGAGCCATCCTGAACTCGTGCGTAACCGATGCTCCGAGAATTGGCTGAGCGGTATGCTGTTGTTTCATCACGCCGATGCGTTGTTAGTCGACAATGTCTGCATTGAGAACCGCCATTGGGGGATCGTGGTGACGCCGGAGACGCGTTTCTCTGCGAACGGCGACGTGCTCGCCGATACGAATATGCTCGCTCCTAACCCGAGGGGCCCCTGGTACGTGACTGAGGCTCCGTTGTCAGAGATCGGCAGATAATACTGAAGGAATGCGGGACCACTGCGTGAATCTCAAGATGCGGAATAGGTGGCGGCGTGGTTGTAGCCTGACGCTTCGTGGAAGGCAAAGCCGCTCCCGCCTTGCTGCTTGGCGCGATACATGGCCGAGTCTGCATGTTTCAGCAATTCGTCGATGCTGTGATCGTCGTGCGGGTACACGGTGATGCCAATGCTGATGCCCACCGAGACCGTACTCCCCTTGAGCTGAAAGACCGAGGAGATGGATTCAGTGATCCGCTTGGCGACCACGACGATACTCTGTTCGGTCGGAACCCCTTCGAGAATGATCGTAAATTCATCCCCTCCCATCCGCGCCACGGTATCGACTTCGCGGACGCAGGCTTTTAAACGTTCGGCGACCGATTTCAACAGCTCGTCCCCCACGTCATGTCCGAGGGTGTCGTTCACGGCTTTGAACCGGTCGAGATCCAGCAGCATCAATCCTAACGGTTGCTGCAGCCGTTTGCTCCGGGCCATGGCTTGGATCAAGCGGTCCCGGAACAGCGTCCGATTCACCAGTCCGGTAAGTTGGTCATACTGGGCGAGGTATGTGAGGCGCTCTTCGGAGCGTTTTCGTTCGATGGCATAGCGCACTGAACGCGCGAGCAATTCCGGATGACCCTGGCCTTTGACGAGATAATCCTGAGCACCCTGTTGCACCGCTTGAAGTGCGAGCGATTGGTCGCTCACGCCGCTGAGCACCACGACGGGAATTGAAGGATTGGTCGCATGGACCTGGCGGACCGTCGGCAGTCCGAACGCGTCTGGGAGGGAAAGGTCCAAGAGAATCGCGTCGAAGGGGCCTTTGTCGATGTGCGACAACCCGTCGGAAAGCGTTCTCGCATGGATGACCTTGAATTCTTCGACGCTCCATTCGGCCAGCAAGTCCTGGGTCAGCCGCGCGTCGACGTCGTTATCTTCGATCAAAAGTACCGTGATCATGGCAAAGAATCCGAAACAAAGAGACCGCTTGGCCGAAACAGCCTGCGGGCACTAGAACGCATACTGGCTTGATTATAGCCAAGGAAGGGTGGGCGAGAAGGAAAATGTGGAATCTATCAGTCGCTCACGGCCTGTCGGCCGCACGAGCGAACAGAACATCAAGCCCGCCGATAGGGCAGGCACGGATGACCGAAACTATGGTGAATAACGACGCCTACGCTGCGTGCAACGCTTCAGCTCGACGACGAACCTCTTCGGCTTTCTTCGATTGGCCGAGATTGTCGTAGAGCGAGGCGATGTTGGCATGCAGGTGCCCCAGCAACTGACCGAGCTGTGCTTCCTGGGCGATGACGTTCGCTTCCAGGGCAAGCTTCTTTTCTTCGCTCCGGCGGAAACGCTCTTCCAGGCGTTGAACGAGTTGGATCCAACCTTTGACCTTTCCTGAATCCAGCTCCGGTGTGGTGGGCAGCGCTTCGCCGCGCTCGAGAGCCTTTTCCGTCTGATTCATCCAATTGATAAAAACGAGAAAGTCGCCGAGCGTGATTTTTAACGCGGATGAGGCGCCTTCTTCCTCAATGACAAGATCTTCCATGGCCGCTCCTTTGAACGATTGAACGATGAAGTCGATAAACGTTGAGAACGGTTGATCACTGTATCGATTTCCCGGTGCTGCACGCGTCTGCCTGGTTCCAGCCAGGCCGGCTCCTTTCAAACGTCATTGTAGCGGTAGCAATCGGTGAGTGAATGCGCGAGCAGATTTTCATGTGTCGCGGTTGTATGGAAATGTAATACTGCGATCGCAGTTCTATTGTCAATGCTGCAGCCGAGCGGCGGGCGAATTTTACAATTTCAGATGGGGGCGGATCGACGCTCAGCCGTGAGGTACACGCGGCGGCACATTCAAATAGATGCCGTTGGGATGGCCTTCCGGTCCGATCGCCGCTTCGCAGGCGTAGCCCGGTTCGAAGGGCCACAGCAGAGAACGGCCGAACGTCGTGCCCCGGATATGTATGTACTGAAAGGTGACACCCAAGCGATCAGCCTCTTCCTGCATCGTGGAGAGGCAGCCTTCGTAGGTGTACGACCGGCGGCCGAGGATAATCTGTTCGCCTGTTTGAGTGTGGAACATTGTAAACGGCTCGGCGCAGCCGCTGGTAAACAGGCAGATTGCCAAGACAAGAACGCGATTCACTGTTGAGACTCCGATGGTGATCCAATCGGACCGCTACGGCAAGTGTAGCACTGGCGGTTGCACCAGTCGAGCAGATGATTTGACGGCACGATGGCGTTTGATCAACCGTCCGAGCCGGACTTGATCCATGCCTGGCATCCGAATGAATTCGACGCCGAAGCGACGGCCTGTACGCCACCGGATTTTTGCCAACTCCACGCATAATGACGGTGCGTTGTCAGGCAGCAGGACCTTCATTTCGAGGTAGGTCCCCTGTTCCACCGCTCTATCGCTCACGATGGAGCAGCCGGGAACAGAGACGTTATTCACCGTACCTTCACCCACGAACGAATCGCCGGCAAAAATGACGGGGAATTTGGTCGGGATGCGCTCGCTGTAGCGGATTTTCATAACGGCCTTTCTTTGCGCTGCCTCATCGCCGGAAGATGCACGCTGTCCTCTGGTGCCGACAGCAAATTGCGCTCCCATGGAACAATATAGGGAATGGCCCCCCCCTTCCAGCCCTACAAAAGTTGGGAGACTGCTGGTTGCATAAGTCGCTGAAAAGCTTGACGGAGCACGTAGTTATGGCTGCCCAGCGAAAGGCATGGAACCTGCGGAATGAGGAGTGGGAGGCGAGCAAATCGTCTTCTGTGCAGGCGGCCGAATCTTCAAGGAGATCTCGGCATTGAGGAGGACGACACATGAGGCAGAACCAACGATCCAACACACGAATGAGGCTGTGGTCCGGTTCGGCAGTGGTCATTGTTGCGTGCCTGGGCGTCACCGTGTCAATTCCCTCGACTTTAGTGGAAGGTTCCGTGGAGCGAGGAATCGTCGCATCGAAGCCGATACAAGCGGCTTCCGTGGCTGCGCCCGAGACAGGCGCTCCGGGACCCTTTGAAGCGACGGCATCCGGCGAATTGGAACTGGCCGTCACGCGGGCGGCCCAGCAGCATCACCTCCATCCGGCGCTCTTGCTTGCGGTGATGAAAGCGGAGTCCTCGTTCAATCCGATCGTGGTATCCAAGGCCGGAGCCGTTGGTCTCATGCAACTCGTACCTGAAACGGCCATGCGTCACGGTGTTCAGAACCTGTACGACACGAGCGAGAACATCACTGGGGGGGCGAGACACTTGCGCTATCTCCTCGATCGGTTTCACGGCAATACCCGCCTGGCGCTGGCCGCGTACAACGCCGGCGAACGAAAAGTGGATCGGTACAAGCAGATTCCGCCTTACAAAGAGACTCGTCACTATGTCCAAAAAGTGTTGACCTACTACCGGGATTACAGAAAGGAAGCGACAGTGGTTCCAGTCGGTGAAGCGGTTCAGGGACGATACCGCATACGAACGTTATGAACAGCGCTGGAAAGTCGAGAGAGGAAAAGGGGAAGAAGGATTAGGCGATAGGCTTTTCCGCCACGTACTCGAGATATTTCCACAACTCTTTGGCATCGTTTTCTCCAAAGACCAACGGAGTATTGTTCGCTAAGCCCGAGAAATATACTTTTACTGTCATTTCATCTTGCCACACTTGAACCTCGGCATAGCTCACGCTGTCCAGATTCAGCGTCCGTTTCCCGATTCGAACGTAATTCATAAAGACTCCGTCGTCACGTACAGCGAACTATAGCACTGGCCTCAAAATCGTCAACAAGTTCGCTATTTTTGGCGGTCCTGCCCTGTCCCCGCCCATAGGAAGGAAGAGTCAACGGTGGAAGTGCCGTACATGAAGGACGCGTCCAACGAGGAAAAAACCAGGGGTTTCCCTAGGCCCCTGCTTGGAATGTCAGACATATACTGGCGCCGCTTCCCGCCCAATTCGTACCTATGAGCCAACTCTCCGTGCTGATCGTCGAGGATGAAGCCATCCTAGCGGCGCACCTGGCCAGCAAGGTGAAACTGCTTGGGTATCGCGTCATCGGCCCGGTTTCGACCGGAGAGGAGGCGCTTGATCTTCTTCGAGTAGACGCGCCAAATATCGCGCTATTGGACATCAGGCTTGACGGACGCTTGGACGGGATTGAGACGGCCGCACGCCTGAAGCAGATCCGTGACATCCCGGTTATTTTCCTCACGGCGCACTCCGATCAAGAGACGCTCAAACGGGCCAGTACAGTCGGCCCATTCGGATACATTCTCAAGCCGTTTGAAGAGCGCGATCTCGCCACGCAGTTGGAAGTCACGCTCTACAAGCATCAAGCGGAAACGTCTCTTCGACAGAGCGAAGAGCGCTATCGCGCCTTCATTCAAAACAGCTCGGAAGGAATTTGGCGCATGGAATTTGAGCCGCCGCTGGATACCTCTCTGCCCCATGAAGTGCAAGTTGATAAACTGTACCGGTCGGCCTGCCTCGTCGAATGCAACGATGCAATGGGACGCATGTACGGCTTCTCCACTGCTGAAGGATTGATCGGAAAACGGTTGGACTTCATGCTGCCGGCGTCCGATCCCGCCTCCCGAATGTATCTTCTCTCGATCATCCGGTCAGGCTATCGCGCCACGAACGTCGAATCAGCGGAGCGGAATGCCTTTGGTGACACCGTCTATTTCCTAAAGAACATGGTGGGCATCGTCGAAAACGGCCTTCTCGTCAGGATGTGGGGCACGCAGCAAAACATTACCGACCGCAAATGCGCTGAAGAAGCCATCCACGAGAGTGAAGCGCGGACACGCATTGCGCAGCAGGCTGCCCGCTGGGGTGTGTTCGAATACGACTATCAGACGGGAAAGAAGTTTTGGTCGGTTGAACTCGAAGCATTGTACGGTCTTGCGCCCGGGACCTTTGACGGCACGGACGAAGGATGGCTGCAACGGGTACACCCATCAGACCGCCTGCAGGCGCAGCAGGCCATGGAACGCGCACTGGCGACGAACGAATACACGCACGATTTCCGGGTGGTGTGGAACGACGGCACCGTGCGCTGGCTGTTTGCGAGGGCGAAAATTTTCCGCGACGCCGCGGGGACTGCCGAGCGCATGCTAGGCGTCAATGTTGACATCACTGAGCGTAAACAGGCGGAAGAGGCACTTCGCCACAGCGAAGAACAACTCGAGTTAGTCAGCAATGCCGTCCCGGCATTGATCTCCTATGTCAACAAGGAACGGCGTTATGTGAGTTGTAACGAGGCGTATACCACATGGTTTGGACTTTCTCGGGAGGACGTCATCGGGAAGACAATAGAAGAAGTGGTCGGCGACGAGGCCTGGGCCGCCATGGCGCCGTATGTGGACGCGGCCTTGCAAGGAGAGACCGTCGATTATGAAACCCAAGTCACCTATCGTCACGGCGTAACCCGATGGATCCATCCGGTCTATACGCCGCATCGCGACGCGAGGGGCGAGATCGCTGGTTTCATCGTAATGGTCACCGACATCAGCGCGCAAAAGCGGGCCGAGGCGGCGTTGCGCGAAAGCGAGTTGAGGTTCAGAACGGTTGCAGACAGCGCTCCAGTGTTGATTTGGATGAACGGCTTGCATGGGTGTGAGTTTGTGAACCATGCGTACATGGAATTTACCGGCGCGAAGCAGAGCGAGGTCGCCAATTACGATTGGGCGCGCTACATTCATGACGAAGATCGTAAGGCCTATGTGACGATGTATCTCGATGCGATGCGTGATCGCGCACCGTTTGACGCGCAGTTCCGGTTTCGAAGGGCCGATGGTGAATATCGATGGATGCGGTCGGTGGGCAGACCTAGATTGACGGACGACGGAGAGTTGGTCGGATACGTCGGCGCCAGCATCGACATCACCGACATCCGCGATGCACAAGACCGGCTGCAGACGTGGAGTGAAGAGCTCGAGCAGGCCGTTCGGGCCAAGACCAGAGAATTGCTGGAGTCTCAACATCGCCTGCGCGCCCTCGCGAACGAGGTCAGCATGGCGGAGCAGCGCGAGCGAAAGCGCATTGCCACCGAATTGCACGACCACCTTCAGCAAATGTTGGTTTTCTGCAAGCTCAAACTCGGACAAGGCAAACGCCTGGCGCGTGGGATTGCTGATTGCGCTGAAGTGATGAAGCAGGTCGACGATGTCTTGACCGAAGCCCTAACCTATTCCCGCACACTGGTGGCAGAATTATGTCCGCCGGTGCTGCGGGAGTTCGGCCTGGCCGCTGCGCTTAAATGGCTAGCGGAACACATGAACCAGCGTCAGCTCCTCGTGTCGGTCGACGTGCAGCAGGATCTCGGTCCGGTTCCGGAAGAACAGGCGGTACTGATCTTCCAATCCGTGCGGGAACTGTTGATGAATGTGGCCAAGCACGCTCGCACGACACGGGCTAACGTGGTCATGCGGCGCGATGAGAAAGGCGTTCAGATCGAGGTTCGCGATGCTGGCTCGGGGTTCGATGTCAGCGTGCTCAAGGAGCACGAGGGCACTCGCGCGCCGAAGTTCGGTCTTTTTTCCATTCGGGAACGCATGACGGCATTTGGCGGAAGATTGGAGCTCACTACCTCGCCGGGAAAAGGCACGAGTGCCATGCTGGTGCTTCCATTGGGAGACGTCGCAGTACCTGTCGCCGCCCGGCTGCTTCATGACGGACTCGATCTGAGCGCCGCTCCGATCGCCAAGCGGTTAACGACGGCGACGGCCTCTTTGAGCGCGAAGGCGCTGACGGTGCTTCTTGTGGACGACCACGCGATGATGCGGCAAGGCCTCCGCTCGGTACTCGAAGCGCATGCCGATATTCAGATCATCGGCGAAGCCGCAGACGGTCAAGAAGCGGTGACCATGGTCGAAGCGCTTCAGCCGTCCGTCGTAGTGATGGACATCAACATGCCCAAACTGAACGGTATTGAAGCGACAGCGCGCATCAAGGATCGGCATCCCGGCATCAGAGTCATCGGTCTGTCGGTGAATGCCGGACAAAACAACCGAGAAGCGATGCTCAAAGCCGGGGCGGACATCCTTCTGACCAAAGAAGCGGCCGTCGAGGAACTTTATCGCAGCATTCAAAGCGTCGTTCCGCGCCTGTGAACATTTCCGGTCATAATCGATAAATTGGGCCTCGACCCGTCACCACGGATACGCAAGGTATTCTCTAGCCGCCATGCCCTTGCGCCACGCCGCTGCAGCACTACGCCGCCGTTGAACGTACGACGCCATGGTCAAACCGGTCGCCGCCAGCGCTGTGCAAGTCACGACCGGATGGAGACAGGCGCGTGTGTAAAGGCTTGACTCAAGCACCGCTGGACTCCGGCCTCCCCGCTCTTGCAGGGCGCTGGTCGGTGCATAGAGATTGTTATCGTGAGGGTCGTGCTCGGGCCGGTCGGCCTGCTGGCCATCGAAGAGCGTTTTCTGCATCAATTTGTCGGTCCACCTCGGAGCAAAATTTCCGAGGACCGAGAACGCTTTTCCCCCTCCGCCCGCGAAGACGTCGCGCACCGGATGTTCAGCGCAATGCAGGATGGTTTCCGCTACGACCTCCGGCGCATAGACCGGCGGCCGAATGACCGGTTCGTTGGGCAAATAATTTTTCGCATGCTCGGCATAAGGCGTATCGACGGCGTGCGGCTTGACCAGCGTGACGGAGAGCGGGAGGCCGTCGTGCTCGATCTCCATTCGCAGGGCGTCTGTGAACGCCTTCAACGCATGCTTGCTCGCACTATACATTCCCTGCAGCGGGACGGCGCGGTCCGAAGACGTGCTGCCGATGTTAATGAGAACGCCGCCTTCTTGACGCATATGTTCGACGGCCACTCGCGATCCGGCAACCACTCCCCAAAAATTTGTCTCGAACAAACGCCGCTGGTCTTCCCACGACACGTCGGTCAGCCTTCCGTAGACCGACACGCCGGCGCCGTTCACCCACGTATCGATGCGGCCAAAGCGAGAAGCGGCCACATGCGCAACGCAGCGGAGCGCGGATTCATCCGCGACATCCGCAGGTACGAAAGTGGCGATCCCTTCGCTGGAGGGATCGGCGGTGATTTCATCGGCCAAGCGTTCAAGCGCCTCTGAATTTCTCGAGGTGAGCACGAGCCGCGCCCCTCGCTTCGCGGCCATGCGGGCGGTCACTAACCCGATGCCGCTCGAGGCGCCAGTGATCACCATGACTTGTTCACTGATCGGTTTGAGCTGCATGTCGTATCTCCTTTCACATGACGACGTCCCGAAAGTCGCGGGAGCCTGCGCTTGCCGGGATTGTCGGAGTGCGGCCGAAGCACTAAGTCTCTCTCAGCGCTTCCTTGGTCTGCGTGGTCCGATTGACTTGCGATGCAGACGGAGACGGGTCGGTGTTGGAAGTCAAGCTACTGGAGCTATGTTCACCGGAGCGAGCGTTCATGCTTCGGAATGTCCGAACCGCGATCTGGACGGCCAAGACCAGGAACTGCTGTTCGGTGTCGGCGTAGGGAACCTGAAGGGACACGGTAACAGGCGATGTCATGCACTAACCTCCTCTGCGTAAAGACGCCGAGTTTAGGCCCTAGTACTCCAAACAGTTACTAGGCGATGCCCTAGCAATCACGAGTATGTCCGGATGCCTGCACAGGCGGGAACCGTCGGCATGCTCGTCAAGGCGGCGGTAGGAATTATCAGGACCCGGCTCGACTTCTGGCGACAGACGAACGCGCAGGCAGATGTGCTGAGTCAAAGGCGAAAGATTTGTAGGTGAGGCGAACGGCGAAGGCTCTTACGAGATCGTGAATTGATACCTGCAACCCGATTGGCAGCTGCTCGCCGCCGTTTCAGAGTTCTTCTGCGCTCAAAGTGTTCCGCTCACTCAGCGATATCGACAACAGTTGCTCCTGTCCGACGCCTGCCGATAATCATTTTTTGCAGACCCAGTTCAAAAGACGACGGGCAGAGCCTTTTGGGGGGACGGGCTCCCAATCAAGTACATAGTGGTCGGAATGCACCATTTGTCCCGATGCCATATTGCCGGAAAATAACGAGAACGTTAAGAACCTAAATCGCTCTTTCTCGCAATTATATTGATGTAGCGTTCGGCTGGACAGAAACGGCACGCCTTCGAGCGTTTCGTGGACGGTCATCGCGTCAAGGAGCACCCATATTCTCACCAGGCTTCCTTTTCGCAAGACCGTATCCCGGTCGATGTACACCGTGTTGCCTTTCCCGTCGGTTGCAAAAAATGTCCACTCGGCGTGCGCTGATCCAGTACTCAGCACAAAGAGTGTTATGAGCACCAAGCGTTTCATCGGGGAAGAATTAGGTATTTTGTTTGTACGAGGTCTAGCAGGGCTCATCGCCGGCTAGGGCTACCTCCTCTCTCTTTTATTAGGCGGAAAATGAAAGTCTTACGCAATCAGGGATATCCCGCGTGATCCGCATACGTGCAAGCAGAACCCCTCGTGGCGACAAGCTCAATCCAGCTTCCCGGCCAACGCTCCAAGCATCGACCCCACAAGGCGCCACATGCCGAATATTGCTAGCCCTCCGCCACCTAGAACGAGTAAATTTTTGCGCGTTTGTGGCCCGCTGGCCAATTTTCTTCCAGGAAAACATTTCATGCTCACTCCCCCTCTCATTGGTCTTCCTTTGCATCGCGCAATATTTGAGCAGCTTAAAAGACTCTGATAAGAACTCTGGGAACCGTAAGCGGTTTCCGGTTCTCTGGTTCTATGCAAGTTGCCGAAGTAGCAAAAAAATCGGCTGCTGACAAGAGGAGTGCAACTGCTGAGCTTCTAACTTGTGGGAGCTCTTCGTCGTCAGCACCTGGGCGCTCTTCTACTCGATTTAATGTAGTTCTTTTAGAGCCATTCCGCCCGAGTGTTGTACCCGACGGTGGAGCTAGTCGATGTTAGTAGGACATCCGGCGAGCGAGCGGAAAAAGGGTACGTTTCAGGAGAAGTCCTGGTTAAGAAAAGACGGGTCCTTGAAGCTCCCTGCGAGCTGAGGTCGCGGCACGGTCGGCAAAAGAAGTGCGCGTCTCCAAGTTTCTTCTAGGCAACGTGTTCCAATATGACAGGAAGTTCAATGGGGCCAGCCCACATTGCGTCAAAGTCTTGAAGGTCTTGCACTCGTGAGGAAGTCTTCGGGTGAGAACCAGGAATGACCGCTATTGAACGACCGGTTTGCCAATCAAAACAGATTTGAACAATCGTCGGCAGTCCAGGTTCTTCGCTCGGATTCAAAAGCCAGTACCAACCGGGCCTGCTCGGCGTCTGTTTTGTCCACGTCATCACGTCATGTATCTACCCAATATGGATTGATCAGCGCTATCCCCTGATTGAGGTAAGCCATTGCCTACAATTTTTGCCAGGAAGTTGTCCTCATCAAAGGGGTCAAAAAAGGGGGTCAAACTTTTGTATATGAGGGATGAGTTATCCGATTGTCAGGCTATCCCCATGATTCCGTTGGCCGTTTTGGTTTGGACAACGGATGCGGCTTACCTCGCTCGCATCCATCCGTTCGACGGTGAGTCCGGGGGCAGTTGGCAAGACTGAATGACCACAATCCTGCCGCATTCTCTAAACTGCATGCTATCGGTAGGGACACTGCCCGATAAGGTTGGTTGCGGGGAGAGGATTTGAACCTCTGACCTTTGGGTTATGAGCCCAACGAGCTACCAGGCTGCTCCACCCCGCGCGCGGATAGTAGCAAAGCATTTCTCGGCAAGTCAAACCACGCACTGTGCTTTCGCCCGTTGCTTTCAAGAAGCTCGGATGCTAAAGCGGTGCAATGCGCATTGTCTTTATGGGCACGCCCGAATTTGCCGTTCCTTCATTGGAAGGCCTGCTCAAGTCGGCGGACCAGGTCGTTGGAATCGTGACGCAGCCGGATCGTCCTAAAGGTCGGGGACAACAGCTTTCGGCTTCGCCGGTGAAGATTGTGGCGCAACGTGAGGGTCTTCCGCTGCTTCAGCCGACGAAAATGAAGGAGCCGGGTTTCATGACGGAGCTTTCTGCTTGGAAGCCCGATATTATAGCCGTGGCGGCATTTGGCAGGATTCTACCGGCCGCCATTCTGTCGCTTCCGCCACAAGGGTGTATTAACGTGCATGGTTCGCTCTTGCCCAAGTATCGCGGGGCCGGACCGATTCAATGGGCTCTCATCAACGGAGAGACTGAAACCGGTATCACGACGATGCTCATGGACGAAGGGATGGATACCGGCGCGATGCTGCTGCAGGAATCATTGCCAATTCGCCCCGATGATACGGCTGGGACTCTCTCCCCGCGCCTCGCAGAGCTCGGTGGGCGGCTGTTATTGGAAACCATTGCCCAATTGAGGGCCGGCACCCTGACGCCACGTCCTCAAGACCATGCTCGAGCGACGATGGCGCCGCTCTTGAAGAAGGAAGATGGGTTGATTGATTGGGCGATGCCTGCAACATCGATTGCCAATCGGATCCGTGGTCTGACCCCTTGGCCCGGCGCCTATACGTTCATGAAGGCGGACCGATGGACGATTTGGCGGGCGCGCGCCATCACGGAACAGGCGACGGCAACTCCCGGCTGCATCGTCGGTTTCGGGAAAGATGGCATCCGCGTGGCGACAGGAGACGGTGTGTTGATGATTCATGAATTGCAGCCCGCCAACAGCCGCCGAATGCCCGTGGCCCAGTATCTGGCCGGCCACCAGCTGAATGCCGGCATGCCACTGACTCCCTCGGAGGCGTTGTAGCACCCCGTTATCCGCATCAATCGGCCGTTGATCATTGTCCTTCGCCCCTGATGACCAGGCCTTCCGCTGATTCAAATAAATCGTCACCGTCGCGGACCGTGGCCTTCGCGGTGCTCATGGAGTCCCTAACTTCAGACGCAGGTCTTGACTCACTCATCGATCGCGCATCGATGCGATTTCGACTCGACACACGTGACCGCGCCTTGGCGCTTGAACTCGTGTATGGCGTAATGCGCCGTTTGTGGACCATCGATTGGCGGCTTGCTCCTGTCCTCGATAAGCCGATGGCCCGTCTGCCTGCAGCCGTGCAGATGCTGCTGCGCATCGGCGCGTATCAACTGCTGTTTCTGGATCGTGTGCCTCCTTCAGCGGCGGTATCCGAGTCGGTGAAACTGGCGAAAGCCCAGCGGGAGAAACTCCAGCGGGATTGGAGCGGCTTCGTCAACGCCGTGTTGCGTGCCCTTATGAGAGAGCCTGAGCCGCCCTGGCCTTCGATGGAGATCCATGCGTCCGAAGCGCTCGCCGTCCGGTACTCCGTCCCCGAGTGGCTGAGCCGTCGTTGGCTTGACCGGTGGGGACTCAACCGTGCAGCGGCGGCGTGCGAACAAACCAGCCTCATTCCGCCTCTCACGCTGCGAGTGAACACATTGCTGATTAGCCGGAATGAGTTTCTTGCCCGGTTACGTGAGGCCGGTCTTGCAGCGAAACCGACACGCGTCAGTCCGATTGGAGTGGTTGTCGAAGAAGGGGGCGCAGTCCCTTCGATTCCCGGCTATTCTTCCGGCTACTTTTATGTCGAAGATGAGGCGGCCCAATTGATCCCGCCTCTCCTCGATGTCCAACCAGGCAGTCTTGTTCTGGACGCCTGTGCGGCACCGGGAGGGAAAGCGACGCACATCGCCGAATTGACGAATGATACCGCGCGCATCTATGCCGTGGATCGAAGCGAAGCACGACTCAAGCTGTTGGAGGCCAATTGCACTCGTTTGCGTCACCCGAGCGTCATACCCGTTGTGGCCGACGCTCGCGATCCGTCGAAGATACACGCGATATCGGAAGAATCAGAACCACGCGCGTTCATATCGTTCGATCGGATCTTGATCGACGCACCCTGCAGTGGCCTCGGCGTCTTACGGCGACACCCGGAAGCCAAGTGGCGGAAGAGCAGTGAACAGTTCGAGCGGCATCAGGCGCTGCAGATTCAAATCCTCGATTCCACGGCGTCGTGCTTGCGGCCCGGCGGGGTGCTGGTCTATAGTACCTGCTCAACGGAAGCAGAAGAGAACGAAGCCGTGATCGAGCAATTCCTGAGTTCCCACGCGGAGTTCCGCCGTCAATCCGTGGCACCGTGGCTTCCGGCGGCGGCGCAAGACTTCGTCACCGAGCGCGGAGATCTTTCGACGATAGGAAATCGCGAATCGATGGACGCCTTCTATGCGGCCCGTCTGAAACACGTTCGCTCATGAGGAAAACGGCCCTCATTGCTCCATCGATCCTGTCGGCCGATTTTGCCCATTTAGCCGACGAGGTCGCTGCGGTCGAACGCGGCGGCGCCGATCTGCTCCATGTCGACGTGATGGACGGGCACTTCGTGCCCAATCTGACCGTCGGTCCGCCGATCGTGGAATCGTTGAAGAAAGTGACCAAGCTGCCCCTCGACGTGCACCTCATGATCACGAACGCCGACTGCTACCTCGCCGAGTTCGCCGCGGCAGGCGCCGGTTATCTTACGGTACATGTGGAAGCGTGTCCTCACCTGCATCGGACCGTGCAGGCGATCAAGGAGCATGGCGTCAAGGCCGGCGTGACGTTGAATCCCGCGACTTCGCTGCACACGATCGAAGAGATCCTACCGGATATCGATCTGCTGCTCGTCATGTCGGTCAATCCCGGATTTGGTGGGCAAACCTTCATCGAGTCTTGCCTGAAGAAGGTGGCGACGGCCAGAGAAATGCTTGACCGAGCCGGAAGCCGCGCACTACTTGAGGTGGACGGCGGCGTCAAGGTGGACAATGCCGCGCGTATCCTAGCCGCGGGAGCGGATGTCCTCGTCGCTGGGTCGGCGATTTTCTGCGGCAGCGATTATGCGGGGACGATTGCGGCGCTGCGGACGGCGGGACAGCCGGCCTCCGCGCACCGGTAGGTCTTCGGGTGGACATCTCCTCCCTCATCGACAGTCTGCATCCCCTGGAAATCAAGGTGCTTACCGCCTTTGGGTCCAATCCCGCTGGCGCCGTACTGACGACCGAGCAGTTGGCCGGCGCGACGAATCTTGAACCGTCGCAGCTCAGCATGGCGGTCGAGTGGCTGCTGGCCAAATCGCTGGTCGCGATCGACAAGGAGACCGTCACGCCAATCGTGTCCATGACGGCGGTCGGCGAGCGTTATTACGCAGGCCAGTCCCCGATCGAAGAGGTACTCGGTGCGGCCAAACGCGCTGCCGGAACGGGACAGCGGCTGACGATCCAGGAACTGCAATCTCATGAAGGCTTGGAGCCGGCCGATGTCAGCAAGGCCGTCGGGCGGCTGAAGAAAGAGGGGGCGTTGCTCATCGTGCAAGGCGGCTGTCTGGAATCGACCGGCCGGCCCAGTCCCACTGCCGAGCGGCTCAGAATCCTGCTCGAGCAGCTTCACGCAGGATCGCGGGAGCTGGAGGCCTTCCCTGACACCGACAGGCAAATTCTTCTCGATTATTCCGTCAAGCGCGGCAATGCCAAGGAACCGTTTCGCGTCGACGAACGAGTGGCGAGATCCTACAAGGTCGCGTCGGCCGGCATGACGGCGGTCGAGCATTTGGCCAACCAAGGCCCGGCGGAAGAGGTCTCGCAGCTCAGCCCCGAACTTTTGAAAGACGGAAGTTGGCGCACCAAGCGATTCAGGAAATACACGATCAATCTTCGGGCGCCGCGCATCGCGATCGGCAAAAAGCATCCGTACCGGGAATTCCTGGATACGGTGAAGACGACGCTGGTCAGTATGGGCTTTCAGGAAATGCGCGGCTCGCTCGTGGAAACCGAATTCTGGAACATGGATGCGCTGTTTATGCCGCAGTTCCATCCTGCACGCGACATTCATGACGTGTACTTCGTCAAGCAGCCGACTCATGCCACTGAGGTGGCTGAACCGTTCCTCACGACGGTCGCGAACGCTCATAGGAATGGAGGCGCGACCGGCTCGACCGGCTGGCAATACGCCTTCGACGTCGAGCGAGCAAAGCGGCTCGTGTTAAGGAGTCAAGGCACGGCGGTGTCCGCAAGGACGCTGGCATCAGGTCCTTCCGTGCCCGGGAAATATTTTTCGATCGCCCGCTGCTTCCGCTACGATCAGGTGGATGCGACGCACGCGACCGACTTTTTTCAGGTGGAAGGCATCGTCCTCGGTGAGGATATCAACTTCCGCACTCTGCTGGGACTCTTGAACCTTTTTGCCCGGGAGGTGGCGCAGGCTAAGGAAGTGAAGTTTTTGCCCGCATACTTTCCCTTTACGGAACCGTCGGTCGAACTCCACGTGCGGCATCCTCGGCTCGGCTGGATGGAATTGGGAGGTGCCGGACTGTTCAGGCCTGAAGTGAGCCTTCCGCTGGGAGTCCACGTGCCGGTCATCGCCTGGGGTCTCGGCCTGGACCGGATGGCCATGGTGGCACTTGGGATCCACGACATCCGCGAACTGTTCACCGACAACTTGGACATGATTCGCACAACCAGAGGTCTGTTCTGACGTATGCCGACGATTTCCATTTTCAAGAAGGATCTCGAATCGCTTCTCGCTTCCGGTCGTCAAGGCGCGAGGCCCGTCAGCATCGAGCGGCTCGAAGACTGGCTCATGCTGGCCAAAGGGGAGCTGAAGGAGCACACCGCTGAAAGCGGTGAATTGCGCATCGAGCTTCAGGACAGCAACCGGCCGGATCTTTGGTGCTGTGAAGGGATCGCCCGGCAGATCCGCATCAAGCAGCAAGGCAAGCTGAAACCATATCGGTTCTTCTCGAAGGCGTCAAAGATCACGAAACGGGTGGTGGTTGCGCCGGGACTTGAACGGGTGCGCCCGTATGTCGCCGCGTGTACGGCCAAGGGGCATCTCGTCACCGCGGAGAGCTTGGCCCAGCTCATCCAAACGCAGGAGAAGCTCGCCGACATTTATGGGCACAAGCGCAAAACGGTGTCGATCGGTCTCTATCAACTCCAGCACATTCAGTTTC
>Ga0310810_10000941_pt1 | contig 29388 bp, 27 predicted proteins | sample NCmetagenome_FD_207641 | JGI IMG/M metagenome (GOLD analysis project Ga0310810, IMG submission 207641) | Soil microbial communities from experimental microcosm in Duke University, North Carolina, United States - NC | ecosystem: Engineered > Artificial ecosystem > Soil microcosm > Unclassified ... | reverse complement strand
TTGTGTGGCCGACCATGGGGCGCCGGAGGCAGGCGCCCCGACGGCGAAGAAGAATGGCTAAGGGGTTGGTTGAGTGGCCGACCCGTGGGGCGCCGGAGGCAGGCGCCCCGACGGCGAAGAAGAATGGCTGAACCGGCGTCGACCGTGAACCCGGCGCCCCTGCTCGCCGGCATTGACCTCGAGCGCGAATACCGTACGGGTCCCGAGATCGTGCGCGTCCTGCGCGGTGCGTCCGTCGATATTCGATCGGGCGAGATGGTCGCGCTCGTCGGCGCGTCCGGCGTCGGCAAGTCGACGCTGTTGCATCTGCTTGGCGCGCTCGACCGACCAACGGCCGGGCGCGTCCTGTTCCAGGGCGCAGAGCTGTTCACCCGCGGCGAGGCGGCACTCGCGCGATATCGGCGCCAAGATGTCGGCTTCGTATTCCAGTTCTACAATCTGCTCGGCGATCTCACCGCGCTCGAGAACGCGATGGTACCCGCACTGCTGCAGCGCGCGTCAGCGTCCGAAGCGCGCGAGCGCGCGGCGGCGGCGCTGGCCGAGGTCGGCCTCGCCGACCGCCTTCGTCATCGACCCGGCGAGCTTTCGGGCGGCGAGCAGCAGCGCGTCGCCGTCGCGCGCGCCCTCATGAACGGACCGAAGGTCATCCTCGCGGACGAGCCCACCGGCAACCTCGATCCGAAGACGAGCGCGGTCATCTATGATTTGTTCTTGCAGCTGCAGGCCGAGCGCGGCATTGCGTTCTTCGTGGCGACGCACAACCCCGATCTCGCTCGAAAAGCCGATCGGTTGTATCGCCTGGTGGATGGTCGAGCGCGCGAGGTCGACCCTGCCGAGCGCGAGCCCGCGTAAATGGCCGCAGATTCGCATAAGCTTTCGAGGGAGTTAGATCGCTCGTGAAGAAAAAGGCTAGCACCGCTTTGGAGCGCGGGCTATACTGTGATCGATCTCGATTAACTAGGCGTCGCCCAAAGCGAAATCGGCTTTCACGGGAACACGAAAAAGGGGTGGGGGACACCAGTGTTTGAACGGTTCACCGAACGGGCGCGGCGAGTCATCATTCTGGCTCGGGAGGAAGCGGGACGGTTCCGGCATGACTTCGTCGGCACCGAGCATGTCCTCCTCGGCCTGATCCGCGACGGTGAGGGCATCGCCACCGCGGTTTTGCAGCGCCTGGGCCTCCGCCTCGAGACCGTCAAGGCCGAGGTCGAGCGCGCGCTGGCTGGCTTCCCGAAGACGCTGACGTTCGGTGAAGTTCCGTTCACTCCGCAGGCCAAGCGGGTCCTCGAGCTCTCCATCGAAGAGGCTCGTCAACTGGGTCACAACTATATCGGTACCGAGCACTTGCTGCTCGGGCTGATGAAAGAGGGCCAGTCGATCGCCGCGAAGATCTTGGAGTCGCTCGGCGCTCGGCTCGACGAGGTCCGACAGGAGACGCTCGCGCTGCTCGGCGATCAGTATTACCCGCGCCCGAAAAAGCGCTCGCAGACACCCGTCCTCGACGAGTTCGCCCGCGACCTCACCCAGCTCGCGCGCGAGACCAAGCTCGATCCGGTCATCGGCCGCGAGCAGGAGATCGAGCGAGTCATTCAGATCCTCGCGCGGCGCACGAAGAACAATCCCGTGCTCATCGGCGAGCCCGGGGTCGGGAAAACCGCGATCGTCGAGGGGCTCGCCCAGAAGATCGTCTCCCACGACGTACCCGACGTGCTCGTCAACAAGCGCCTGCTGCAGCTCGATCTCGGCGCCCTCGTGGCCGGGACGAAATATCGCGGCCAGTTCGAGGAGCGGCTGAAGGCGGTGATGAAAGAGATCCGGCAGTCGGAGAACGTCGTCCTGTTCCTCGACGAGCTGCACACGCTGATCGGCGCGGGCGCGGCTGAAGGTGCGATCGACGCCTCGAACATGTTGAAGCCCGCGCTGTCACGCGGCGAGATCCAGACGATCGGCGCAACCACGCTCGACGAGTACCGCAAGTACATCGAGAAGGACGGTGCGCTCGAGCGGCGGTTCCAGCCCGTCATCGTGAAAGCGCCGTCGGTGCCCGAGGCGATCGAGATCATCCGCGGACTGCGCCACAAGTACGAGGCGCATCACCGCGTGAAGATCACCGAGCAGGCGATCAATGCCGCGGTGACGCTCGCGGATCGCTACATCACCGATCGGCAGCTTCCGGACAAGGCCATCGACGTCATCGACGAGGCCTCGTCACGCACCCGCCTCATGGCGCTCACGCCGCCCGCCGAGCTGAAGGAGATCGAGAAAGAGCTCGAGCGCGTGATCCGTGAAAAGGACATGTACCTCGAGGCCCAGGAGTTCGAGAAGGCCGCCTCGCTTCGCGAGAAGGAGAAGGTCCTGCGCGCGCGCGAGGAGGAGATGAAGCGCGACTGGGAGAAGAACAAGGGCAAGGGCACCCAGTCCGTCGGCGAGGAAGACATCGAGTTCATCGTCTCCCGCTGGACCGGCATCCCACTCGCCAAGCTCGAGGAGAAGGAGTCGCAGAAGCTGGCCCGCATGGAAGAGGCGCTGCATGGCCGCATCATCGGCCAGGACGACGCCGTCAAGGCGGTGTCGCGCGCCATCCGCCGTTCGCGCGCGGGTCTCAAGGACGCCAAGCGTCCGGTCGGCTCGTTCATCTTCCTTGGTCCCACGGGTGTCGGCAAAACGGAGCTCGCCCGCACGCTCGCCGAGTATCTGTTCGGCGATGAAAACGCGCTGATCCGTGTCGACATGTCGGAGTACATGGAGAAGTTCTCGGTCTCGCGCCTCCTCGGCGCGCCTCCTGGATATGTCGGCTACGAAGAGGGCGGCTTCCTCACCGAGAAAGTGCGGCGGCGCCCGTACTCCGTGGTGCTGTTCGACGAGATCGAAAAGGCGCACCCTGACGTGTTCAACATGATGCTGCAAGTCCTCGACGACGGCCGCCTGACCGATTCGCTCGGCCACGTCGTCGACTTCAAGAACACGATCCTCATCATGACGTCCAACCTCGGCACGAGCCTGATCGGCAAGCGCATCACGCCCGGGTTCATGCAAGAGGGCGAGGACGCCAGCTACGAGAAGATGAAGGACCGCGTGATGGAGGAGATGAAGCGCGCGTTCCGGCCCGAGTTCATCAACCGGATCGACGACATCATCGTCTTCCACGCGCTGTCCCTGCCGCACATCCAGCAGATCATCCGGTTGATGATCGACAAGATCAACAAGCAGCTCACCGAGAAGGGCATCGAGCTGGTCCTCACGCCGGCCGCAGAAGCGGCCCTCGTGGACAAGGGTTACGACCCGCAGTACGGGGCGCGCCAACTTCGGCGGACGATCCAGAAGCACATCGAGGATCCCCTCGCCGAGGCGATCGTGCGCGGCCAGGTGCCCGAGAGTGCTCGGATCGAAGTGGATGTCGTGGGAGGCGAGTTCGTCTTCCGCGAGGCCCAGGCCGCCGACGCTCCCCTCGAGCTTGCAGAGCACTAAGCCCTACTCCGAACGCGCCTGAGCGACGGTGACGCGAGGGGGGGGCCTGCGTCTCACCGTTGTCGCGGCGTTGGCGGCGGTGTTTGCCGTGGTGGGCGCGGTGTTTGCCCAACAGCCGCCCGTGCTCATCAAGGAGATCACGGTCGACGGCAACCGCCGGGTCCAGGAAGCCGTCATTCTCGGCCGCGTCAAGTCCACCATCGGTTCTCCGTTCAGCCCCGGCCAGCTCTCGGAGGACGTCCGCGCCATCTTCGCCCTCGGCTTCTTCGATGACGTCCAGCTCAAGGTCGACGACTTCGAAGGCGGCGTGAAGGTCACGTTCATGGTCGTCGAGCGCCCGTTCGTGCGCGACGTCGATTTTGTCGGCAACAAGGCGGTGTCGACGAGCGATCTGCAAGAGAAAATCGACCTCAAGCTCGGCAGCGTGTACAACCCCGTCGACGTCCAGCGCGCCCGCGAGAAGATGAAGGATCACTACGAAAGCGAGGGCTACTTCGAGGTCCAGATCACGCCGGACATCGAGAAGTTTTCCGACGGCGACGTGAAGGTGGTCTTCACCATCAACGAAGGCCGTCAGATGAAGATCGACAAGGTCGTCATCCGAGGCAACCGCGGTCTCAGCGACAAGGAGATCAAGCGGGTGATGGCCACGCAGGAGCGCCAGTACTGGATCCTGCGGGGCACCGTGCAGCGCCAGAAGCTCGACGAGGACGTCGACCGGATCCTGCAGCTCTACAACGATCACGGCTATATCCAGGCCCGCGTCGAGTCGCACGACGTCAGCATCGATCGCGAAACCGCGCTGGTGACGATCAACATCGTGGTCGTCGAGGGCTCACAGCATCGCGTCAGCTCCCTCGAATTCAGCGGCGTGACCCTCATGCCCGAGAGCGAGATCCGCCGGCAGACGAAGCTCAAGGCCGGCGACGTCTTTTCGCGATCGGCGCTCCGCGAGTCGGTGAAGGCGATCGAGGACCTGTACTCGAACATCGGGCACGCTTCGGCCGACGTGAATCCGAAGCTCGAGATGCAGGCCGACAACAAGATCGCGATCCTCATGGAGATCAACGAGGGCCCGACCGTCTACGTCGAGCGTATCAACATCATGGGGAACGTCCGTAGTCAGGACAAGATCCTCCGCCGCGAGCTGCAGATGGCCGAGGGCGAGATCTTCACGCTACGCAAGCTGCAGCGGAGCAAGCAACGCCTGACCAACCTCGGCTACTTCGAGAAGGTCGACGTCAATACCGCGCCCGGCTCTGACAAGACCAAGATCATCGTGAACGTCGACGTGACCGAGCGGCCCACAGGCCTGTTCTCGATCGGTGGCGGCTTTTCCTCCGCAGACGGCCTCCTCGGCACGATCGACCTGTCGCAGAACAACTTCCTGGGCCGCGGCTGGCTCGCGTCGGTCAAGATCCGCGCGGGCGCGAACGTGCAGCAAGGACAGATCAGCTTCACGGAGCCCTGGCTCTTCGATCGCCCGCTCTCCGCGGGCTTCGACGCGTTCAGCACCAAGCGGCAGTTCGTGGAGTACGACTACACGACCATCGGCGGCGGCTTGCGGCTCAGCCATCCGTTCGAGGAGTTCTGGCGCTGGCATCTCGGGTATCGCTTGACCCAGGACGACATCTCCCACGTCAAGAACCCCGACGACGCCTTCCTGAAGGAGGAAGAGGGGACGAAAGTCACCTCCCTCGTCTCGGCGATCCTGAGTCGCGACAGCCGTGACAGCGTGCAGACGCCGACCAGAGGCGGCCAGTTCATCCTGTCCACTGAGCTGGCCGGGCTCGGCGGCGATCATCATTACTCGAAGACCACCGCGTTCATGACCTACTTTCAGCCCGTCTGGCTCGGACACGTCGTCTCGGGGAGAGTGGAAGGTGGCTACGGCTTCGGTCTAGGGGACGAACGTTTGCCCGTTTTCGAGCGTTTCTACCTCGGTGGTCCCAACTCGGTGCGGAGTTTCAAGCCGCGGCAGCTCTCGCCGGTGGACGAGTTCGGCACCCGCATCGGTGGCACGACCGAGGTGCTCGGGAACGTCGAGTACATCATCCCGTTGCCGTTCGACATTCGCTTGGCGGCGTTCTTCGACATCGGGCAGGTGTACGGCTTCAAGTCCGAGTTCGATCTGACGGAGCTGCGCAAGGCCGCTGGCGGCAGCGTCCGCTGGGTCTCGCCGTTCGGGCCGATCCGCGTAGACTACGGTTTGAACCTCGACCGGCGAGCGGGCGAGAAAGTCGGCAACTTCCATTTTTCGGTGGGTTCGCCGTTTTGAGGAGGACCGGATGAAGGCAGGGGTGGTTTCGGCGGTGGTGATGGCGGCGGTCGTCGTGCTCGTGTCCGGTACGTCCGCGCAGGCTCCCGCGCCGGCGGCGGCGCCGATGGGGTCCGCGACGAAGATCGGATACATCGACGTGCAGCGCGTGCTCGCGCGCTCCGCGGCCGGCGTGGCGGCCCGCGAGCAGCTCGAGAAGGAGCGCGCGACGATCCAGAAGGACATGGACGGCCGACGGCAAGAGCTCGAGAAGCTCCGCGACGAGATCGAGAAGAAGGGGGCGCTCATGACCGCCGACGCGCGACGCGAGAAGCAAGAGCAATTCGAGCGCAAGCGCCGCGATGCCGCGCGCGCCGCCGATGACTATCAGAAGGAGCTGGAGAAGAAGGAAGGACAACTCCTCCAGCGGGTGCTGCAGCAGGTGGGTGGCGTCATCGAGAAGGTGGGCAAGGAGAAGAACTACTACATGATCGTCGAGAAGCGGAACGCGGGCGTTCTCTATGCCGCTAACGACGCGGACCTGACCGACGAGATCATCCGGGCCTACGACCGCGACAACGGCGGTCAGAGCGACACCGGCAACAAGCCGGACGCCGGCCCCAAGCCCGACGCGGGTCCGAAGAACGACGCCGGAGGGAAGAAAAAGTAGTCACGATGCTGACACGCGCCGAGTTCACGCTCGGCCAGCTCGCGGCCGCGCTGGGCGCCACGCTCGAAGGCGACCCGGGCCGTGTTGTCCGAGGCGTCGCGCCCCTCGAGACCGCCGGTCCCGACGACGTGTCGTTCTTGACCGATCCGCGCTATCGCGCCGCCGCGCAGGCATCCCGCGCCGGCGCGTTCGTCGCGGGTGCCGGCATCACGGGGCTGCCCGCGCCCGTCCTGCGCGTGACCGCACCGCAGCAGGCCATGATCGACCTGCTCGAGCTGTTCCATCCCGCGGCGCCCGGCGTGCCGGGCATACATCCGAGCGCCATCGTTGCCGCCGATGCCCGCATTGATTCGACTGCATGTGTGGGCCCGCTCGACGTAAGGGAGTGGCGCGCCCGTTTGTACCGGGGCGCGCGAATCGGCGCGCTGTCGTACATCGGCCATGACGTCCACGTCGGCGAGGGCTCAGTCGTCGGGCCTCGCGTCACGCTCGTGGCGACGCGACTCGGCCGCCGCGTGATCGTGCACCCGGGGGCGGTCATCGGCGCCGATGGTTTCGGGTTCGCGTTCGATGGCGCCCGCCACCGCAAGATCCCGCAGACCGGCGGTGTGGTGGTGGAGGACGACGTCGAGATCGGCGCGAATACCACCATCGACCGCGCGACGTTCGGCGACACGATCATCCGGCAGGGTACGAAGATCGACAATCTCGTGCAGATCGGACACAACGTCGAGGTCGGCGAGCACTCGATTCTCGTCGCGCAGGTCGGCGTGTCGGGCAGCTCCCGACTAGGACGCGGCGTGATTCTCGCCGGACAGGTCGGCGTCGCGGACCACGTGAGCGTCGGCGACGGCGCCCTCGTGGGCGCTCAGGCGGGCGTGCCATCGGATCTGGCGGCCGGCGGCCGTTATCTCGGCACCCCGGCCCGCTCGATTCTCGAGGCCAAGCGCATCTTCGCCGCCGAATCGCGGCTGCCCGAGCTGCTGCTCCGCGTGCGGGCGCTGGAACGAGCGGTGGAAGCGCTCGGCGGTGGCCCGGTCGGATCCCCGGCGGCGCGCGATGAGTGACGGCATTCATCCCTCCGCGATCGTCGACCCGCGCGCGTGCGTCGAGCCCGACGTGCGCATCGGCGCCTTCAGCGTCATTGGGCCCGCGGTGACCCTCGACCGTGGCGTCGAGATCGGCCACCACGTGGTGCTCGAAGGCCGTGTGACACTCGGGCCGCACGTGAGGATCGGCCACGGCAGCGTAATCGGCGGCGTGCCACAAGATCTCAAGTACAAGGAGGGGACGCCGTCCGGCGTACGCGTCGCCGCCGGGACCGTTGTTCGCGAGCACGTCACCATGCATCGCTCCACTCGCGCGGACGGCTGGACGGAGGTCGGCCGCGACTGCCTCATCATGGCCGGCGCTCACGTCGCGCACGATTGCCGTCTCGGCGACGGCGTCATCGTCATCAACTACGCCGGCATCACCGGCCACTGCGAGATCGGCGAGCGCGCGACCGTCGGCGGCCTGACCGGCATGGTGCCGTTCACGAGGATCGGCGCCTACGCCTACGTCGGCGGCATGGCGAAGCTGACCGCCGACGTGCCGCCGTATGTCCTCGTCGACGGCCAGCCGGCCACCGCGCGTGCCATCAACGTGATCGGCCTGCGCCGCGCGGGCATGCTGCCCGCCGACCGCCGGACATTGCAGGACGCGTTTCGCATTCTCTATCGCAGCGGCTTCGGCCCCGCGCGCGCCGTCGAGCGCATTCGCGACGAGATCGCGCTCACCGAGCCGGTGCGGGCCCTCCTGGAGTTCATCGCCGGCGCCACCCGACACGGGATCGTCGGCCCGTTCCGTGGTGAGAGCGCCACCGAGCCTGAGGAAGTGAGCGGCTGATGGCGAGTGGAGCGAAGATTCGTGCCGCCGTCGTCGGCGCCGGGCACATGGGCCAGTACCACGTGCTCGTCTATGCCGAGCTGCCCGATGTGGAGCTCGTCGGCGTTGCCGACGCGGACCCCGCGCGCTCGGCCGCCGTCGCCGCACAGTACGACACACAGGTGTTTCCCGACGTGCGGGCGCTCATCGGCCGCGTCGACGTCGCGAGCGTGGCGGTACCGACCGCGCAGCACTACGCGGTGGCCCGCGAGCTCCTCGAGGGCGGAGTCAGCGTGCTCGTGGAGAAGCCCATGGCTCCGACGCTGGAGGAGGCGCGCGCGCTGTTCGCGGTGGCGGAGCGCACGGGCGCGGTCCTGCACGTCGGCCACGTGGAGCGCTTCAACGGCGCGGTGGACGAGCTGCGTCAAATCGTGCGTGCGCCGATTCTCATCGAATCACGTCGGCTGGGGCCGTTCGCGCCACGCGTGCAGAAGGACACGGTCGTGATGGACCTGATGATCCACGACATCGACATCGTGCTGGGGCTCGTGGATTCGCCGCCGGTGCAGCTGGCTGCTCAGGGGGCGGCCGTGCACTCGTCGGTGACGGACGTGGCGACGGTGCAGCTCCGCTTCGAGTCGGGGACCATCGCGACGATCACGGCGAGCCGCGCTACCGAAGAAAAGGTCCGTACGCTCGCCATCACGCTGCCCGACGCCTATATCCATCTCGACTACACGGATCAGGACATTCGCATCTACCGGCGCGCCAACCAGCACTACACGATGAGCCGGAAGGCGATCCGCTATTCGCGCGCCTCGCTCGTCGAGCACCTGCAGGTCCATCGCGAGAACCCGCTGAAGCTGGAGCTCCAGCACCTGATCGCTGCACATCGCCGCCGGCAGGCGGGGGAAAAGGTCGAGCTGAATCTGGCCGAGGACCTGACCTCGCTCGCCATGGCGCTCGAGATCGAACGCATGATCCGCGACGGCGTCCCCGAGATTGCGTGGCCGAAGGAGCTGCCGTGGAGCGCTCGCTCGGACTGATGTGCGGCGCCGGCGAGCTGCCGGCGCTGATGGCGTCCGAGGCGCGACGGCAGGGATGGCGCGTCGTGGCGTTTGCATTCGCGACGGACACCGCGGCCGCCGCGCACGCCGCACGCGTCGTGCCCTCGGCCATCGCCGAGATGGCCCCGGTCATCAGTGCTCTGCAGGAAGAAAAAGTCACCGGGGTGCTGTTCTCCGGCAAATTTTGGATGGGGGATTTGCTGCGTGTCGATGCGGTGGACGATGCGCACCGCGCCATGGCGCGTCGCGCCGGCGGATTGCTCGATGACAACGTGAAGGGCGTGCTGCTCGCCACACTCGCCGGCATGGGGATCGAGCTCCTCGATCAGCGTCCATTCCTCGGTGCCGCGCTGCCCGGCGAAGCTGTGCTCGGCGCGCGGGCACCAACGGCCGAGCACTGGGCCGACATCCGGCGCGGGCTCGGCGTCGCGCGCGCGGCCGCGGCGTGGAGTGTCGGCCAAACCGTCGTCGTTCGACGGGGCGCGGTGAGCGCCGTGGAGGCGATCGAGGGGACGACGGCGGCGATTCGTCGCGGAACGATGCTGAGCGGACCGGGCGCGATCGTCGTCAAGGGCGTCGGCGCGGAGCACGACTTTCGCTTCGACGTGCCGACGATCGGGCCGGAGACGGTCGACGCGGCCGCGGAAGGCGGCGCGGCGGTCGTCGCCGTCGAAGCGGAGCGCGTATTCGTGCTCGAGCGCGACACGACGGTGCGGCGCGCGGATGCGGCGTCGATTGCGCTGGTCAGTACGCGTGGCCTCGGCTGACCGGCCCGTCTCGATCATGCTCGTGGCCGGCGAGGCCTCCGGCGATTTGCACGGCGCGACGCTGGCGCACGCGCTCCGTCGCGCGGCGAGCGACGCGCGGCTGTACGGCATGGGCGGTGCGAAAATGGCCGCCGCCGGCGTCGAGCTGCTGGTCGACGTCACGGCCACCGCGACGGTGGGAGGGACGGAGGCCGTGGGCGGTGTGCCGCGGCTCTATCGTGCGTACCGACGGCTGCGCGCGGTGCTGACGGGCCCGGAGCGGCCGGACGCGCTCGTGCTGATCGATTTCCCCGAGTTCAACCTTCGCCTCGCGCGGTCGGCGCGCCGCGCCGGCGTCGCCGTCGCGTACTTCATCGCGCCGCAGATCTGGGCGTGGCGCGCCTGGCGGGTGCGCGCGATTCGTCGCGTGGTCTCGCTCGTGCTCGCGGTGTTTCCGTTCGAGACGACGCTCTACCAGCGCGCCGGCGTGCCGGTCGCCTTCGTGGGCCATCCGGTTCTCGACGCGCTCGCCGGCGCTCCCTCGCGCAGCGAGGCGCGGCGCGAGCTCGGCGTCGAGGGCGCGGCACCGGTGATCGGTCTGCTGCCGGGGAGCCGCCGCCAGGAGGTCGCCGGCGTGGCGCCCATGATGCAGCACGCGGCCACGATGGTCGCGGCCGCCCACCCCGACGCGCGGTTCGTGGTCGCGCAGGCGCCCACCGTGGATCTGTCGCAGCTCGATCTCACGGCGATGCCGCCGATGCGGATCGTCGCCGGTCGGACGTATACCGTCATGCGTGCGGCCGACCTGCTGCTCGTGACGTCGGGCACGGCGACCCTCGAGGCCGCGCTGCTCGGCACGCCCATGATCGTCTGCTACCGACTCTCGCGGCTCAGCGAGCTCCTCTTCAAGCCGCTCGTGCGCGTGCCGTGGATCAGCCTCGCGAACATCGCGCTCGGTCGCACCGTGGTGCCCGAGCTCTACCAGCGCGCGCTGACCGGCGAGCGTCTGGGGCGCGAGGCGCTGCGCTTGCTCGACTCGCCGGCGGCGCTCGCCGCGCAGCGCGAGGCGTTCGCCGAGCTCGCCGGTCAGCTCGGTGCGCCCGGCGTCGGCACGCGCGCCGCGAGCCACGTACTCGCGCTCGCGGCGAACCGTGCACAACCGACCGCCTCCAGGCCGATGTCCGTCGCGGTCGGCGTCCGGTCGGCGCCGGATGCCGGACAGCAGTCCACGTGATGGCACGCGTCGCGCCTCTGCTCGCCGCGCTCGCGGTGCGCGCGCTCGGCATCACACTTTCGGTACGGCTCGCAGGCGTCGACGCACTGCGGCCGTGCTGGCTGGCGCACCGGCCGATGATCTACGCCGTCTGGCACGGCCGCATCCTGCTCGTGCCGTGGCTCAACGCGCGGCTGCGCCGATCGCACGGGGCGCGGCGCGTGCGCGTGCTCGCGAGCCGCTCGCGCGACGGTCAGCTCGTGGCCGACTTCGTACGCCGGTTCGGCCTCGACGTGGTCCGCGGCTCGTCCTCGCGCGGCGGGCTCGAGGCGTTTCGCGAGCTCACCCGTGCGCTGCGCGCGGGCGACGACGTCGGCGTCGTGCCCGACGGGCCGCGCGGCCCGGCGCGGCGGGCGCAGGGGGGTATCGTGGCGCTGGCCGCGGTGACGGGCGCGCCGATCGTGCCGCTGGGCGTGGCGGCACGGCCTGCGCGTCGGCTGGGCTCGTGGGACGCGTTCCTGATTCCGATCCCGTTTGCGCGCTGCGCGGTCGTGGTCGGCCCGCTTGTCGAGGTGGAGCGCGATGAGGACCGGGAGACCGCGCGGCGGCGCGTCGAGCGCGCGCTGGAGGAAGCGACGAGCGCGGCGGACACGCTCGTCGGAGCGCGCGGATGACGTACGTGCTGTACACGGCGCTGCTGGCTGCCGGCGTCACCGCGTATGCGCCGCTCGCCGTCGCCCGCCGCCTCATGCGCGGTGTGCCGCTCAATCTGCGAGCGCGCTTGGGCCACGGGGCGCACGACGGCCCTGGCCCGCGCGGCTGGGTGCACGCGGTGTCCGTCGGCGAGGCGATCGCCGCCGCGCCCCTCGTGGAGGCGTTGCACCGCACGTACCCGTCGCTGCCGCTGATCATGACCACCGTCACCTCCACGGGGGCGCGGGTCGTCCTCGATCGCTTCGGCGCGATCGCGAGCCACCGCTACTTCCCGCTCGACTTTCCGGGCGCGGTTCGCCGGACGCTCGATGCGATCGATCCCGCATTCTTCATCTGCATGGAGACCGAGCTCTGGCCGAACACGCTGCGCGCGCTCGCGGCGCGCGGGGTGCCGATCATGATCGCCAACGGGCGATTGTCGGACCGGTCGTTCCGGCGCTACCGCCTCGTGCGCTCGGCGCTACGCAGCGTGCTCGCCGGCGTGACCGTGTTCGCGATGCGCTCGGACGAGGACGCGCGGCGCATCATCGCGCTCGGCGCGCCGGCCGAGCGCGTGATCGTCACGGGCAACCTGAAGAACGATGCGCCCGTGGACGCCGCCGGCGGATCGGACCTCTGGCGTCGACTGCTCGGTCTGTCGCCCGAGCAGCGCGTGTGGATCGCCGGCAGTACGCATCGCGGCGAGGAGGAGGCCGTCCTGACCGCGCATGCCGCCGCCATCATCGAGCAGCCGGGTGTCACGCTCGTGTTGGCACCGCGCCATCCCGAGCGCGTCAACGAGGTCATCGGACTCGTGAGCTCGCGCGGCTTCCGCTCGGTGCGGCGCAGCGCGCTGCCCGGTACGCGACTGGCACCGCGCGCGGTGATCGTCGTCGACACCGTCGGCGAGCTCGCGCAGATGTACTCGCTCGCGGAGGTCGTGTTCGTGGGCGGCAGCCTGGTGCCCCGCGGCGGCCACAACGTCCTCGAGCCCGTCCTGCGCCGCAAGCCCGTCCTCATGGGCCCGCACACCGCGAACTTCCGCGAGGCCGCGAGCCTGCTGGTCGACGCCGGCGCCGCCGTCGTGGTCGACAACGGCGACGCGCTCAGTGTCGAGCTGCGCCGGCTCCTCGCCGATCCGGGGCTCGCTGCGCGGCGCGGTGACGCGGGCTACGAGGCGGTCGCCGCGCACCACGGAGCGGTGCGACACACGCTCGATCTCGTCGCGCGCTTCCTGGTGCCCAACTCCCCGGCGACGGCCGGCGACGCGACGCGATGACCGCGCGCCTGACGATGCTCGGGCCGGCGCGATGATCGACGCGCTCCGCGCCCGCGCCACGCGCGCCTGGCAGACCGACGGCACGGCGGCCGGCGTACTCGGTATCGCGGAAGGCGGGTATCACGGGCTGCTGCGCACGCGCGACTGGCTCTACGCGCGCGGTGTGCTGAAGTCGCAATGGCTCGGTGTGCCGGTGGTGTCGATCGGCAATCTCACCGTCGGCGGCACTGGCAAGACGCCCGCCGTGGAGCTGGCGGTGCGCACGCTCCGCGAGCTCGGGCACCGCCCCGCGATCCTGAGTCGCGGCTACGGGCGGCGCGGCGGCGGGATCCACGTCGTCGCCGATGCCACCTCGATTCGGCTCGACGCAGACGCCGCCGGCGACGAGCCGTTCCTGCTCGCGCGGCAGCTGCCCGGCGTGCCCATCGTCGTCGGCGCCAACCGCCACGACGCCGGCCGTGAGGCCGTCGAGCGCTTCGGGGCGAGCGTCGTCGTCCTCGACGACGGCTTTCAACACCGAACGCTGATGAAGGACCTCGACATCGTGATGGTGCGCGCGCGCGCGCCATGGGGGAATGGCCGCCTGCTCCCGGCGGGGCCGCTGCGCGAGCCGCTCGCGGCGCTCGCGCGGGCGCACCTGCTCGTCGTGACGAGCGCGCGCGACGCCGCGGACATCGCGGAGCCGGCTGCCGCGGCGCGCGTGCACGCGCCCGGCGTGCCCATCGTCACCGCGCGGCACGTTCCGACCGCGTGTTGGGAGACGACGGCGATGCGCGAGCTCGGCGTGAACGCGGTGCACGGCCTCAAGCTGTTTGCGTTCGCCGGCATCGGCGCGCCCGACGGATTTCGCGACACCCTCGCCGAGGCCGGTGCACTCGACGCCGGCTTCATGCGGTTTCCCGATCATCACTGGTACACGCGTGACGATCTGACGGCGCTCGAGCGCCGTGCGCACGCGGCGTCGGCCGTGGGCCTGGTCACTACCGAGAAGGACTGGGTGCGACTGCGCCGTTCGGCGGCTCCCGGCATGCCGCTGTACGTGCTCGCCGTGCGGCTCGTGCTGCTGTCCGGCGAGGCGGAATGGCGCGCGGCGTTCGCGCGCACGTGTCCGCGGCCGGCGCCATGAGCGGTCGGCGGCCGGCGCCATGAGCGGCGCCCTCGCGATCCGTCTGCCGAACTGGCTCGGCGACACCGTCATGGCCGAACCTTCGATCCGCGCGCTCCGCCGCGCGCATCCGGATGCGCGGCTGCTCGTGGCTGGCCCGTGGGTCGGCGTTCTCGCGGGCCAGGGGCTTGCCGATACGCTCGTCACGTATCCGCGCGCGTGGTCCGGCCGCCTCGTGGCCGCGGATGTCGTGCGCCGCTTCGCGCCCGAGACCGCCGTGATTCTGCCGAACTCGATCGAAGCCGCGCTCGCCGCGTGGTATTGGGGCGCGGGCCGGCGCATCGGCTTCGACGCCGGCGGCCGCGGGCTCGCGCTCACCGACACGCTGCCGCTCCCGTCACCGCGACTTCACCAGATCGACGAGTATGCGCTGCTCGCCGAGCGCTGTGGTCCGCCGGTGGAGGATCGCGAGCCGCATCTCGCGGCACCCGCCCACGACGCCCCCGAGCGTTTCGAGGCGCGCGCGCTTCTGGAACACGGCGCTCGGCGCGGGCGGCCCACCGTCGGTGTCCATCTCGGCGCCGCGTACGGAGCGGCCAAGACGTGGCCGGCCGAGCGCGTGGCGGACTTTTGTCGCGTGCTCGACGCCGACGGCGGCGTGGCCGTCCTTCTCGGCACGCCGGACGAGGCAGCGCTCGCCGCCGGTATCGCGGCCCACGCGCCCGCGGTGTCGCTCGCCGGGCGCGATCGACCCGCGCTGCTGCCCGCGCTGCTAACCGAGCTCGACGCGCTCGTCGCGGGCGACACGGGCGTCGCCCATCTCGCCGCTGCACTCGGCACGCCCGTCGTCACGCTGTTCGGACCGACGGATCCCGCGCTCTCGGCCCCCCGCGGCCGCGCGGTCGCGCTGACGCATTCCGTCCCCTGCGCGCCGTGCTTCTACCGCGTGTGCCCGATCGAGCATCCGTGCCTGCGCGACCTCGACGCCGCGCGCGTGCGCGATGCCGTGCTCAGGCTGCTGGAGCAGGGCACGCCGGCGACGGCACGCATGGTGGAGCGACCGCGGTGAGCACACGCACGCTGACGATCGTGCATCTCGCCACCAACCGCTGGTGGACGGGCAGCGCCGATCCGACGATCCAGCTTGCTCGCGCGCAGCAGGCCGCCGGTCATCGCGTGCTCCTCGCGGTGCCGCCGGGCGATCGCTTCGAGGCCAAGGCACGCGATGCCGGTGTGCACGTGCTCGACGGCTTTCGTCTGCGCGCGCGGCTGGCGCCGCTCGACATCGCGCGGGACGTCGCGCGCCTGCGCCGCGTCGTGCGCGATCACGCGGTCGACGTGCTGCACGCGCATCATTCGCATGATCACTGGCTGGCCATGCTGGCGCGTCCAGCGGTGTCGGGACGCCGGCCCCCCGTGGCGCGAACGTTTCACGCGCTCCGCGCGGTGCGACGCGACGCCGCCTCGCGTCGGATGTACCGGCGCACGGCGGCCGCGCTCGCGATGTCGCGCCAGATCGAGGCCCGCTGCCGCGATGTCGGCGTTCCCGCCGCGCGCGTGTTCTGGACGCCGGGGACCGCGGACCTGGTGCGCTTCACCGGCGAGGCCGACGGCCGGGCGGTGCGCGCGGAGTTCGGCCTCGGCGAGGCGCCCGTGGCCGTCTCGGTCGCGCGCCTGGCGCCCGGGCGCGGACACGAGCTGCTGCTGGCCGGTTTTCGACTGTTGCTCGCCGAGCTGCCGGCGGCGCGTCTGCTGCTAGTGGGCAAGGGCGAGATGCGCGAGCGGCTGGAAGCGCTCGTCGGTGAAATGCGGCTCGCGGGTCGGGTCATCTTCACGGGGTATCGCGATCGTGATCTGCCCGACGTGCTGGCGGCCGCCGACTGCTTCACGCTGATGGCGCCGGGCTCGGACGATTCTTGCCGCGCCGCGCTCGAGGCGATGGCCGCGGCCCGGCCTGTCGTCGCCCGCGCCGTCGGCGCGCTGCCCGAGACGATCGTTCATGGCGAGACGGGATGGCTCGTCGCCGACGCGCGCCCTGAAGCCGTGGCGAGCGCCTTGCGAACGGTGCTGAGCGATCCGGCGCGCGCGCGCGCGATGGGCGCTGCCGGCCGGCGTCGCGCGGAGAAGGAATTCAGCCCGGCCCGGGCGCTCGAAACGGTGGATCGCGCGTATGCGGCAATGGTGGACGCCCGCGCGCGGCGATGAGCGGTCCGCGGTGAGGATTCTCCATCTCGTGTCGTGTCGCGGCTGGTCGTCGGATGCGTACTGGGCGGCGCGCGCATGTCGCGAGCTCGAGCGTCGCGGTCACGCGGTGATGCTGGGCTGCAAGCGGGGCACGGACGCGCGCGTCATCGATCGCGCGCGGCAGGAGGGCGTCACCCGGATCGAGACGTTCGAGCTCGTCGGAGGCGTGCGTCCGATTCCCGATGCCGCCGACGTGCGGCGGCTTGCCCGCGCGTTTCGCGATGTCGACGTCGTGCACGTGCACCGAGGCAAGGAGCACTGGCTGGCCGCGGCCGCCCGGTCGCTGGTCGGCGGACGGCGGCCGCCGATCGTGCGCACCCGGCACATCGCGCAAGCGGTGCGCGCGCACGCCGGGAATCGCTGGTTGTATCGTCGCGCCACCGCGCTCGTCGTCACCGTGACCGACGCGATCCGGCAACAGTATCTGGCCACCGGCCTGCTGCCACCGGACCGCGTCGTCGCGCTGCCGGGCGGTGCCGACGCCGAAAGCTATCGGCCACGACCCGCGGATCTCGCCGTGCGGCAGCGGCTCGGCGGCAACGGGACGCCGCTCGTCGGGCTCGTGTCGGGACTGCGCGTCATGAAGGGACACGCGGTCGTCGTCGACGCCATCGCGCGCCTGGCGACGCGCGGCACCGCGCCGCGCGTGGCGTTCGTCGGCCGCGGCACGCACGAGGCGGCGGTGCGGAGCGCGATCCGGCGCGCGGGGCTCGACGAGCTCGTGACGGTGGCGGGGTTCGCCGCCGATCTGCCCGCGGTCATGGCGGCCATCGACGTGGCGCTCTACCCGCCGCTCGAGTCAGACGGGATGTCACGCGTGCTCTTCGAGTATCTGGCCGCGGGCCGACCGGTGGTCGCCGCGCGCACGGGCGTCGTGCCCGAAATCTTGACGGACGGCGTTCACGCGCTGCTCGTGCCCGCGGGCGATGCGGACGCGCTCGCGGACGCGCTGGCGCGGCTGCTCGCCGACGCGACGCTTCGCGCGCGGCTCGGCGCGGCGGCGCGCGCGCTCGCGGTCGGGCGGTACTCCGGGGCGCGGCTCGCGGAGGCGCTCGAGGCGCGCTACGCGCGTCTGGTGGCGTGAAGGTTTCCATTCTCGCGTTCGACCTCTCGGACAACGCGACGGGACGTGCCGACCTGCTGGCGCGGCTCCTTGCGCCCCGCTACGACGTCGAGGTGGTCGGGCCGCGTTACGGCGACGACATCTGGCGCCCGGCCCGCGACGGGGCCGTTCGGTATCGCGCGCTGCCGGGCGCGCGCTGGCCGCGGCTCGCGACGCTGCTGCCCGCACTGGCGCGCCTCGCGGACGGCGACGTGCTGCTCGCGTCCAAGCCGCGGACGACGAGCTTCGGGGTCGCGCTGCTCGCGCGGCGCCAGCGCCGGCGCCCGCTGATCCTCGACGTGGACGACTGGGAGCTCGGCTTCTTCTATCGCTCCGGATTCTGGGGGCGGGTGGGACGGCTGCTGAACGTCTCGAATCCCAATGCGCTACCGTGGACGTGGCTCGCCGAACGCCTCGTCTCGCGCGCCGACGCGCGGATCGTCGCGTCGCGCTTTCTCGCCGACCGCTTCGGGGGCGTGCTCGTCCCGCACGTGCGCGACACCGAGGCGTGGGCGCCGGAGCGCTTCGATCGCGCCGCGGCGCGCGCGCGGCTTGGCGTCGGCGAGGCGCCGGTCGTGATGTTCCTTGGAACGCCGCGCGGCCACAAGGGCGTCGACGATCTCGTCGAGGCCACGGCCGGACTCGACGGCGCCAGGCTCGTGATCATCGGCGCGAGGCCGGGCAGTGAGTCGGCGCGACGGTGGGCCGCGCGGGAGCACGTGCGGGTGATGGGCGAGATTCCGTTCGACGACGTGCCACGCTTTCTCGTCGCTGCCGACGTTGTCGCGGTGCCGCAGCGGGCGACGAGCGACACCCTGGGCCAGGTGCCCGCGAAGCTCTTCGACGCCATGGCGCTCGCGCGACCGATCGTGTCCACGGCCGTCTCGATGATCCCGGAAATTCTCGAAGGCTGCGGCGTGCTCGTGCGCCCCGGGGATCCGATCGCGCTGCGCGTCGCGCTCGGCCGTCTGCTGAGCGATCCGGAGTCGGCGGGCGAGCTCGGTCGCCGCGCGCGCGCGCGGTGCGCCGAGCGCTACAGCTACGCCGCCGCGCGCGCGGTGCTGTTCCCGCTGATCGAGGAGGTCGCCGCTCGCTTCGCGATCGCGGACGCCGCACGCGTTCGAAATCGCGCTGCGACGTGACGACACCGCCGATGAGACACATCACCCGCTCCGCCCGGGGGAGATGCGCACGTGCCCGCACCGACGCTGCCGAGGTACGTGACTGGCCTCTGCCACCGCCCGCCACCGACAGTGCGCAAGACCTCAAGCGGTGTACCGCGACCGCCGCGCGATGAAGATTCTCGTCATCACCCGCCCGTTCACGTTTCACGGCGGCGTCGAAAGCGCGAGCGCCGGGCTGCTGGGTGCGCTCGCCGCTCACGGCCACGAGGTGCACCGTGCGGGCCCCGGCCGGCAGGCGCGGCAGCCGGGGGTCGTCGATCACACGCTGCCGATGCCACCACTGCCGTCGGCGGCGCGCGGCCTGGCGCTGGCGCTTGGCGCGGCGATCGTGGCCCGCCGCGGCGCGTGGGACGTCGTGCAGAGCCACGAGCGCACGCTCGTGCAGGACGTCTACCGCGCGGGTGAGGGATGCCATCGTGCGTATCTGGAGGCGGTGGGCGGCCGGGCAGGACGGCGCGTGCACCACGCGGTGACGCTCGCGCTCGAGCGGCGCGTCTTCGCGCGCACGCCGCAGGTGGTCGCGATCGCGCGTCGCGGTGCGGAGGAGATCGCGCGTTACTACGCCGTGCCCGCTGCGCGGCTCTCCGTCGTCTACAACGGCGTCGACCTCGAGCGCTTCCACCCGCGGCTGCGCGACGAGCACCGCGCGCGTGCGCGTGACGAGATCGGGATCGATCGCGATGCGTTCGCAATGCTGTTCGCGGGCAGCGGCTTCGAGCGCAAGGGTCTCGCGACGACGATCCAGGCCTTCGCACGCCTCGCCGACTCCGAGGCCGCGCGGCTCATCGTGCTGGGCCGGGGCGACACGGCCGCCTATCACCGGCTCGCCACGGAGCTCGGTGTCGCGGCGCGGATCGCGTGGCTCGGCGCCCGGCCCGACATCGAGCGCTGGTACGCCGCCGCCGACGTGCTCGCGCTCCCGACGCGCTACGAGCCATTTGGCAACGTGCACCTCGAAGCGCTCGCGAGCGGCCTGCCGGTCGTCACGAGCGTCGTGGCCGGCGGCGCGGAAGTCATCGACGACCGCTGCGGGGCCGTGATCGCGCCGGACGATGCCGCGGGGCTCGCCGGCGCGGTCGAGAAGCTTCGGGCTCGCAGCCCGTCCGAGATGCGTGACGCCGCGCGGACGGCGGCCGAGCCGTTTACGTTCGCACGGCAGGTGGCCGCGCTGGAAGCTGTCTATGGTCGGTTGAGGCGCAAGCGTTGATTTTCCTTGAGCAAACAACGCCGCGAGCATAGACTGCGCACGTGGGGCAACGTCCGGCCGTCTTCATCGACCGCGACGGGACGCTGACGGAGGAGGTCGGGTACGTCAACCATCCGTCGCGCCTGCGACTGCTGCCCCGCTCGGCGGAGGCGGTTCGCCGCATCAACGCCTCGGGCAGCGCCGCCGTCGTCGTGACCAACCAGGCCGGCATCGCGCGAGGATACTTCTCCGCCGACGTGCTCCGGGCTACCAACGAGGCGCTCGTGGCGCAGCTCAAGCAGGCCGGTGCGCACGTGGACGGCATTTATGTCTGCTCGCATCATCCGACGGAGGGCGCGCCGCCGTACCGTGCGACGTGCGATTGTCGCAAGCCCGAGCCCGGCCTCTTACTGCGCGCGGCAACGGAGCTCGACCTCGATCTGACTGCCTCGACGATGGTCGGCGACAAGGCGAGCGATCTCGTGCCCGGACGTCGTGTCGGCGCGCACACCGTGCTCGTACTCACGGGGTACGGCCGCGGCGAATGGGAGTATCGGCGCGCCGAGCTCGCGGTGACGCCCGATCATGTAGCCGACGATCTGCTCGATGCGGTCGCGTGGGCGCTCGACGCGCGCGGACCGCGCGCAGGCCGCGCGTGAGTGGCGTGAACGCGCGGCTGCGTCAATTCGTCGATGGTCTGTCGGCAAAGACGCTGGTCGTCGTCGGCGATCTGATCTGCGACGAGTATCTCTACGGCAAGCCCGCCCGCATCTCGCGCGAGGCGCCCGTGCTGATCCTGCGCTTCACCGAGCGCGAGGTGAGCCTCGGCGGCGCTGCGAACGCGGCGCACAACGTCCACGCGCTCGGTGCGCGGGTCGTGCCGATCGGCGTGGTGGGCAAGGACGCCGCCGGTGACGAGCTGCTGGCGCTGTTCCATGGCGCGGGCATCGCGACCGACGGCATCGTCGCCGAGACGGGCCGCGTGACGCCGGTGAAGACACGCATCATGGCCGGCGGCTATCAGGCCACACGGCAGCAGGTCGTGCGGCTCGATCGCGAGCCGGTTCACGACCCACAGCCGATCACCGAGGACGCGCTGCTCGCGCGGCTGACGTCGCTGGCATCACGCGCGGATGCCATCCTCGTCTCCGATTACGGCTATGGCACCGTCACCGCGCGCGTGTTCGAGCGGATTCGCGCGATCGCGCGCCGGACGGGCGCCCTCGTCACGGTCGACAGCCGGTACGGCTTGCTCCGGTTCGTCGGCATCACGGCCGCGACACCGAACGAGGCGGAGCTGGAGCATCTGGCCGGCGTGCCGGCGGACGACGAGCGCGACGTGGAAAAGGCCGGCCGCCAGCTGCTGGAGCGGCTCGACGCGCGCTATCTGCTCGTCACACGCGGCAGCCGCGGAATGGCGCTGCTCGAGCGCGACGGCGCGACGACGTTCATCCCCGTGCACGGCACCGATGAGATCGCCGACGTGACGGGCGCGGGCGACACCGTCATCAGCGTCTTCACGCTGGCCCTCGCGTGCGGCGCCCCCGCGCTCGACGCGGCGGCGCTGGCCAACGTCGCGGGCGGCACCGTGGTCATGAAACGCGGCACCGCCACCGTCAGCCCCTCGGAGCTCCGCCAGTCGCTCGGGGCATGACGGTGAGCGACGCGGCGCGCGTGGCGGATCGCCTGCGCGCCGACGGCAAGCGCATCGTGCTCGCCAACGGCTGCTTCGATCTCCTGCACGTCGGCCACATCCGGTATCTCGAAGCGGCGCGCGCGCTCGGCGATGTGTTGTTCGTCGGCATCAACGGCGACGCGGCAGTCGCCCGGCTCAAGGGGCCCGGCCGGCCGCTCATGCCCGCGGCCGAGCGCGCGGAGGTGCTGGGCGCGCTGCGCGCCGTGGACCACGTGGTCGTGTTCGAGGAGGACACCGCGGATGCGTTGGTCGCGGCGGTTCGCCCGGCGATTCACGCCAAGGGCACCGACTACACGCCGGACACCGTCCCGGAGCGCGACACGGTCCGCGCCCACGGGGGCCGCGTGGTCATCGTCGGCGATCCCAAGGGCCACGCCACGCGCGACGCCATCCAGACGATCGTGGAGCGGTTCGCCCGTGCGCGGTGAGCCGCGGGCGGTCGCGATCGTGAAGCTCTCGTCGCTCGGCGACGTTATCCACGCGTTGCCCGTCGCCGAGGCGCTGGCCGACGCGTTTCCGCGCACGCGTCTGGCCTGGCTCGTGGAGCGTCGCGAGGCGGCGCTGCTGCGCGACCATCCGGCGCTCGACGACGTCATCGATGTCGACACCCGCGCGTGGCGCACCGCCCGTACGCCCCGGCAGCTGCGCGCGGCGCTGCGCGCGCTCGTCGCGCTGCGGCGCCAGCTGCGTGCCGCCGCGTTCGACGTCGCGATCGACCTGCAGGGTCTGGTGAAGTCGGGCGTCGTCACGCGGCTCACCGGGGCACCCGCACGCATCGGCTTCGCCCCGGGCCGCAGCCGCGAGCGATTGAACGCCCTGTTTACGACCGAGCGTGTGACGCCGCCGCCCCAGGCGCGTCACGTCGTCGACCAGTACCTGGCCCTGCTACAGCCGCTCGGCGTGACCGTCGCCCCGGGCCGCGCCCGGTTTCGCGTGCCGACGCGGGCCGCGGCCGAGTCGCGGATCGACGATTTCTTCGTCGGCGTCGGCCTCAAGGCGCGACATCGTCTCGTGGTGCTCAATCCCGGTGCCGGGCGCCACAACAAGCGCTGGCCGGTCGAGCGCTTTCGCGCGCTGGCGGAGCGGCTCTCGCATGAAGCCGGCGCGCAGGTGCTCGTGCTGTGGGGCCCGCGCGAGCACGAGGCCGCGCGCGCGATCGCCGAAATCGGCCCGCCGCGTCCGGCGCTGGCGCCGCCGACCGACCTCGACGAGCTCGCCTCGGTCGCCCGCCGCGCGTCCGTGATGGTCGCCGGCGATACGGGGCCGCTGCACCTCGCGGCCGCGGTCGGCACGCCGTGCGTGGGCCTCTACGGGCCGACGCGGTCCGAGCGCAACGGCCCGTACGGCACGGGGCACCGCGTTCTCAGCGCCCCGGACGGCCGCATCGCATCGATCGAGATGCCGCCCGTGCTCGATGCGGTCCTCGAGATTCTCGGCCGATGAGCTCACCGCCGCGGCTCTCCGTCGTCGTCGTCACCAAGAACGAGGAGGATCGGCTGCGCGCGTGCCTGGAATCCGTCGCATGGGCCGACGAGATCGTGGTCGTGGACGCCGACTCCGACGACAAGACCGTCGGCGTGGCGCGCGAGTTCACCGATCACGTCGTCGTCCGGCCGTGGCCGGGCTACGCCGCGCAGAAGAACGCCGCGCTCGACCTGGCCACCGGGCGCTGGGCGCTCTCGCTCGACGCCGACGAAGTCGTCTCGAGCGAGCTCGCCGCCGACATCGGCCGCGTGCTCGCGGCCGACGGCCCGGCCGACGGCTATGCCGTCCCGCGGCGCAACATCTTCTGGGGTCGGTGGGTGCGCCACGGCGGACTCTACCCGGACTGGCAGGTGCGGCTGTTCCGCCGTACGCGCGGCCGCTTCGGCGCGCGCGCGGTGCACGAATCCGTCACCGTCGACGGGCGCGTCGAACGGCTGTCCGGACACCTCGAGCATCGCTCGTACCGCGACGTGAGCGACTTCCTGGCGCGCGCCGATCGCTACGCCGCGCTCGCCGCCGACGAGGCCGTCCGCACAGGGCGACGCGCCCGCGTGGCGGACCTCGTGGTCCGTCCGCTCGGGCGGTTTTTCGGCATGTACGTCGCGCGCGGCGGGTTCCTCGACGGGTGGAGGGGGTTCCTTCTCGCCAGTCTCTACGCGTACTATGTGCTGATTCGCTCGGCGAAGATCTGGGAGAGGACGAGACTGTGATGGCCGGAAAAGAGCGCGTGCTGTCGGGAATGCGCCCGAGCGGGCGACTGCACCTGGGGAACTATCTCGGCGCCCTCGCCAACTGGGTGAAGCTGCAGGAGACGTACGACTGCTTCTATTTCGCGGCCGACTGGCACGTGCTCACGGACCGGCTCGACACGGCTCAGGTTTCGCAAAACACGATCGAGATGGCCGCGGACTGGCTCGGCGCCGGCCTCGATCCCGAGCGCTCCACGCTGTTCATCCAGTCGCTCGTTCCGGAGCACGCCGAGCTGCATCTGCTCTTTTCGATGGTGACGCCGGTGTCGTGGCTCGAGCGCGTACCGACGTATCGCGAGCGGATCGAGCAGCAGGAGATCACCTCTCCGTCGTACGGGCTGCTCGGCTATCCGCTGCTGCAGTCCGCGGACATTCTCATGTACAAGCCGAAGTGGGTTCCCGTCGGCATCGACCAGGCCCCGCACGTCGAGCTCACCCGTGAGGTGGCGCGTCGCTTCAACAACGCGTTCGGCGAGGTGTTCCCCGAGCCCGACGTCAAGCTGACGGAGATCCCCAAGGTCCCGGGCACCGACGGCCGCAAAATGTCGAAGTCGTACGGCAACGACATCGAGCTCGCCGATTCGCCGGAGACGATCCGCACGAAGGTGCGACCGATGATGACGGATCCCGCGCGCAAGCGCCGCTCGGATCCGGGCAATCCCGACGTCTGCCCGGTGTTCGACCTGCACAAGATCTTCACGCCGGCGGACGAGCGTGAATACTGCGCGACGAACTGCCGTACCGCGGGCTTCGGGTGTCTCGACTGCAAAGACGTGTTGCTGAAGCACATGATCCCGCCGCTGGAGAAGATCCGAGAGCGGCGCCAGCAGTTCGTGGAGAAGCCGGATCGCATCGTGGCGATCTTGCACGAGGGGAGCCGCCGCGCCCGGACGGTGGCCGCACGCACGATGGAGGAGGTGAGAGCGGCGGTGCATCTAAGCCCATGACCGACACCGAGCTCAGGCTTCGCGTAGGCGGTTTCGAAGGCCCGTTCGACCTGCTCTTGCATCTGTGTCGTACCCACGAGATCGATCTCGCCGCCCTTCCGGTGCGGTCGATCACCGATCAATACCTCGCGCATCTCGAGGCGATCGAATTCCGCGACCTCGAGACCGCGGGCGCGTATCTCGTGATGGCGGCAACGCTCATCTATCTGAAGTCCAAGCTGCTGGTGCCGCCCGACGAGACCGAGGAGCAGCTCGATGACGACGGCCTCCTGCTCAAGCAAGAGCTCGAGGACCGCCTGCGCGAGTACGCGCGGGTGAAGATGCAGGGGGCGTGGCTGGCGACGCGTGAGGCCGAGATGGCCCGCGTCTGGGGACGGCCCGGCGCCACGATGCCCGCCCTGGAGGACCTGCCGCTCGAAGATCTCAGCGTCGATTGGCTGTCGCGCGCGCTCGCTCGCCTGATCGACGAGCAACGCCGCGCGCGGCCGCGCGAGGTGGAGCCGAATCCGCCCTCGGTGATCGAGCGCATGACCGAGATCCTGTCGGTGTTGCGCGACACGTGGTCGCTGTTGTTCAGCTCGCTCACGGGTGGCGAGCGCAAGCGCTCCGACGTCGTCGTGACGCTGCTCGCGGTGCTGGAGCTGGTGCGCCAGGGCCGAATCAAGACGCAGCAGACGGAGCTGTTCGGCGAGATCGTGATCGAACACCAGGCCGTGCCGGCCGAGGGGGAGGCGCCGAGTGCCCAAGCCGATTGACGTCGTCGAGGCGCTGCTGTTCGCGTCGGACGTGCCGCTCGAGCTCGAGCGCATTCGTGAGGTGCTCGACCTCGAAAACGCCGCGGCCGCGCGCGAGCTCGTCGGCGAGCTGGTGGCGCGCTACGAGAGCGAGGAGCGTGGGCGCATGGTGACGCGACCGGAGCTCGCGCCGTGGCTGGTGCGCCTGGCGCGCGCCCGCACGCGCGTGCGGCTGTCGCGGCCGGCGCTCGAGACGCTCGCGATCGTGGCCTACAAGCAGCCGGTGTCACGGCCGGAGATCGATGCCGTGCGGGGGGTGAACTCCGACGCGACGCTCGACAACCTGCTCGAGCGGCGGCTCGTCCGCATCGGCGGCCGCAAGGAAGCGCCGGGCCGCCCCTTCGTGTACGAGACGACCCGCGAGTTCCTCGTGGCCTTCGGGCTGCGCGATGTCGGCGATCTGCCGAAGGTCGAGGGCGACCTGGTCATTCCCGAGCTCGCGGCCGACGCGGCCACCGTCGCGGCCGAGGCCCCCACGGTCGATGGCGAAGCTCAGGCTCAACAAGATCCTGGCTCAGGCGGGGCTGTCGAGCCGGCGGGCAGCTGACCGGCTCATCGCCGACGGCCGCGTCGCCGTCAACGGCGTCGTCACGCGCGAGCTCGCCACGCTCGCCGACCCCGAACGCGACGTCGTCACCGTCGATGGCCGTCCGCTGCCGCGTGCCGAGACCAAGCACTACCTGCTCCTGCACAAGCCGGCCGGCTACCTGACGGCCGTGACGGATCCGCGCGGTCGACCGGTGGTGAGTGATCTCGTGAAGGACATCCACGCGCGTCTCTATCCCGTCGGTCGTCTCGACTGGGACGTCGAAGGTGCGCTGCTCATGACGAACGATGGCGCGCTGACGCATCGCCTCCTCCATCCGCGGTACGGTCTGCCGCGCGTGTACGAAGCGGAGGTCGAGGGACGCGTCGCGCCGGGTGCGCTCGAGCGCTGGCGTCGCGGCGTGGTGCTCGACGACGGCCCGGCGCGGCCGGTGGAGGTCGAGCTGCTGCACGGCGGGCACGAGGCGACGCATATGCGGCTGACGTTCAGCGAGGGGCGCAAGCACGAGGTCAAGCGGTACTGCGCCGCGCTCGGCCACCGCGTGCGGTGGCTACGGCGGATCGCGTTCGGTCCCGTACGGCTCGGCGACCTGCCGCGCGGGCGATATCGTCGCTTGACGCCGCGCGAGGTCTCGACGCTGCGCGCGGCCGCGGATGCGCCGCCGGCGCGCGGGCGCTGACTGAAGTCTTCTACCAGGCGCGCGGGCGCTAACTTCAGGCGCGCGGGCGCTAACTTGCGCCGTGCGCAACGCTCGGCCTATAATCCCGGCATTCTCGTGGGCAGGTGTTCTTATGAACCTGGCCGACTGGCGGACCAGGATCAACGAACTCGACAACCAAATCCTCAACCTCCTCAACCAACGCGCCGAGGCCGCCCTTCAGATCGGCAACCTCAAACGACGGCAGGGGACGCCGTCGTATGTCCCGGAGCGGGAAGCTGAGGTCCTGAGGCAGCTGGCCGCGTCGACCGCCGGGCCGCTCACCGCCGACAACGTCACGGCGATCTGGCGCGAAGTGCTCTCGGCGTGTCGGGCGCTCGAGGCGCCGCTGACCGTCGCGTATCTCGGGCCGCGGGCGACGTTCACGCACCAGGCCGCGCTCGGTCATTTCGGCGCCGCTGCGGAGTTGTCGCCCGCCCGCACGATCCTGGACGTCTTCGACGACGTCGAGCGCGGGCGCGTGGCGTTCGGCGTGGTGCCCGTCGAGAACAGCACCGAAGGGGCCGTCAACGTCACCCTCGATCGCCTCATCGAATCCGAGGCGACCATCGCCGGCGAGATCTACCTCGAAATCGCGCAGCAGCTCCTCTCGCGCGCGAGCGAGCTCGGGGAAATCAAGCGCGTGCTCTCGCATCCCCAGGGGCTCGCGCAGTGTCGCGGCTGGCTGGCGGCGAACCTGTCGGACGTGCCGACCGAAGAGACGTCGTCCACGGCGGCCGCCGTGGAGCTCGCGGCCGGGGATCGGACGGTCGCCGCGATCGCGTCGGGGCTCGCCGGCGAGCTGTACGGCGTGCCGATCCTTCGCGAGCGCATCGAGGACAACCGTCACAACGCCACACGCTTTCTCGTCATCGCGTCCCCGACGCGCCGCGCGTGGTCGCCGGCGCCCAGCGGCCGCGACAAGACGTCGCTGCTGTTCGCGATGAAGAACGAGCCCGGCTCGCTGCACCGGATCCTCGAGCCGTTCGTGCGGGCGGGGTTGAATCTCACCAAGATCGAATCGCGCCCGGCCAAGATCCGGGCGTGGGAGTACGTGATGTTCGTGGATTTCGAAGGCCACCGCGACACACCGGCCGTGGCCGCTGCGCTGCGCGAGATCGCCGAGCGGACGCTGCACCTCAAAATCTTCGGCTCGTATCCGGCCGCATAAGGAGAGGGCATGCACACGCAGTGGGAATCGCTCGCCAACACGCACATTCTCGGCATCGCGCCCTACGAGCCCGGCAAGCCGATCGAGGAAACCGAGCGCGAATACGGCGTCCACGACGCGATCAAGCTCGCCTCGAACGAAAACCCGCTGCCGCCGTCCGAGCGCGTGCAGCGTGCGATCATCGCGCAGCTGGCCCATCTCAACCGCTATCCGGACGGCAGCGGCTACTACCTGCGCCAGGCGCTCGCCAAGAAGCACGGCTTCACGCAGGACCAGGTGGTGCTCGGCAACGGCAGCAACGAGCTCATCGAGCTCACCGTGCGCACGTTCCTGAAGCCCGGCGACGAGGCGATCGTGCCGCATCCGTCGTTCGTCGTGTATCCGATGATCGTGCAGGCGGCGGGCGGCATCCGCGTCATGGTGATGCTGCGTGACCATCGTCTGGATCTCGAGGCGATGGCGCGCGCCATCACCCCGATGACCAAGATGGTCTTCGTCGCCAATCCCAACAATCCCACGGCCACCATCGTCACCGCCGACGAGGTCGAGGCGTTCATGGCTCGCGTGCCGGAGCGCACGATCGTCGTGTTCGACGAGGCCTACATCGAGTTCGCGATGGGCCCAGACTTTCCGAACGCGCTCGACTACGTGCGCCAGGGGCGCAAGGTGGTCGTGCTCCGTACGTTCTCCAAAGCCGCGAGCCTGGCCGGGTTGCGTGTCGGCTACGGGATCGCCGACGGCGACGCCATTTCGCTGATGAACCGCATCCGCCAGCCGTTCAACGTGAACTCGCTCGCCCAGGCCGCCGCGCTCGCCGCGCTCGACGACGAGAACCACGCGCTGGAGTGCGTGCGGATGATCGAGGCCGGCCGCCACTTTCTCTATGACGAGTTCACCGCGCTCGGGATCCGTTACGTGCCCTCGCGCGCCAATTTCATCCTCGTCGACGTGGGTCGCAGCGCATCGGACATCTATCAGCGCTTGCTGAAGGAGGGGGTCATCGTGCGCCCGATGACGCCCTTCGGCATGGAGTCCGCGCTGCGCGTGACCGTCGGCACCCCGGAGGAAAATCGCCGCCTGGTGAAGGCGCTGAAGACGGTGCTGGGGAAGGCCCCAGCGTGATCGGCCGGCTGGCCATCGTCGGCGTCGGGCTTCTGGGCGGCTCCGTCGCCCTGGCCGCGCGCGCCAGCGGTGTGGCGCGCGAGATCGTCGGCGTCGGCCG
>Ga0310810_10000940_pt1 | contig 29395 bp, 31 predicted proteins | sample NCmetagenome_FD_207641 | JGI IMG/M metagenome (GOLD analysis project Ga0310810, IMG submission 207641) | Soil microbial communities from experimental microcosm in Duke University, North Carolina, United States - NC | ecosystem: Engineered > Artificial ecosystem > Soil microcosm > Unclassified ... | reverse complement strand
TATTATTTAATTTTGAATACAACCACATTGGCGATGGCGCAATTGAATTGTTAACAGAACTGTTAATAAATAATGAGATTTCACCCGGCACTGAATTTAAATTACAAAACAATTTTGAAATCACAGAGAATGCTATAAAAAAATTAGCAGAGGCATTTCCTCACAACACCAGCGTCACAATGTTAGAAATTGATACTCACGATGATGTTCGCGCATACACTGCCGCACTTGTCTCTGATGATTGCCCAATCGCGCCTTTGGCAGCTCCGCGTTATCAAAGCACGTTTGAATTTTGCGCGCTGCGCAACAGATTACTCCTGCAGTATCAGCACGATCCCGAGCTTAGATATTACATTGAAAAACTGTCTGCAGACGCCGGCTTCCCGCTGCCAGGCCACACAGAAAATGTCCCGTCACTGCGATTTTTTTCTCTCTGGGCAAATATCCGCTCCGGAAGGGTTCTGGATACCGGCTTCCCGGAAAAGGGGTTTGAGACCCTTCGCCAGCTCGCAGATGACATGCAAGTCATTAATAATTCGATCGGCCCCGAAAATGATGATTTCTGGCACTGTAATATCCTTTAATCTTGTTAAGTGTTTATATTTATTAACAATTGACCTTCACTGGCACAGAATAACACATGTATTTTTATTAGCTAATTACCAGTATTTAATGACTTTTTAAGCTATTTTGTGGATAATGCATAGTTCATTGTGTCAGATTGACTTATACTCTGGGTAGATCACCTTAACTATAAATACTGGCAGGCCAAATCGTATGGATGATTCGCAAAAAGAATCGCAAAAATCACGTCTTAAAGACCTTATTACCCGCGGTAAGGATCAGGGTTACCTGACTTATGCCGAGGTTAACGACCATTTACCAGCAGACATTACCGATCCCGAACAGATTGAAGAAATCATCGGCATGATTAATGACATGGGTATTGTGGTTTCCGAAGAAGCACCTGAAATTGATGAATTATTGCTGACAGAAACAGATGCGTCTGAAGATGAAAGCGCAGCAGAAGAAGTCGCGCAGGCACTCACCAGTGCTGACAGCGAAATCGGCCGCACGACCGATCCCGTCCGCATGTATATGCGTGAAATGGGACGCGTAGAATTGCTGTCACGCGAAGGCGAAATCGCCATCGCAAAACGTATTGAAGAAGGCATCATCCAGATGCTGACAACACTTGCCAATCAGCCGCAAATGATCGCGGAAGTTCTGGCTGACTATGACCGCGTGGAAAAAGGCGAATTACGGCTGAGTGATATTATCAGCGGTTATATTGAGCCTGATCTCGCCGGCGAAGAAGAGGAAGAAGCAGGCGGCGATGATGAAGATGCTCCGCCAGCTAAAAAATCAAAAGCAACCGCCTCTGCGGCTGCTCCAAAAGCTAAAGAAGCACCAAAAGACAAAGAAGCTGCATCAGAAGATGAAGAATCCTCTGAAGATTCAGAAGATCCATTTGATGACGATGCCGGTCTTGATCCGGAAAAAGCCCGCGAAAAATTTGAAGAGTTACGCGGCTATTATACTGACGCCATCAATACTGAAAAACGCAACGGCTCTGATCACAAGAAAACAATTGCGAAACGCACAGCGCTTGCCAAAGTTTTCATGGATATCAAATTATCTCCGCGCCAATTTCACAAACTGTCGCGCAAAATGCGCAGCATGTTAAATGAAATCCGCTCGCAGGAACGCGCCATCATGGTACTGTGCGTCAACAAAGCCAAGATGCAGCGCAAATCATTCATCAATGCTTTCATGCATAATGAAACCAATCTTGAATGGTTCCTGAATGACAAAGGTAAAGTGATTCATGCGGAGCTGGAAAAACTGATTCCGGAAATTCACCGCGCACAAAAGAAATTAATCACGCTCGAAGAACAAATGCGCATGACTGTCGCAGAAATTAAAGAAGTTAACCGCCGCCTCTCTATCGGTGAAGCGAAAGCTCGCCGCGCTAAAAAAGAAATGGTGGAAGCTAACCTGCGCCTTGTTATCTCTATCGCGAAAAAATACACCAACCGCGGTCTGCAATTCCTCGATCTTATCCAGGAAGGCAACATCGGTTTGATGAAAGCGGTAGATAAGTTTGAATATCAACGCGGTTACAAATTCTCAACGTATGCTACTTGGTGGATTCGTCAGGCAATCACGCGTTCTATCGCGGATCAGGCACGTACCATTCGTATTCCGGTACACATGATTGAAACCATCAACAAATTGAACCGTATCTCACGTCAGCTGCTGCAGGAAACCGGACAAGAACCAACGCCGGAAGAATTGAGCCGCAAGATGAGTATTCCAGAAGATAAAATTCGCAAGATTTTAAAAATTGCGAAAGAACCTATCTCCATGGAAACGCCTATCGGTGACGACGAAGATTCACATCTTGGCGACTTCATCGAAGACGGCAACACCATTTCTCCAATTGATGCTGCAACGAATTTCGGTTTATCCGAAGCCGTGCAAAAAGTATTGGGTTCATTGACACCACGCGAAGCGAAAGTATTGCGCATGCGTTTTGGTATCAACATGAATACCGACCACACACTGGAAGAAGTCGGCAAACAATTCGATGTGACGCGTGAACGTATTCGTCAGATCGAAGCGAAAGCCTTGCGTAAACTGCGTCATCCATCGCGTGCGGAGCAACTGCGTAGTTTCCTCGAGGAGCAAGAATAAAATATGTAGGTTGAGTTAGCGCGTTGTTTGCGCGTAACCCAACAACCTTTACTTAAAAACCAAAAATCCCCGCACACGCGGGGATTTTTATTTCTGCTTCAAGATCGCAATTTTTTTTCTATCCTCGAATCCGGAATAAACCACATCACGGCAACAAACATGTAAATTGCGAAAGATAATTTCGGCAGCCAGAATGCCAGCAGAATACCGAGAACATATGCTGCAATAGAGAGTTTGGTTTTGTTATCACTTCCTAGCGCTTCTGCCAGAAAAGATGCCTTACCCTCTTCGGCAATTAATGCCTTCGTCAAAATAAAATAAGAACAAGCCGCCATAAACAAAATAAACCCGTAACAGGCTGTCGGCACCGATGCAAAATATGTGTCGCCCGCCCAGCCAGTGACAAATGGAACCAGCGTCAGCCAGAAGAGCAATAAGATATTTGCCCACAATACAGAGCCATTTACTTCTTTGACCGCTTGGAATAAATGATGATGATTGTTCCAATAAATGGCGAGGTAGATAAAACTCAGAACGTAGCAAAATGCGATGTGAGTTAATGGCAGCAACGAGGAGAAATTTGTACTATCTGGTTTGCGAATTTCTAACACCATAATTGTGATGACGATAGCAATAACGGCATCGCTGAAAGCTTCAACTCGGTTTTTGTGCATGGTGTCATCCCTTACTTATTAAAAGTAAAAACGATTGTCTGTGATATCAAAACGTAACAATTTTTACTTGAGAGAACAAGCTCGATTTGATTCTGATTGTGATTCGCCTTGCAGTTCTGTCATTTCAACATCGTTGACAAATTCATTTTTTCCATCAATTTTGCGAAAGAATGAGTACTGACCCACCTTTTCATGATATTTCGGTATAAACGGGTTTTTCTTATCAGGATATTCAATCTCACCGTCTTGCTGCGCCGGCTCAATGCTGCGATCCTTTCTTGCTTCATGAAATTTGACATCATTCGCGTGACTGCTTGACGGAACAAGAGTCTGCTTGTTCTCAGTTGTCACTTCTAACTCTGCCAATCGCGATTCACGCTGATGCTTACTCTCCAGATATTTCTTAATCACGTCAACAACCATCATACCAACAGCAATTATCGTCATTGCCATTGCCAGCCCAGCGCCTGCCATAATAACAGGCACACCTGCAGCTCCCATTACCACACCACTTAAGATTAATGCAGAGGAAACAACGCTCATTATTGCTAGTGCAAAACCCAGCGTTTTACGAATTGTTTGATAATGGTTTTTAAAATTTTCCTTCTGCTTAACTTCATCATATAAATATTTTCCGTAATTCACTGCCCCTGCAACCAGACTGACACCAGATGCGGCTAGTGCTATCGCAATACCAGGAATTGATACGCCGTAGACAAGTCCCGCGATTGCCAGCCCAAGCAATGTAATATCAAACAGTAAAATAAAAACATCTCTATGCGTAAATGTTGGTTTCTTCATGCCGACAAGCTCATCGCGTCTCAATGTCTGATGCGCATGAATGAGAGTATTTAATTTTTCTTCTACTCTTCGTTTTTTCTGCTCTATCTCTTCTTTATTTTCATTTTCCAATTTCATTTTTTCAGATAATTCGGCATTCATCTCTTCTAACGATTTGATATCTTCCGCATAATTTTTTTCATATTCCTGATTTGCCAGTCTCCACATATAAAATTGAAGTGCTTTTTGAAACGGGATGAGCAATAGGCGTCCTGAACTCACAATCACGCCTAAAATTCCAGACATCTCCACTGACAGAGAACTTGATAAAGGATTTGGCGCAGTTTCATTCATTACATCATCAAGTTCTGTTGACCTTTGATTGATAAGAACGCGCAACTTATCTGACACAAATGACCAAAACTGCATTTGTAGTTTGATGCTTAACTTGTCGGCGTCTGTTTCTATTTTTGAGATATTATTATTTTTATTCTGATCTCGCGTAATAGACATGGTTGCGACTCCGTGCAGAGACAAAAATTCAGTATAACAGCGTAAGATTAATGAATTATGACGATGACTATAATCGAATGAATATAATGATTATTTCTTTGAAACATAGTTGTTATTTTTAATATAAAAACGTAATAATTTTTGCGCCCATTCACCTGCATAATCCACACCGATGCGCGGTCGTTTTACAATCTGAAATGCATCATGATCATGATTCGCAATGAAGAAAGAATCACTCAGCAAATCATGTTCATTGAGAGATTTATCTATGCCAATTGCTTTTGTCAAAAGCCCGGGACCCTGAGTTCGAAGTTCAATGTTTTGCACCGGCTCCAGCGCTCGCAGCAATACAGCAGATGCATGCCCTTCTTTTTCCGTCACCACATTCATGCAGTGATACATGCCGTAAATGAGATAAACGTAGGAAAAACCCGGCGGCCCAAACATCACTTTGGTGCGCGGCGTTAAACCTTTGCAAGAATGCGCGGCTTTATCATGCGGGCCGAGGTAGGCCTCAACTTCGACAATGCGCCCCACCCGCAGCATACTGTCCCGCTCACACACCAGCAACTTGCCCAGTAACTCTTGCGCAACTAACTGCGTGTCGCGGTCATAAAATGACCGCGACAGACGGTTTTTAAGCAAAAAACGCTTGGTAAATTCATGATTCATAGCGGCGTATCATATCCCGAGACGATTAACTCTGGAAAGCACGCGCACTTCGATATATCATTGGCGATTCCAGATTTACCCTCAGCGGGCCCATAGCTCAGTTGGTTAGAGCAGAGGACTCATAATCCTTTGGTCCTAGGTTCAAGTCCTAGTGGGCCCATTAATAATCAAAGACTTAGCTACCAGCATCGATATCGTGACCAACTGTGTCGAATATGTGTCGAACCAATACATAAAATTGATAAGCCAGATTACTATCTTTTAAGCTCCACTTAATCTTTCCCTGATAAAATACTGAACAATTATATGCCAATACAACGAGGCCAGTGCCCCATGTTAAACCGCTCCCAGATTTACACCCTGCTGATGCTCCGAAAGCGCGGCGGTAATATTTTTGCTGCATTGCCAAAAGATTTGGTTCCCACTGTTGGCGGCGTTTACGACAGTGCGGATGTTGAAATTGCCACACTTCTCCATTACATCGCCTATGGTAATTTGGCTGAAGCAAAAAAAATGCTGGATGCCAATCCGCGTTTGGTCTTGCAATCTGCGCACACTGAAACACCATCAGGCTTGAAAGTCTTGCACACCACGCCATTAGAATGTGCACTCGGTGCGGGTGATCCGGAAATGGCGCAGATGATTGAATCGTACTTCGACTCAGAAAAAATCGAAGGCGGCGCAAAAGTTCGGGATGAGCAGCTCGCCCGTTATCGTCAACACGTGGAAGACATGTTGAATGCCGAAAAAAATCCTCCCTATGATTTTACCTTGCTCATTGACACACTGATGGCGGCAACACTAGAAGATGTGACGGCTGCACTAAATCTTGATTTCAACCATGAATCAGTGCTGCGTGATGTACTCGCGCAATTCCGAAAAGATTTTACGCCTGGCACTATCACGCGCGGCATGCATTTCAACTATTTGCATCTGCTGCGTGCGTTTGAAGTGTATGAACAGAAATACGATGATTTGTATAAAAGCGGCGGCAACGATTATGACAAACTCCGCTTATTCAGCCGTCAAGTGATTGGATTTATCCAGCGCAGCTTACCTGCTATTGACCGCATGGTGTTTGCGCAAGGGTTGTATGATGTTGTCGAGAATAAGGCAAAGATTGAGCGCTCGTTTAAGTTCAAATATGACAATGCTGATTTTCCTGTGACTGCTGGTGACTCATCTTGTTCTGGTTTGGGTTATGAATATTATGCGGGTGCGAGGGCGGGGCGGGCACGCACGGCGCGGGACGGTGGCCGGCGTGCGGGTTGTTACGACTCCTTGGAAAACTTATGTCGAGCAAAAACTTCAGACTTGCAGAACTTATGCGGCCGCAGCGAGAAGAGAAGACGTCTCGGTGTGTAATTTGTTGAAGTAAATGTGAGCCAAAACGGTCGCAAAAGTTGTGACCGTTTGATCCCAGCAAACATCAATAAATTGCTGCAATATTTCAAGATAGTGCCAAGTGTCTGAAGTGTTTGCCCACCAGCGTGCCCAAAGGTGTAAATAATTTTTGATTCGGCGGGGAGAGGCCCCATCTATCACCATCCATTTGATTTGCTCCCTTGCTTTGCGAAGTGTCCGCGCGTGCGGAACCATGCGCAAAGTCACATGCGATTGATGATGCAAAACCGTTTTACCCCCCCCCATAACTCAAAATTTGAACAGATGGGGATTGCATTGAATCCTCATTAGCATATGTCACGCTGGTTCTATCCCGGGTTTGCGTTCCGGGATAGTCAATTCCTAAAAAATGAAATCCGCTGCTGATGCAGCCGATGCGCGATTTCTTGCGCGATAAAGTCAAACGTCTTTCCTGCAATACTTCCATCATGCGCCGTCTGCAGCGGCTCATTTGGCGTTTAGTTTTGCATAGAATCAAAATATCATCTTGATAACGAAGATAAACAACATCTGAATGATCAAATGCATCATCCAGCGGCTTTAAATAAATCGCACTAAAAAATTGTGAAAGTGGCCCGCGCAACGCAACACCATGAATAGGGTTTTTCGTGCCACGCGGTGCATCAATTGGGTTAGTGATGATGTTTTCCAGCATGTTTATCAACTTTGAATCATCGTAATATTTTTTGATGTCGTTAATTAACTTGTGATGCAGGATAGATTTGTAGAAAGACCTAATGTCCGCACGAATGACATAGTGATGCTGGTTTTCTTGTAATACTTGTTTGATGCGCTGGGTTGCGTACTTGACACCGCTTGGACCATGCAGGTGATAGCAGTTTGGGTTCATGATATGAGGGAAGGTTTTTTTTAACTGCCTCAATATCACATGCTGAAAAATGCGGTCTGAGATATGTAACTGATCAACCATTTCATCGGAAAAATAATATCGCTTCAAGTGGCGCGGCGAGTAAGTGCCGTTTTGCAGAGAGCGAACACCAATCCGTAGCCAATCATCCATCTCACGTGCCATATAATGAATTTCATGATTATGATGAGCACTGGATTTCCGCTTGTGAATTTTGGCAAATAATTTTTCACCAATCTCCAACATTTGTAAAAAATCCCATCTTCTCATTTTCATCATTCCATTAACTTATAGATAATAATAATACCCATATCTGAACCAACCACAAAACTTCTTCTCCGCCCCAGCTCCTGACCACCCAATCATCGCTTGACGGTGTGAGTGGGTGGTCAGGAGCTGGGGCGGAGCCTCGGACTCAATGGTTGCAGCCTTTTTGCTTTATTGAATAGCGAAATAGATTCGCCAGTGTAGTAGGCAGTTTAGTGACTTTTTTCTACTTGCGAGAGATTATCCGACAAAATCGACAGAAGTCGTTTTGTCAGCTTTGTCGGGTGAAAATTCAAATACTTTGATGACTGATTTATAAGCGTCTGCGAGCCTTTTAACTTTGTCTGCAACATCGGCTGCACAGAAATACCAAACTTCTTTGATTTCAAATTGGGTCATATATTGCAGAAGAATCTTGTCTAACCGCCGCTTGCTTTTCATGGTTAACTCAACCTCAATCGCAATCTGTTTGCCGTCAGGAAGAAACATCAGAGCATCGGCATAATGCTTGTCTCTTCTCCTGTTTCTGCCAGGCATGAAGCCTGTTTTACGAAGTACTCTTTCCGTTAGCCATGTTGCGCCAGGATATTCTTTCATGAGCTTGATATAAACCTCGATCACTGCCAGCTGATGCTCATAAATGCCGATCGGGATTTTACTTAACATTGGTAGACCTGATTGCTGAGCCCCTGCACGTGTCGCACGATAAATTCCATGACGATGGAAAAATACTCGCTCATGGCGGATATATCCGCGCTCCATCAGTCTTTGCATGACTTTGTACGCCCTGTGCCTACTTAACCCAAATTGCTTCTGTATTTGAGGTAATTCACAAAAGCCAAATTCATTAATAAATTTTACAATTCGGTGATCGCGGCTTTCATACATCATGATCCATCTCCCCATTTAAAAATCCATAACATGCGCCCCTACCCACCCGACAAAACTGACAAAAATAGTTATGTCGGTTTTGTCGGGTACTCATCCCCCTGCTTGGGCTGCTTTTCCTGTTTCAATTTTTCTCGATTCAATTTGGGATTGATGTAGTAAATCGGCGTCTTCGGCCTGCCTTTTCCTTTCGGCAATTCTTGTACCGCCAGCCACTCTGAATCAGCCAACTCATTGCAAGCCTCTTGCACGGTTTCGCGGTTATCCAGCAAAGTCCATTCTTTGCGGTAAACATCACGCACTGAGAATGGCGATTGCAATTGTCCATCCAGAATTTTATTGCCTAGCTTTATTGCTGCTTGATGTACGATTGAATTTGCCATGCCATAAATTTTTCTGGCGTGATTCTCGAGATATACAAGCCATGTACAGGCAATCCGTGCTGATTCAACACTAATACTTGATGCTTTCTGACCATCAGCAAGATTAATTAAATGGAAAATCAAAGCGAGGCTTGGCATCAGACTGCGGTACTTGGATAAATGCTCAAGAATAATAGGTGATTCATCTTTCTTTAACTTCACATTTTCCAATCGATCCACCCAATCATTAAAAAAATCTTGCGCTGCGTCATCAAAATGGAAATTGGGGAACTTGTCTTGACCAACTTTACTTGCTCCATAATCAAAAAAATTCATGGTTGCCAGATTTTTGAATATTCCGGCAGCACGCTCTTTTGCTGCAAGGTCTGGCGCACGATCAATCAGTTTCCATGCATCTTTGTGATCTGGATAAATCAAGAGTTGAAATCGCTGTAATAATCCATCATTATCACCGCCGCGAATGGAACGATCGAGATAGTGCGCAAGCCTTGCTGGCTGAATATTCCCAAATATTGATAAGCAAGGATTTTCGGTGTGAACCGTACCACGACCAATTCGATCTGTTGTTAATGAACCATAACCATTCCACGTTTCAAGGAAATAGGCGCGATCGGTCTCGCGCCCTTCCTTATCCCAGCTAGAAAGCAATCCAATTAATTCATCACGGAATAACAGTAATCCTCGCGGATTTTCAGCCATTAATTCATGAAGTTTTTCGACCGTGGCATCATTGGTTTTGTATCGCTTCCAGATAGGTTTAGCCGGCTCCCTGCATTGCATTAATTTCTCTTTCAGTACCTGAGTATCTAGTTCTTGTGACGCTGATTTGCGCTGCAATGCTTGTTTGCTCGATTTCAGTAACGCATCTTTTAATGCTTCGCGTCCGGCTTTATATAATTCCATATCTGCCAAATAGCTCGTCATTTCAGCATCAAATTGCTTCTTTGCTTCACGCTCAAGCTGATTCAACGGACTTAATGCTTCTGCGACGGCAGGTGATTTCAATTTGCCTGGCTGACCAACCAGACCACCCCAAAGATTTGGAATCACCAGCCAATCATCGTGCTGCTTTGGTTTCACGCCACAACCGGTACCGATAATTGCAGCAGTTGCAACGATTGCAGAAACCGCAATGAAATCTGGCGGACACTGCATTCTATCTGCAACATCCATTATCCAATCGTGAAATGGTGCTGGAAAATTGCTTGGATGCAGCGGCAGGACTGAACTCAACTCATATTGCAGCGGGATAGGCTCGCCCCATTCTATGGTTTCATTTTCTTCGTGTTTGCTGTTTTTACTGTAGATAGTGGTAAAGATACTTGATAACGACATATCAACACTCCTTTTGATGCTGTGGCTTTTTATCGCTTGCAGTTATCGTGATAAAGCCGCTTGCGCTGTCGATTGCACCGCCACCTGCTTTTCTAGCCATGCGCGAATTTCTGATTTTCGGTATCGCACCAGATGACCCATTTTGATGAATGGCACACCGATGCCAATCCAACGGTCGCGTTCAATTGTTGCCAATGAACAACCACGAATTGCAGCCACAGTTTCTTGCGCAAACATCGTGCAATCTGGAGCTTGTTCGTATTCTTGGATAAGGGTTAAGCGGGATGGTTTTGTTTTCATATAAAGCTCTCCTAGCAATTAAAAAACTGAGGAGGCGGATGATACTTGAAATATACAAACGGTCAAGCGAATGATACTAATAATTTACATTACAGATAATAAAGCTCCAGATGGGCAAATAAATACCACAATAAATCGTGCTCATTGCATTAAGCCGCTACTCTGTGTATCATTTCTGCGCTCAACGTTGCCCAGCTTCAGGACATAAAAAATGACACATCCCTATTCAATCGAAAATATCAATGATTGGCCTGGTCGCATTAAAAAGCGAATGAAGGCAATGGGCTTCACTCAAGAAGCATTGGCAAAAAAAATGGGATTAACACGTGGCGCCATCACACATTACCTGTCTGGCCGCAGAGCCCCGCCATTGAAGCAATTAGAAAAAATGGCTGATATCCTGCAAACAGAAGCATCATGGCTGCAATACGGCATCGCACTCGAGGTCGACAAAGAAACCAATGCCAAGAGATTTAAAATGGTAGATGATCTGCCAACGCTTTATCCCATTCCAATCATTTCATGGGAACAAGTCGATGTCATAGCTGATATCCGGTTGCTAGATCGCGACAAAGTTACCGAATGGGTTCCACGCATGTATGCTGATGGTTTACTAGGTTTTGCTTTCTATGTAAAAGGTGATGCCATGACATCACCATATGGGCACATGGATAGTTTTCGCGAAGGTGATCTTGTGCAATTTGATGTTGATATCGAACCTGAACATGGAAAATATGTGATAGCTATTTTAGCCGGAGCAAATGAAGCAATATTTCGGCAATATGTTGTTGATGGCGGGGTAAAATATTTGAAGCCATTGAATCCTCAATATCCGTTGATTCAAATTGACGATGAGACGCGAATTTGTGGCGTGATGGCTTATTATATTGGCAGTTAATGGCTCAATGATTTTACACATGCTATTATTTTCATATGAAGAAATCTCTTATTGAAACCAACCCATACTTAAAAGACCCAGAAATGCGGAAAAAACTGGTTAAGCGTTCAGTGCGAACATCTTGTGCCGTGGAAGGGATAGCCGTTAAAACTGATGAAACTAAAACAATTAAAATAAAAAAACGCACAACGAAGTGCATTTATAAAAAAATTAAAAAATAATTTTTATTAAACCAATTTTTTAATTTGCTTACATACCATCCAAAATATGGTATCGGTATTATCAATACTCAGCCACCCTGTCAACGTCATATTGATAAAATAAATTATATACATTAGTATGCCACCATCAACGCATCATAATAAAAAAACATTTATCTATTTTTATTAACTATAATCAATTAAAGGACAATCATGAGCCTCTCACGCGAACAAAAATTGCAAGTGAATCAACTTCGTCAGCAATATATGGATATTTTCACTAAATGGTCGCAAAACCCAACCAACTTTGAACATAACATTTCCTGCTTGCGAGATATGCGGCAATGGTTTACACCATACATGCAATTGTTGATGCCTGATATGGAAAAAGCTCAAAGGAAAATGAGTCATGGCGGATTTTTTAATAACCTAAAAGCCGCAGGAGAAATGAAGAGGAGCGTTAAAATAGGAAAAAAAATTCAAGACGCCTTATTTAATAATGATGAAGTTAGAGAGCATTTTAAACAAGTATTTGCCAAGGAACCTCGTATAATCGGTCTAACAGCAAACATGAGTGATAAACACAAAGAATCGATTCGTGGAAACACTGTCATAAGCAGGCAAGATGAGCAGGCTGAAACCTTCGCAATTAAATTTTCTGATGGTACAAACATTACACTTCATTCACTGGATGATCAAAACAGTCTAGCTGATGCCAAACAATTTTTTGAAGAAAAATTGAAATCACTTGAAATGGGGCAAAGGCGTGCTTTTGGGATGAATTAATTTAATTCTTTTCAGTGGCATTCAACTCAAATTACAGAATATTCGCCGTCATGTGCTTTTCTTGCAGGACGGCGAATTCATTAAAATTCATGCCACCTTCTCAATCTGCTCATAAACCCGCGCGTATTTTTCTCTAGTTGCCAAACATCTAACGCCTGCTGCATGTTAAGCCAGCTCTCGGGTGTAGTACCGAGAAAATGCGCCAATCTGATCGCCATATCAGGAGTCAGGGGTCGGTGCTCGTGCAGAATCTGCGAAACAGTACGACGCGACACACCCAAGCGTTCTGCTAGTTCAGTTTGGCTGATTCCTAATGATGGCAGCACATCTTCACGCAAAATTGCGCCGGGATGTGTTGGGTTACGATTTTTTGATCTCAGCGTAGCCATATTTTTTAAACCTTCAATACACCTAAACCTTTCTTCGCTACAAGATTTAAGAGCTTAAGCGATGTACCTCTTGGGTGCTTTTCGCCCTGTTCCCATTGCTTAACGGTTGATGGACTCGTATTTAAGCATTGAGCAAATACAGGTTGACTGACTTTTTCATTGAGACGAATTCGCTTAATTTCGAGTGGAGAGAGCTCCTTGACTGGCGGCAAACATAATGCATCAAATTCCCTCATTGTTGTCGCATTAATAATATCAGCCTCGTACAAGCCGGACGCAATCTCATGGGCAACATTTAGCAAACTATCTTTTTTTTGCTTTTTTATCGTCTTTAATTTCTTCATATTTCACCTCAAATAATTCACCATTTGTTAACAATGTTGAAATTTGTTGATTTGTCATTGACAAAAATTCCTTGGCCAATCTTTTATAAACTTTCTCTTCCGTGCTAGTTAAATTATCGCGCTCATTTTTAGCAAACCCGTACATGAAGACCGCTCTATTCTCATGCTTAAATGCTAGGATAGTCCTATAACTGCCGCTCTTTCCTTGCCCCTTCTTGGCTACACGCTTTTTGTAAAGACCAGCGCCAAGATTTGCATCGAAAAGGCCTTTTTGCATTTCGTTAACAGCCTTAGTCAAAGCACTGTCACTCAATTTCTCCGACTTTGCCCACTGTCTAAATGCTCGATATTTAAAAATCCGCATTTTTTACCTTCCCTATGAGTATAACACTTAGTAGTATATTTATCTATCGGGGCTTACCAACCAGTAAACCTAATACTATCATGTAGTTAATATAGTTGATCTCCCTCCAATTTACCCTGCATCCCCTATTTTTGCGCTAGCCACATTAACTCTTAAGTCCTGGCTGGGCAGATTAATCACCCTAGAATCTTCCTTTTTATCTTTTAACATTAGAATATGATCAGCGATCATCTGCATCGGCTTTCTTAGTCGCTCTACATCCATCACAATATAGCCGGCAGTTACATCCTGCGTCATCTTATGATTCAGTAATCGCTTCAGTGCATAAGCTGGGATATCGAGACTCTCAGCAATAGTAATAAAAGTTCGCCGCAAATCATGTAGCGTAAAAGTTACGCCTGATTGATCGATAATTTTCTTCATTACTTTGCGCGGCTCAACAGTGTATCCAGTTTTGCCGTTCCCCGGAAAAACATATTGTGAATCCAATTGTTCTGCTTTGCGATTCTCAAACAAATTGAAAAGAAAATCAGACATGGGCAATGCATGGGACTGATGATTTTTAGTATCTTTAATAGTGATCGTCTTTGCCTTTAAATCAACTCTATCCCATGTTAATTCAATCGCTTCTTGCCTTCTCAACCCAGTAAAAAGCAATAATAAAAAATAATCGCGCAAAATAGATGACTTGCCAGTGCTACGCTCATCTTTCACTTCCATAACCGCTTTAAACCATGCAGGCAATTCATGCGTCTTAATTACTGTTTGTTTACGATCTACTCGATACCATGCGCGTGTGTGAGATATTCGTTTGATTGGATTTTCAAGAATCAGTGACCGACCTTCCGCATCTTCATATTCACCAGCTGCAAAATTAAATAACGCACGCAAAAATCGCATGGCAGAATTCGCTCTTGCTGGACTGCGCTCACCATATTCAAGATGACGCTTCGCTACCATATCTTTGGTGATATCCAATAACGGTTTATTCTGCCAGTCTGAAAACACCTGTTTCATCAGGCGCGTGTAATCAAGAATTGTCAGCGGCTTAAGAGCTTTTCTTGCTTTGAGATAAGCATCAAAAGTTTCCTGCAGAGTGATACCTTTCATTTTCTTTGCTTTTCGTTCTGCTATCGGGTCAATACCGGTCGCAATCTGCCCCAACAGCTTCTGAGCCTGCTTTCTCGCCTGCTCAACCGTCAAATCTGGATACCTACCAATCGTAATACGGCGCAGCCTCCTGTTAACCAGTTTCTCAACAAAAAATGCCCGTGAGCCGCCAGAGGTTACTCGTACACCAAAACCCTTCATGGTGTCATCATAATAGCGTTTTTGGACAGTCCTGTTTTTGACAATGGCATGGGGAGTTGGTAGTTTATCCACGAGCAGCTTGGTTATCTTCATAGATGCATCCCTGTTTTACTGTGTCGAATATATGTCGAAGGAACAGTTAAAACTGCCGCTAAGAACATTGGATGCATTATAGGAACATCAAAGCTGAAAACAAGCGGTTTTTTGTAATTTCAAATTGTGTCGAATAACTTAAAACTGCTTAGAAAGGACACCAAATTAGCTCATAATCCTTTGGTCCTAGGTTCAAGTCCTAGTGGGCCCATTATTAATTATATAGTTACAGCGCTTTTTAGACTGATCAAAAAATCGTTCGTGAATTTTTCGTGAATTACTCGTGAGATATATCCTCTGCTCCTACATTTTTGTGCTGTTGTGCCTCCAATAAATCAGCTATTCGCGGCACAACAACACATAGTAATTCGCAACCTTACGATTCGTAAACTTGCGAATCGTAAATTTACGTATTAAGATGACCACTTAGGAGGCACCATGAGATATAGAGATTTTTTCCCCTTGGGCATTGCATCTGGCAACGCATTCTGCAACCGCACAGAAGAAACCAGCCTGCTGACAGAAAATATAAAAAACGGCAAACATACACTGCTTATTGCCACACGTAGATATGGCAAATCCAGTCTTGCCATGCGCGCAATTCATTTATCCGGCCTACCATTTGTAGAAACCGATTTTTACATGGCAAGCAGTGAGAAAATAATTGAAACATACATCTTAAATGGTGTTGTTGAGCTAATTGGCAAATCCCTTGGGTCAATTGACAAGCTTGTGGCATCAATTAAGAAATATGTAAAATCACTCAAACCAAAAATAAATATTAGTACTGATCATTTTCAGCTGGAACTTCAATCCGACAATGAATCAGACCCTGCTAGCAATGTGAAGGAAGCATTACTTTTACTCGAAAAATTATTGGCAGAAAAAGATAAACAAGCAGTTTTTCTGATGGATGAATTTCAGAATGTTGGCTCTATTGCACAGGGCAGCGGCATTGAAGCCGCTATTCGACATGTAGCACAAAAAACAAAATACTTAACTATTATTTTTTCCGGCAGAAACAGAAAAATGCTTCAGACAATGTTTGAAGATGAAAACAGGCCGCTTTACAAATTATGCTGGAAATTGGCCCTCAAAAGAATATCAGCCGAGCATTATTATGCGCATATTCAAAAAGCAGCAAAGCAAACCTGGAAAGCAACATTAAATGAAGACAGTATTTCTAAAATACTAACTCTAACGGAAAAGCATCCATATTACCTCAATAAACTATGCGACAGGATATGGAGTTTTCATGAAAAACATGCGCCTTCGCTAACTGAAATCAATAAAGCATGGGAAAGCATTCTTGATGAAGAGAGAAGTGACGCCATAAAAGAAATATCGCTCTTATCCTCAGGCCAGAAAAATGTTCTCCTTCAAATTGCAAAAGAACCATCATCACAGTTAACCAGCAAACAAACTTTGTTGGAAATGCAAATGACAGGAAGCTCTGTGATGACAGCACTTGATGGGCTGGAAGAAAAAGACGTCATTGAACGAGATGGTGAGAAATACCAAATCATAAATCCCGTTGTAAAATATTACGCATTAAAAGGCAGCGGCAATGGTTGAAAACACATGATCAGAACAATCATTTCCCTGATCAATGCGTTTATCGATGCTTAGTTCAATGGTTCACACCAGGTGCGAGCACCGATACATACATTTATTGATGGCAAAAGAATCTGGATAGAGAAAGTTGAAAATCTCAACTTGATCTGACAGTAAATTCATAACATCAAAATGGGTGACTGTCAGACCGAGTCGGAACTACTACACCTGACTGTCGAGTAGATTTTTGATTGCGATTTGCATAGTGACCACATCTACTTAGCATTAAAATATTTAATTACCGCCTCATTCCATTCATCTGGTTTTTCAAGACTAGATAAATGGCCAGCATTTGCAATTATTACCAATTTACTGTTTTTAGCGTTTTGATGCATAACCTCGCTTTGTATAGGTGAGATGACCATATCCTCATCTCCCGTCACAATTAAAACTGGCAAGCTTGCATTCTCAAGAGAGGTAGTCAAGTCTTCACGTAATGCCATTCCACGCAGCGCGGAGGCAACAGTAATCGAAGATTGATCATCCAAAATGTGGCGCAGATATTGTTTTGTAACTTCAGGTGCGGACGTAGACAATGCTTTTGGCATGAACCCATTAATTAGATTACTTGTCCCATTTTTTAAAACATCCAAAGCAGATAGCTCACGCTTTTGCTTTATTTCATCTGTATCTGCGATAGCCTGGGTATCAGATAATATTAACCCATTCGCTCGTTCAGGATATTTCTTTAAAAATGCCAGCGCAATATAACCGCCCATGGATTCACCGCCAATAACGGCCTTCTGTATATGCAATTGATCCAACAACTGTCTGACCTCATCGGCATACTCAGTCATCGTTATTGCCTTGCCATCAACCTCAGATGACTTACCAAATCCCCATAAATCTAGCGTGATGACGCGGAAATATTTACTCAATTCATTTTGCTGCGGCTGCCATAATCGTTGGTCTGCAGGAAAGGCATGGATTAAAACAACCGGATTACCGCTGCCACTGTCTACATATGAAATATGCCTTTGATTTGCGAATGTACTAATACTTACGCACATGACCACCATGGCACATAAAATTTGAAAATATCTTTTCATAAATTATCCTAAAAATTATTAATTGCCGGGACTATCAACCCATCACACCGTGAGCCTTAACTTCGAAGATATTCCCTCTTTAATATTGTTGACATGCTCATCGATATTACAAATCTGATTAAATCTGGCGCCAGACTGTATTTTCTTCAGAGCCAATTCTTCTTTTTCCTGTATTTCTTCGCCTTTGGTGATGGCAGCTGCGGCCTCATCTTTACTCATAACAACACCATCTACGTCTGCAAAAATGATATCCCCAAGATTCACCTCTACACCGCCACATTGTATCTTTTCTCTTGTACTTCCAACTTTATCTTTTGTACCTGACTTCGCACACTTGCCTTTAGCAAAGTATACTATTAGATGTCGACTCATCACCTAAATATCGATTAATTTCAAAAAAATATAAAATCAACCTGTCTACATCAGAGATACATTTTACTTAAAGATATCGACAAACAATTAATATGGTCAAAAATTGCAATTAGTATTATAGACATCCGATGTACACTAGTTGTTTTTATATTTTCATGAATGGAATGAATATTTATATGAGGAATCGACATCTGACACCAACCCGACACCATCCTTCAAAGCATACGGTGGGCAGTTTCAGATAAATGAAATCTGGTATTTCTGTGCGCCGGAAATCGTATCGAAAATGCAGAAAGCGGCGGAGAAACGGCCGTATATCAAGATACATAGGCTGTGAGTGACTGGCAGGCCGTGTCAAAACCCTCGTCATATAACGGAAATCGAGATATTGGCGGGGGTTTGGCACAATTTAGGCTATTGTGAAATATAATATTTTTACATATATTCCCGATCGGGAACTTATATTACATTTAAGATCGGCTTTATTACAAATATTACCGATCGGTAATATTTTCTTGATTTTAGCCGAAATATGAACTAATATTACCGAACGGGAACATTTTAATGGTAGTCGAATATGCAACCAGACCTTAAGCTACTTGATTCCAAAGAAGTTGGAAAAGTAGTTAAAAACACACGGAAAAAACTCGGCGTAACCCAACGAGACCTAGCTCTTACTTCAGGCACAGGATTAAGATTTATCATTGAGCTGGAACAAGGCAAACCAACGTGCCAACTAGAAAAGGTTTTAACTGTGCTTAGAACCTTAGGATTAAAGATTGTTATCAAAGGCAAGTAAAATGGCAAAAAATCTTGATGTGTATTTTCATAACAAAATAACAGGTCGTTTAGAGCAAGATAATCATGGCGAAATAAATTTCACCTATTCACTTGATTGGCTGAACGATCCAGAAGCGATTAGGATTTCATGTTCCTTACCGTTGCGTGAAGGCACATTTAAAAGAAAAGAATGCCAAGGATTTTTTGGAGGCATTTTACCCGAAGACAATCAAAGAAAAATTATCGCAAAAAATCTTGGAATCAGCCCCAATAATGATTTTTCTATGCTTGAAAAAATTGGTGGTGAATGTGCGGGAGCATTAACATTTGTTCCAAGTGGAGAAAAGTTAAATCCACAAGATAGAGAATATAAAGAATTAACAGGATCGATGCTACCTGGAATATTAAGAGAATTACCAACCAGACCATTACTTGCAGGTGAAGAGAACATTCGCCTTTCGTTAGCTGGCGTTCAAGATAAAATTGCAGTCTATATAGACGAAAATCGAATTTTCATCCCATTAAATAATGCACCAAGCACACATATATTAAAACCTGATTTCAGCTTGTATGAAGGAGTAATCTTTAACGAAGCCTTCTGCTTGAATTTAGCAAAAAAGATTGGCCTGTCAGCAGCAGAAGCTGAAATAAAAAAAACAGAAGAGATCAATTACCTTCTTGTTAAACGCTATGATCGAATTAACGTTATCGGTGAGAATAATGCCAATCAGATAATTCGCGTACATCAAGAAGACTTTTGTCAGGCACTAGGAATCCCTTCTGCTAATAAATACCAAAATGAAGGCGGCCCATCTCTAAAGCAAAGTTTTGACCTTCTCAGAAAAGAATCGTCAATACCCGTGGTCGATCTCGATAAAATGATTAATGCTGTAATATTTAATTTTTTAATTGGAAATTGCGACGCTCATGGAAAGAATTTTTCGCTTTTGTATCTTGATGAATTTCAACTTTCGCCGCTATATGACCTGATATCTACCATCTATTATAAAGATCTAGATAAAAAAATGGCGATGAAATTAGGTGGTGAATACCATATTAACAATATTACCTTGGCCAATTTCGATGCCCTCGCTGATGAAACTGGACTCGCAAAACCGGAAGTTAGAAGAAGAATTCAGACACTCATTGATTCCATATTATCTCACTTACCATCAATGGAAATTCACAATAACATTCAAAGCGGGGTGTCCGATATAATTAAGGGAAGATGTAAAGATTTTGCAGCCCACATAAGGTCTAATAAATCCTAAGATCACCAACTCACTTCAGGGCTAGTAACATTCAATTCTTTTCACAATACCAGCGATTTAAAACTGGAGGAGTATTGACGAAATATTTCATGTTTAAATTAAAATAATCTGATTCTTTGGCTGATATTCGCACTACCAACAAAGAATCCGAAAAATATTCATCTAAATCAAGTGAAATAATATTGATGCTGACAATTACTTTCGGCAACTTAACTCTAACCTGGTCTCATACGTATAAATTACTTCAGTAAATTGGCCAACATCATCACACTTTCCAAGTTTCAACAAAAACATATCACTTATAGGCTTATACTTATGCGAGTATTCGTCAACTTTTACCTTATATTCTTTATTTTTTGTATTGATTAATGTCATATGAGGATCAAATGATTTTTTGACAGGTTGATTAATAATGTCTGCTATTATTCTATGCATATTCTGCAAAGCATCCGTATTGTTTGGTAATAAAGATAGCCAATAAACTTGATTATCAAATGTTAGGCAACTAAAATTCTCGAACATTAGTTCAGTTGGCTCATCTCTCCACTTTTCACACACCTTTGTCCAAATACTTTCAATCTCATCTTCACCCACTGCGAATTGAAATAAGGTAACGTGAGGTAGAGACTTTTCACCCAATATATATTTATCTACATATTCAATAAAAGCATGTGAGTGCCTGACTACCTCATCACTTATCGTCATTGGTACTAATGCTAAGTTATATCTATTTTTCATTTATAAAATCTCATATCCATCGCCTCAAAGGTTAGGTAGTCGTATCCACTATGCAAAAAGTGTTTTTATTTTTTCACACATCAATTCAGCACATTTTTTGTGAGCTGATTCATCATAATGAACGCCATCAATTTTCGATGGAATAACAACTTCAGATAAATCCAGAAAGTGACATCCTTTCTCTTCTGCCAGCTGAGCATATAAACCAACTAAATCATGGGATTTTTTCACTGAGCCTAACATAAACTTTTCACCATTCTCATCTTGAGCTTCTTCTATAAATGAAAACGGAATCGTGCATGTCGTGATCAGCACTTGCGGGGAACGCTGCATGTCTGAGCCATAAGGTGATGACTGTGCAATATCTACAAGCTCTGCCAAACCATCTTTGATCTGTTCTGCAGAACGATTGAAATAAGTTTTGGTGTCGTTACCGCCAAGTGCCAACACAACCAAATCTAGCGGAGAGTGCGAATACAGGCAGGGAGCAAGATATGTTTTGCCATTTCGATCAGGTGGCGGCGCATAATCTAGATTGGTTGTCCGACTATTTAGCCCCTCCTCAATGATGTAGAATTTATCGCCCAAAAGGGTTTGTAATACTCCCGGCCAACGAACATCTCGCGGGTATCGAGCCTTTGGTAAGGTGTGATCTGATTGAGGAACATAGCCCCATGTATTTGAGTCGCCGTAACAAAGTATTGTTATTTGATCCATATTTGGCTCTATCTCTATAATCATTGCAACTTTAGCACAAGTGATGGCTAAATATACATCACAAATAAATAATAATCATCTCCGATTAACGGGCGACTCTTTTATATACAGATTTCTTTCATTTCATTTTATCTGGGGTAAAAATGCCATTTTTTACGGTTTCAGAAAACAAATTAGCGCTCATTAAATCCACAAATTTCAACGCCGAAAAAGACCTTCAGAGCTTGATTGAAAGTAATCTGGACAAGGTTTTTAATTGCAGATTCATTGCATCAGAGTTCTACACAGGAGCGGAACACGCTGGGCAAATTGATACATTAGCTTTATCTGAGGACAACAATCCTGTAATCATCGAATACAAAAAAGTCGAAAGCTCAGAGTTAGTCAACCAGTCACTGTATTATTTGTCATGGATCAATGACCATAGAGGTGACTTTCAACTTGCCGTGAATAATAAACTAGGCGCCGATATAGATGTAGACTGGTCTGAAATCCGTGTTATATGCTTAGCACCAGGTTTCAAAAAATTTAACCTTCCGCTTGCAAAGCAGTTTATTGTGCAAGCATATCGAAATATTGGTGGATAATCTAAACAGTTACTACGATAAGACCATAGGACTTTTAGTCGTATGGTGCCCATCTCAGACACGAAAATCAGGCGAAAATCCCTAAAAATCCTTTCGTGAATTTTTCGTGAATGAGTTATGCTTCGTTGTGCTTTGTAGTGCTTTTGCCATGGTCGTCCAGTCATTTGGTAATGTTAATAATCAAATACTTAAGATTATGAAAAACGCCTCAAAGACAGCTCATAATCCTTTGGTCCTAGGTTCAAGTCCTAGTGGGCTCATTGAAAAATAGAGAGTTTTTAGATTGCACCCTGCCGCCGCGAAATCCATATAGAAGAATCACGCACAATAATGCCTTGTTGTCGCACAAGCAGTTTTTGATAAAATCCCGATAAGCAATGGAACAGCCATGAATGCGTTAATGAATAAAAAAGTCCCCCAAAATATCCCTATTTATCACATTACCCATCTAAGCAATCTGCCACGCATTATGGAGCATAAGGGATTGTGGTGTGACACTGAAAGAATCAGCCAAGGTTGGCCTTCCGAGGGCATAGCTCACGAAGAATTGAAAAAACGTCGATTGAAAACTCCTGTACCTGTTTCTGCCAAAGGCGTACTAGGAAATTATGTACCATTCTATTTTTGCAATCGCTCACCCATGTTATTTTCACTCAAACAAGGATTTGTGGAAAGCTACGTGGGCAGCCAAGAAGACATCATTTATCTAGTTTCATCTGTTAATCAAGTAATAACGAAGGGCTCTCAATGGTGCTTTAGTGATGGCCATCCAGTAGATGCTTTAACGTCATTCTATGATAGCGAAGACAATCTAGATCAAATTGATTGGCCAGTTATAAGCAGCTGGAGCTGGAAAAATACTGAAACTGACATAGATAAAAAACGGAGAAAACAGGCTGAATTTTTAGTATATAAATCGTTCCCGCTTGAATGGGTTGAGAAAATCGGGGTTTATAGCCTCGCCAAGAAAACCAGTGTCGAAGCAATACTGGGCAAAAGATTGCCTGTCGTTGTTGAGCGAAAATGGTATTATTAACCCTGAGGAAAAACACATGATTGAGTTAGTTGAAGGTAACATTTTAGAAGCTGATGCCGATGCCTTGGTTAATACAGTAAATACCAAAGGGGTCATGGGCAAAGGGATTGCATTACAATTCAAAAAAGCATTTCCCGAGGTATTTATTGCTTATAAAAAAGCATGCGATGCAGGTGAAGTGCAGATTGGCAAGATGCATGTCTACAAAATTCAGACGCTGAATAACCCTCGATTTATTATAAATTTCCCGACAAAAGATGATTGGAAGAAACCATCTCAAATCGGATATATATCCAAAGGACTTGAATCATTAATTCAGGTTATACAAGAACATCATCTAAAATCTATTGCACTGCCTCCACTAGGTTGCGGTCAAGGCGGATTAAAATGGTCCGATGTGTTTCCATTGATTAAGTCTGCATTCAAGCAAATACCGGATGTACAACTATTATTATATCCACCCGCTGGGACCCCAGAACCATCTAGCATGCCAAACAATACTGTTAGACCGCATATGACGTTGTCACGCGCTGCAGTTTTGCAACTACTCAAACAATATTGTGTACTTGGATATGAATTGACACTACTTGAAGTACAGAAGTTACTATATTTTTTACAAGAAGCTGGTGAACCGCTTAAACTCCGTTTCAAAAAATACAAATACGGTCCATATGCTGACAACCTGCGACATGTACTGATCCAATTTGAAGGTCATTTCACTAGAGGATTTGGGGACGGCAGCAATAAACCGAGAACTCCTATCGAAATTTTACCTCAAGCCCTGAAAGAATCTGAAGATTTTATTAGCACGCATTATGTAGAGTTAAATGAATTCAATAACCGCCTTAATCGGGTAAAACAATTGATTGAAGGCTTCGAATCTCCAAATGGCATGGAAATACTATCAACGATTCATTGGCTAGTGAAACACGAAGCTGTTTCGCCAAATGACCATGACGAACTGGTAAAGCAAATTCAATCATGGAGTGAGCGCAAGAAGAACATAATAAAACCTGCTCATATAGACAAAGCAATACAGCGATTGACACAGGAAAAATGGATTTAAGTTGAAGGCTAGTAGCACTTAATTTTTACTACAATACCAGCGATTCAACACTGTCGGCATCATGACGAAATATTTCATGTTTAAATTAAAATAATCTGATTCTTTGGCTGATATGCGCACTGCTAGTAAATGAACGACAACAAATAAAAGGACGCCCCATAGACTGTGAGTAAAAATACAAATCAATGTGCAAACTATTAAATTCACCAAATACATTCTGGATGTCGCGCCTGATTTATTAGACTCTCGACCCTGACTTGCTTTAGAACTCACCATAACTCCCTGCACTCCTTAATTATTTGTTTGTGTATATCTTATACTTAACTCTAAATTGTTCATTTTTTCATACGCTTCACTTAATGAGCGTATAATCACATGCTATTATTGGCAAATTTTATTCGAAATATGATAGTATTAACTATATTAATTATTCATATTTATTCATTTTCGATTAGATGCCCGGAGCTGTCAATACATAAATGAATAATATAATTCATTCTAATGGTGGGTATTCATGACTGAAGCTACTTTGAGCGGCAACCTGCATTATCTAATGAAAATGCATGGCAACCTTTCAGTTAGTGAACTGGCGAGGCAAACTAAAATCCCTCAGCCAACACTTCACCATATATTGAATAAGACGACTAAAAATCCCAGAAAGGAAGCCTTGCAAGCTCTAGCTAATTTTTTCGCGATATCTGTGACACAACTCGTGGGAACTTTGCCGCTGCAGCCGATTATTCCCGATTCAATTAAAAGCAGCCTCAAGATCATGTCTGTACCGATACTTGACTGGAACCTAATTAAAGATCGAGTTCAAGGACACAGTTCGCTACCGACGACTTCTGAAATCATCATAAGCAGTAATGCCAGTCAAAATTCTTTTGCACTAACAATGCCTGATTCAAGTATGGAGCCAATGTTTCCGGAACAATCAATATTAATATTTGATCCGGCAAAACAGCCAAAAGATAGAAACTTTGTTATCGTGTATTCACCAGATTCAAACTCATATACATTTAACCGATTATTTATTGAAGATGATGAATATTTTATAAAACAAAAGCAGAAAGATAATCAAACACAGCTTGCCAAGCTGGACTTCGCCAAAGATAAAATCTTGGCAACACTCATTGAGGTACGGCTACAGTTTTAAATGAATCTTGGCTTTCACCACTCTCAAGATTAAAAATGAAAGGATTGAAATTAGTGTTTATATCGTAATAATCAATACCTTCAGATTTTTTCAAAAATCTCACGAGCAGCCACGCAGGGAATACCAATATAATGGCAAAACTCATTTTCCATAAATATCCAGTGACCATCATTGTTATCAAATCATGGGTAGACAACTTACCCGTGTAATTTAGGATATCAACGATGATTGTTAAGCATCCTTGTCCAAGAGCAGTTGACACAAGACTTCTTGCAACAAAAAATCTTCCACGCAGATGTATCTTCCACTTCGCCAATAAATAAACATTAGCAAACTCGCCAATTAACAACGCGATTAGACCTGATACTACATATCTGAATGTGGGATCAAAAACGACTTGATATGCCTCAGAATGAGCAATATATTGCGGGGAAACTCCATGTGACACCACTGTTACAATAAGTGAAAAAAATAATTCTGCGATTATTCCGATCCAAATAAATAATCTTGGGTATGCGTATCCATAAACCTCGCCAACAATGTCACAAATAGTAAACGTAAATACAAATACAAAAATACCGCCCGGCAAAATCAAATCACCTAACAATGTAATTTTGTTAGCCAGACAAACTGTTGATAACAAGAATGTTAGATACAACCCTAGAAATATATATGGGTATTTAAATTGTTTCGCATTAGATTGATTTATCATATTATTTCATTTTATATTTAATCTTGAATTCATCCACTGCATCTTTGATGCCAGCCAGATAACCAATTCGATTCGCATCTATCGGACTGAGCCTTGATAATAATGACTTATCGTTCACTATCTCAGCCAATGACTTATCTATTCTTTTATGGTCGGTTCTTGAGTGAATTTGCAAGGTATAGTCATCCGCCGCATCTCCAATCATCTGCCCAATGACGGAACAATCCGGCTTCAATCTTTCGACTGTCGCCATATATGTTAGAGTTCGAATGGTTTTCTTATCAAAAGCCTCAAGAAAATTATTATCGACAACGATATCGCTAATATACTTTTCAATTGTGTGTCTACTAGATAATTTAATGACGGCCTTGGTAAATCCTGTGTCCTTGCATTCATATAATTCTAAAATCTCACATTCTGATTTTTCGATTTTTTCGGCCAGAAACTCTTTAAACATTTTAGTTAGCCAATTGATCCAATTTATGTGCGCGCTCATCATGTCCACCTAAATTCTTCTTACTGCAACTGCACCTACACTTTCCTTACCATCTAGTATTAAATCATCAGGAAACTGTCCAGCCCTATCAATATAACCTGATTGTTCGATTTCAAATAAACCGGTTCGCTTAATCGTCTGATCAATAATATCCTTACTAATCCAATGCACAAATGTCGGCAGTGTTGCAACACGCCCGCTACTTTCATAATCAGCAGGATTAGTAATTTCACCCGGCCACTCAACACCCCGATCAACTCTCTTCTCATATTCCGGAATAAAGCTTTCCCAGTTTTTTAGGTATGGGGTTTCACAAATAATAAATAATTTTCCGCCTGGTTTTAAAAGCTCACCCATCTGTTTTATAGATTTCTCAATTGTTTCTCCTTTAAAGAAATGCAAGACCCGGCAAATTAGAATTGCGTCAAATGATTTTTTTGGCAACCCAGATAATTCATCTGGAAAGGATCCTGGCACAAACACTAGTTTAGTGCTGTCACCAGTATTCGGATTGCGATCAGTGTCATGTTCGCCAAAATATCTACTACTGACAACAGCAAGATTTTTTGAATCAATGTCATTACAGTAAACAGTTGTACCAAGTGATAAAGCTACTAATGAAGCCGCACCAAATGCCGCACCAATTTCCAGTACCTTTCCGTCATTTTTAGCAATTTCTTCTACGTAAGAAAGAAATTTTTTAGAATAAGGATCGCATGGAATTGTTGCGAACCCACCGATGGGATTATGTGTTTTAATCAGCAGTCCTTCAGACTCATTGATTACAGGCATCACTACATTTTTCATTGCAGTTTTGTATACGATGACTCTATTTACACTATCAGTTTCAATGTTTAAATCTATATCTAATTCCTGAATATCAATCTGGTTATTACCTAATACTTTAAATTGATTACATATAGAATCTATTTGCTGCTGATACGAAAGTAGAAATAATAACGTTGGCGTGCCAAAATGATTTTTCCATCGTTGCAGTCTGATCTGAAGAAGCTGTTTCTTGATCTCACTGTTATCTGAGATAAACCGATAAAATCCTTCAAAGAGAATTGTCATTTTTGTCATTTTATCAAACAATCTGACATTATCTTCATCTAAAAGCACTTTCAATTTTTCAATTAACGCACGCGCGGCAACTGACTCTTTCATTCTTTCATCATTTTCTATGATGGTTACAATAGAGTTGAAAAAAGATGTCTCGTTCATTTTTGTCTCAGTCTGTATTATTTTTCTGAACTGGATTGTATTTATCTGCCACCGTATTTTCAATATTATTTATTCGAATTTATTCATTTCCTGGTGAGAGTACACAAAAAATTTTGACGGTTAATTGCACGCAACACCGCAAGAGCCTTATCAAAGTTGGTACAATACCTGTTTCATCATGCCAAGAAAAGCAAGGAAAAATAGGGTATTTCAGCGACATTGCCAGAACCGGCCTAAGAAGCAAATATAATTAGAATTAACAACTTAGAGCATGCTAGAATCCGCAAGAATTTACTGTTACCCTCTCCATAAGTCTTTGGCCCTAGGTTCAAGCCCTAGCGGGCCCATTGAAAATAAAGATATAAAATGATCGGATAATAAAAGATTGTGAGCCTCGGAGGGAATTGATGTCTATGACAACTAATCCACAAGACACTCAAAAATTACCAAGAATTGCAGCGATTCAGATGTGTTCATCACATATTGTTGATGAAAATCTTGTGATGGCGGCACAACTAATTGAAGAAGCAGCAGCCAACGGTGCAAATCTCGTAGTACTCCCAGAAATGTTTTCGATTATGGGTTTAAACCCAAATGACAAAGTTACCGTGAGTGAAATTTACGGATCCGGTAAAGTACAATCATTTTTATCAGAGCAAGCAAAAAGAAATAAAGTATGGATTGTTGGCGGCACTATTCCAGTCCAATGTGGCGATCCAAACAAAGTAAGGGCAGCATCTATTGTTTACAATCAAAATGGAGACCTTATCGCCCGATATGATAAAATCCATTTATTTGATGTTACTATCTCTGAAACCGAAGCTTATAGAGAATCAGATACTACTCAACCTGGAAATCGTATCGTTGTCATTGACACACCATTTGGAAAACTTGGTTTATCTGTCTGTTATGATCTACGCTTCCCTGAATTATTCAGAATCATGTTTAATCAAGGTGCTGAGATAATTTGTGTACCTTCCGCTTTCACCGTAAAAACTGGTGAAGCACATTGGGAAACACTCCTTAAAAGCCGTGCTATAGAGAATTTTTGTTATGTCATTGGTGCCGCTCAGGGTGCCAAGCATTCTAGCGGCAGAAGCACATATGGAAATAGCATGATCGTCGAGCCATGGGGCACTGTTACATCTAAATTAGCCGGTACAAAACCTGGTGTGATTTATACGGATATTGATTTAGCAAAGTTATCTGAGATAAGAAAATCAATACCAGTTGCAGATCATCAGAAAATTTATTTTGACACATCTCGACTAGAAGGTGGCGCAGCTATCTCGCCTAATTCGCAAATAAAGTTATGAAGTTAGTGTAATTCCTGTGTAATCGTGCCAAAAAAACCAGAAGTATTTGCAGACTCTACCAGATAACAACAACGGTCAGCTAATTCCACCCCTTG
>Ga0310810_10000939_pt1 | contig 29396 bp, 25 predicted proteins | sample NCmetagenome_FD_207641 | JGI IMG/M metagenome (GOLD analysis project Ga0310810, IMG submission 207641) | Soil microbial communities from experimental microcosm in Duke University, North Carolina, United States - NC | ecosystem: Engineered > Artificial ecosystem > Soil microcosm > Unclassified ... | reverse complement strand
AATCACGGCGCTTACGTCTCCGAAATGGCCAAGGCAACGGATGCACTCGTTGCCGCCAATCTCATTACTGAGGAAGAACAAGACGCCTACGTTTCGGCCGCCGCACAGTCCGATTGCGGAAAGTAAAAGTCGCTCAGCCCTTCGGGCTTAGTCCTCAGCACGACAGCTCTTGGCCTTTAGGACCTTGGACTTTGGACTTGCTTTGTCAGACAAACACCGACGCAAAGCTCGCGGATGTACTGACATAAGAACCAGAGCGGCAAGGATTAACGAGAAACCATAGCAGCTGCATTTTGGGGCCATGAGAAATGCAGTTGTTCTTACCAAACTTCTATTCTTGCTGCTGGGAATCGGGCGTATCCAGGCCATGGCAGCCACTTTGTACGTTGCGATTCAAGGGAGCGACAGCAACCCGGGAAGCTCAGTGCAACCACTGCGGACGGTGACCCGCGCTTATAATCTGGCCAAACCTGGCGATACCATCCTGGTAAAGCCCGGCGTCTATACGGATTATTCGCGCGGGTGGGGTCTGCACCTTGGAAAAAGTGGTAGCGCTTCCAGTCCAATTGTTTTGCGTGCCCAGCCTCGGGGAGGGGCGGTGCTCGATGGACGCAACGCAGCCGATCGCAACGTCGGCATCTATATCGATGGCAACTACAACGTCGTCGATGGTTTTGAAATCAGGAACGGGACCAAGGCCGGCATTACCATCTGGGGTAATGGGAACCAAATCCTTCACTGCAATATTCATCATAACGGCAACCCGGCCAGTACGAGCACCGAGGGCAAAGATGGCATCTACTCAAATGAAGGGACCTCGGGGAATGTCTACATCGCTAATCGTATTTATCACAACGGCCGCCCCGGCAGCAATCTCGATCACGGATTGTACCTTTGTGGCCAATATGAGCTTGTCCTTAATAACGTTCTCGTTGCCAACTCCGCGTGCGGTTTGCAAATCGCCGGCTACAGCACCGTTAGCAATCTCAAAGTCTATAACAATGTCATGGCCTTCAACGGCACCGATGGCATCATCCTTTGGCAATCGTTGAATGGGATCGAGATCCGAAACAATATCTTTTACAAAAACGGCCACTACGCCATTGGCTCTTACGATGCTCACGGCACTGGCATCATTGTCGATAGGAATCTCTCCTTCGGAAATGGTTACCGCGATTTCAATTTCACCGATGGAGGGTCAGATTATTCACACTATCTCGGCAGCACGATTCCGTTAGACCCGCGTTTTGTAAACGCCGCCGCGACTGGCTTCGATCCTCATCTGGCCACCGGTTCACCGGCTATTAAGGCCGCGCTCAATCTCGCCTCGATCTTCACCACCGACAAGGCCGGCACTGCACGGCCATTATCCGGAGCATGGGATCTTGGCGTCTACGTGTATTAGGAAAGTAAACCTCGCCCTAGGCCTTCAGTTTCGGTCGTCGGCTCATTGTTGATGTAGGAACAGGATGTTGTCTCATGTCAGCGTCTTTCGGTAGAAAAGCTTGAATCTGCGGGGGCGACCGCACCCAGAATGACGACTGCCAGGAGCTTTGATCAGCCCCGAAGAACGAATCGTCTTGGGAGAAGGTGAAAGCCGCGTTCAAACGCGATTGGGACCAGACAAAACACGATGTTGGTGGTCATGAACCTGATACTCACCAGCACGTGGGTGACACGGTGAAACAGGCGGCAGGGAAAGAAGCGATTCCTCCTCGTGGCGTACCAAATTACGAGGAGACTGAGGACGCCTACCGCTTTGGTTATGGCGCCCGTTCGCAATACGGCAACCGATTCACGCACTGGGATACCGTGCTTGAGAGTGAACTTGAAAGGGACTGGCGAGAAACCTACAAAGACCGCGATTGGCAAAGTTATCGCGAATCCGTCCGTCGCGGCTGGGATTATCAAGATAAGCAAGGTCTGAGCAAGGCAGCTTAATTAACATTTAGCAGCTGACATTCGGGGCTCGCACTTTCACGACCAACTACGCGCCGGGCTCGGCTCAGCTTTCTGTCACCATGGCGACACCGGAGCTGGCGGCCGCAGCCTTGAGCGATTTTGCACTGCTCCAGGCTATACTACCGTCATTGAGGCTCAGCCCTCCACAGCGGAGATGTGGGATCGCGGCCTTCACCTCAGACCTGCTAGCCTCGATGGCGACCGAATATCCCCAGCAGGGCATTGCCCGGCTCTTCTCCATGACCAATGGTGCGGTGTCCGCATCTCAAGCGCAGGAGGGCGGGTTGCTGGAGTTAACGGGCCACAGCATTCGCCTCAAAGCGGATCTGTTGCAACAGGCCTCGGGATTGGGCGCACGGTCATCTTCTGAGCGTCCTCCGCCTCCTAAAAAGAAATCGGCAATCTCTTAGTTTCTAGCTAGGAGTCGTCCGCTTCGGAGTTTGCGATGGCCTGTGGGTCTCTGGGGCTTTGTCCATCCAGAGCCAGTAGCCGCTGAGTGCATTAGCTATTTCAACGAACCTTTCAAAATCCCCCTTCGTAAGAAATGAATTTGCGCCGCGCTGGTAAGCCTCGTTCACGTCTCTCCCGATAGTTGAGCCCGTGAGCACAACGACGCGAGTTGTGCCGAATCCTGGTTGCTCGCGCAACCACTTCAAGAAGTCGAGGCCGTTCATCCCTGGAAGTCTCAGGTCCAGTAGGACCAGCGAAGGCAGAGGAAATTCATCTCGATTCTTGTAGGCGCCGATGCCCATGAAATAGGCGATCGCCTCTTCTGCATTTCTCACCACGACGAGAGGATTAAGAACGTTGGCCTTGAGCAATGCTTTGCGAATGAGAATTACATCATTCTCGTTGTCTTCAACCAACAGGAAGGCGTCAGGGTTCAAAGCCAACCTTAAAATACACCCCGCTCCGGCATTCAGCAAGGCGGGTTGACTACCTTTCAGCAGCAGGTGATCGAAGTCGTTACCGGGATGGAATAAAAGCGCCCTCGCTGCGTTCGCCACATCCTTTGAGACGAGCTGAAATTGCGCGGGTAAGGGAAACAAAGGCCGGGAGGACCTGCAGAACCCCCGAACAAGTCGGAAAATCGACTGAGCTAATATGAACGTTAATGCTCTATTAACCCTCCCATAGGCATAGTTTAGACATAGTTAGAAGCTATTAGAGAGCGCGAAACACTAGAAAAACTCGGTAATTACACCCTCCTGTTAAGATTGGCGGAAGGGAGAGGATTCGAACCTCCGGTAGGGTTACCCCTACGCCTGATTTCGAGTCAGGTGCCTTTAACCACTCAGCCACCCTTCCACCGGTTTCGCGGTTGGAGTCTTGCCAGAATCAGCATCGGCAGCAAGTTCATTCGAACAACTTCCATAAGCAGCTAGCAAACCCCCAGAAGTGGTCCTTGTCTTTTCGAAATTGCCCGCAAACCGAGGATCTTTCTTGAGCAAACTTGAGCAATTTCGCGTTGGTCATCTGCCCTCGCCGTAGATAGACTCGCCCCATGCCCGGCGACGTTACCCAACTGCTCAGCGCCATCGAGTCGGGCAATCCCAAAGCCGCTGAAGAGCTTTTGCCACTGGTTTACGAAGAACTGCGTCGGCTCGCAGCGCATAGGATGGCTCAAGAAAGGCCCGGGCAGACGCTGCAAGCCACGGCCTTGGTTCATGAGGCTTGGCTTCGGCTGGGACAATCGAACCGGCAGGAATGGCGGGGACGGGAACATTTCTTCAGCGCGGCCGCCGAAGCGATGCGCCGTATCCTCGTCGATAACGCTCGCCGAAAGTTGCGCCTCCGACACGGAGGACAGCTCGAACGCGTAGATCTGGAATTAGTGGATCTGGCGGTTGCCGCGGATGATGAGAAATGTCTGCGGGTCAGCGACGCTCTCGATCGGCTGGCCGTCTTCGACGCACGGAAAGCCGAAGTAGTCAAGCTGCACCTTTTTACCGGAATGGAACTGAAGGAAATTGCGATGATCCTTGGCGTTTCAGAAAAAACGGTACAACGCGATTGGTCATTTGCCAGGGCCTGGCTGAGCCGCGACTTAAAGTCAGAAAGTTAACTCTTCTTCCTTCGGATGTCGTTTCTGGAGGCGAAATATCGCCAGATGAAATGGAACGATGAACGAAAGTGAGTCATGCAAGCAGTCGCCTGGAAGGCTGGTGTCGCTGTTTGAGGCAGCCGTAGAACTCGGCAGCCCCGAGGAGCGCATCCGCTTCCTGGAACAGGAATGTCCAGATCCTGCCATGCGACGGGAGGTCGAAGCACTCTTGGCGGCACACGATGTCCCCGACACGATCTTTGGGCAAACCACCGTCCACGTCGAAGCGCCGCCGGCGGAAACAGTTGGTGCGATGATCGGCCGTTACAAGTTGCTGGAAAAACTCGGTGAGGGCGGCTTCGGAGCGGTGTGGTTGGCGGAGCAAAAGGAACCGGTACGCCGCAAGGTCGCCCTCAAAGTCATCAAGCTTGGGATGGACACCAACCAGGTGGTCGCCCGCTTCGAGGTAGAGCGGCAGGCTCTGGCATTGATGGACCATCCAAACATCGCCAAAGTGCTCGACGCCGGGACCACCGAGGGCGGTCGACCCTATTTCGTCATGGAACTGGTCCGCGGCATTCCGATCACGAAGTTCTGCGACGCGAATAAACTGTCGACATACGAACGGCTCGATCTGTTCATCAAGGTCTGTCACGCCGTCCAGCATGCCCACCAGAAAGGGATTATTCACCGCGATCTCAAGCCTTCAAACGTGCTGGTCACACTGCACGATAGTGTGCCGGTGCCGAAGGTCATCGACTTTGGTATCGCCAAGGCGACTCAGCAGGAGCTGACCGACAAGACCATTCATACGATGTTTCAGCAGTTCATCGGTACGCCCGCTTACGTGAGTCCAGAGCAGGCGGAGATGAGCGGGCTGGACGTTGACACCCGTAGCGACATCTACAGTCTGGGGGTACTGCTCTATGAGTTACTGACAGGCACTACTCCATTTGACACGAAAGAACTCGTGGAGTCGGGGCTGGATGAAATGCGCAAGATCATCCGGGAGCGTGAGCCTGTGCGTCCAAGCACGCGTCTGACCCAGCACCAGGCGCGGGTGCAATCGCAATTCGCAAATCGTAAATCGCAAATTCCCTCCGATCTGGACTGGATCGTGATGAAGTGCCTGGAGAAAGACCGCACGCGCCGATACGAGACGGCGAACGGACTCGCGGCGGACCTCCGGCGACACTTGCACGGCGAACCGGTGCTCGCGCGTCCACCCACCACAGCCTACCGCGTCCAGAAATTCGTCCGGCGCAACAAAGCAGCCGTCATCGCCGCGGCGCTGGTGACGCTTCTGCTCGTGGCGGGTGTCATTGGGACCTCATTCGGGCTGGTGCGCGCCCGGCGCGAACGGGCGAATGCCGAACGCGCCGCAAGTGTTGCGAACCGTGCGAACGCCGAAGCCCAGAAAGCCCGCGCCGCCGCTGAGGCTAACGCGCAAAAGCTGGAGGAGAATCTGTACTTCAACCGCATTGCTCTCGCCCATCGGGAACTCACCGCGGACCCACCCATCATCCACTTAGCTGAAGAACTTCTCGACGCTTGCCCACCGACAATGCGGGATTGGGAATGGCACTGCCTCAAACGCGCGCGGTTCGCGGAGCCGCTCATCATGACGAATAACGACTCTAAAGAGGCCTACAGCATTGCCTTTAGTCCCGAGGGCCGCTTCCTCGCCGCCGCGTGTGGCAACGGCCAAGTGCGGATCTGGAATCTCGCGACGGAGCAATTGGAGCGCACTTTGGCGGCTCACTCGAACTATGCATTCTCCGTGGCGTTCCACCCGGATGGTCATCGGCTGGCGTCGGTCGGCGCGGATGGGCGGGTCAGCCTCTGGGACTGGACGACGGGCGTCGAACTCCATTCCTGGCCGGGTCCACTTGGCGCCGAAGACGGGACAGCCTACTCCTTGGCGTTCAGCGCGGATGGCCGAAACCTGGCGGCCCCATACCAAGGGGGCATGGCAGCAGTCTGGGACACGGAGACCTTCGCGCAACGCTACACGCTTCCTGGCCATGAAAAGAGAGTCGTGAGTATCGCATTCAGTCCGGACGGGAAACGTCTGGCGACCGGAAGTCGGCACGGAATCGTGCGGATATGGGATGCGGCGACTGGCGGTTTGTTGCGCGAGATGGGTGAACTTGGCAAGCCCCTCAGTTGGGTGGGCTTTCGGCCGGGCAGCCGGGAGGTTGCCGCCGCGAGCTTTGACTCCGCCGTGCGGCTGTGGGATCTGGACTCTCCTGGTCTGAAGCCTCGCCAGGAATTCCGCGCTCACTATTCCACAGTTCGAGGCGCGGCCTTCAGTATCGACGGCAAACGCCTGGCCACGGTGGGGGACGACGGCGTGGTCGCGCTCTGGGACCCGGACTCGGGGCGGCAAGTACTGGCCGGCAGCAGCATATCCCGGAACCCTCTTTGTGTTCAGTTCAGCCTGGACGGCACGCGCATGGCCGTAAGTTTGGCCAGTGGGACAGTTTACGTCCGGGATGGGACTCCACTGACGGGGCTCGAGGACAAGAGTCTTTTGACTCTTTCTTATCCAGGCGGGATATTTGACATGGACCTCAGCGTCGCGGGGCAATCGCTGGCCTGCGTCGGAATCAACTCGGACGATAAGGCGGGATTCAAAGTCGGTCCGGTTAGGGTCTGGGAACTGGGGCAGGATCGAGTGCGACGCACCCTCGCGATGCCTGGTCACGTGGCGTTCACCCTGGCTTTCGATCCGACGGGGCGGTTCCTGGCCGCGACCGGTGATGACGCCGTGAACCCGAATCATCGCCTCACCGTCTGGGACTTGAATAGAGATGGAGCGCAAATACCATTCGAACAATTCGATGTAAACGGAATCTGGGAGACGATCGCTTACAGCCCTGATGGAAAGAGACTGGTTGCAGGGGGCTCCGACAAACAACTCGATGTGTGGGATGCCCAAACCGGACGGAAGATCGGGGTCATCGGCAACCATGATCGCGAAATTCGGGCATTGGAGTTCAGTCCCAATGGGCACTATCTGGCCTCCGGATCTGTGGATGCCATTAAGCTCTGGGATGCGGCCCGACTGGACGAGCGACAAGACCCGCTACTCACCCTTTCCCGATCCCGCTATGGCGATGTCTCGCTGGCATTCAGCCCCGATGGCACGCGGCTCGCGTTCGCCTCCGACGCCGGAACGGTCCACGTTCGGGATATTGCGAGCACCAACGTGGTGCCAACGCTCGAAAGCCGAGCCCACGGCTTCCTGACCCTCGCCTTCAGTCCGGATGGGATGTGGATCGCCTCAGGCGGACGGGATTGCACGGTGAAAATTTGGGAAGCCGGAACCGGGCGGCTGCGCCACACGTTCCGCGGCCAGAAAGACCAGATTAACCGCGTGGCTTTCGCCCAATTACCCCAAGGCCTGCGCCTTCTCTCGGCCAGCATGGATGGGACGGTGAAGTATTGGGATGTGACGGCGTTGGAAAAGGAATGAAAGCAACCCTAACCAACGAGCTATGCGCTGTTCCTCCGAGCATCCAGCGCGCGATGGAACTTCTCGCCCAATGGGTCCTGAATCGATGCGAGGGTGGGAATGGAATTAGTTTCAGCGAGCGGGGCGGACGGAGCCATTCGTGATGGCACATCTGGATGTCCGAGAGTTGGCCAACTCTGGAGTCGTGAGTCGAAATCGGACTGTGCGAGGGAAATTGCTCCCTTATTCCCACAGGAATTCAATCGCTCGGTACTGATCGCGCGCAAAAATGTTAGCCCTCAATCGAGCCGCATCTCTCAACATGGAGGATAGCGCTCTTAAACAGCTTTCAAAAAGCCCCTCGGTGACGTGATTGGGGGGAGGAGATTTGATACTGCCATTTGATACTACTCGTCGAATTTTGAGTCCATTTGGGGGCTGTTGGGTCCATTTTCCGAGGTTTGGGAAGTGAAGGACAAGCCCGTGGGGCCGCGTGAGTCCGCTTGGGTTCCATTAGGACCGTGAATGCTTTTTGAATTTCGAGTCAGGTGCCTTTAACCACTCAGCCACCCTTCCACAAATTCTTGGCACAATACTGGGCTCGAATTGCGCTCCGAGGCAAGGCGATTCGCGACAGGCGATTCGCAAAGTCGCTCAGCGCCGACCGGTGGTTTGCATGGTCGCAGCATTGATGACCTTGAGCGGGCGCTTGAACACAGGTTTGAATAGAATCCCACCAAGCCCGGGGGCAAAATGGTGCAGTTCCAGCACGATCCGGCCCTGGACTGTTTGCCGAACGTGCCATCGTCGTTCCCGTAGGTCTTCGCCAAGGCGCCAGAGGGTCGGCAGCACGTGGATTAGGCACGCTAGTAGTGCGACCAGAGTAGCGAAGAAAGGCTCGATCGCTTTCATCATGTTTAGCTACTCGCTGTCGTGCGTTTGTTCCCTTCGTTCATGGGCGCCTTGCCGTTCACCCCATGCGATCCCGCGGTCCCTGCCTTCTCGGCCGGCGGCTGGACGAGCCAGATCTTCGACATTAGCCGGCTCACGACCAGCCCCACGAAGCAGCCGAAGCGCACCTCGGCCGCAATGACAATGGTGGCAGTAATCGGGGCCTGCCGCCACATGGTCTTGACCCGGATCACATATGACGAGACCAGCACCGTCACAGCGCGCGCAAAGGGGATTAGCCAGTCACTATCGCCCCCACCAGGAGAAGGCAGAACCCAACTGCGCAGCCGACCAGAACGTTGATTAGCCGGCTTCGAAACAGCCGGCGCGCCTCCTCCGGTTGGGGCTCCGACGCCGCCACCATCGCGGCGATCGCCCAGATCGGATTGCGTCACTGATCAGCTTCAGAGTAGACCACACGATCGTCGTGGCGATGAAGACGTTGACCGCGAATCGGATTCCCAGGAGATGGTCGTACGAGAGGCCGAGTCGCTCGAGGAGCGCTTCGGCTTTGCTTGACACTGGACGCGGGGCGCTCACTCGTGGGATTTGGGCGGGTTGCCCAGCAACCGGTAGGCGACACCCGTCTTGGTGGCCTTCAGCGCGATGTAGTCCTCGGCCGCGTACTGCAGCGCCACGCCTCGGCCCGTTGCATCGACTCCCGAGCCAGTTCCTTGCGATCCTTAAACCGAACCTGGAAAGCAAACTCGCCGATGAGGGGGCGATGCTCGCCTCGGGTGCGCCAGATCGCCACGTTGGTCTTGGCCGTGACCCCTTGGCCGAAATCCGGCAAGCCGATGTCCTGGAGCACTTCCTCAATGATGGTATCGCTGTCTTTTGAGGGGATTGGTTCTCTCTTTTTCACGGTTTGGGATCTTTCTTTTGTCAATTCTCTGCAGTCGTTTGGCTCTCCCCCCTCATCGGCGAATAGGTTGAAACCGATGACAAGGCCCATAGCTACCTCTTTCATTGGACGCGCGGCGGCAAAAGGTAAAGCGTCATCGCGAAGATCAGATAGACCATCAATAGCAAGACTCCGACAAACCACGCCGAGCGCCCGCTGTTCGTTACGAGGGACGCAGTGAGAGTGGCGACGAGAATCATCACTACCGCGCCTGGCCAGAATTGCAGGTCCATAGGCGTCGGGCCGATGGCATAACTGAACAGGACGAGCACCGGTGCGACGAAGAGGGCGATCTGCGATGCGCTGCCTAAGGCAATTCCCACGCTCAGGTCGAGCCGATTTTTACGCGCACCTGAAAAAGCCGAGCCCATTTCCGCGGCACCACCGACCAGCGCCACGACGATGAAACCGACAAACGCGGGGGTCATCCCAAAGGCCTCCGCCGCTTTTTGGACCGACTCTACGAACACTTCGCTGACCAATGCCACCAGTACTGTGACGCCGGCTAGCGTGGCCAGGGCGAGACCGATGGGCCAGGGCGCTTCGCCCGCCTGGTCGTGCTCTGCGCTGGCGAACAATTCGGGGTGCGTTTTAAGCGAGAACAGCATGCCCAGTCCGTAGGCCGCGATGAGCAGCACGGCCAACCCCACGCTCAACTTGTGCGTGAAGGTCGTGCTTCTCGCCGCGTCGGCCTGGGAGACAGCCGAGGGAATTAACAGCGCGATCGTGGCCAGAAAGAGCAGTCCCGCTTGCATGCGGGCCCCGACCCGGTTGTATTCCTGCACGTGGTGTTTGAGTCCGCCGAGCAAAAACGACGCGCCCAGCACGAACAACGTGTTGGTGACAATTGCCCCGGCGATGGACGCCTTCACCAGCATTTATTCCCCGGCACGCAAGGCAGTAAGCGCGATGACCAGCTCGGTCAGGTTTCCCAGCGTGGCGTTAAGCAAGCCCCCCACCGCATCTCCAGTTTTAGCCGCGACCGATTCCGTAGCGTGGCTCAGCAACCCCGCAAGCGGCACGATGGCCAGCACCGACAGCACGAAGAGCATCGTATGCGCCTCGGGCCTGAGCTTTGCGACTGCGAACACAACTGGCACGAAGGCCAGCAGCCAAAGCAGTGGATTGTGACGAATTTCTTTAAGCAGGGGGTTCATGGTTTATCACTTGGGGCCCTGTGACAATCTGCACCGCGAGAGGCCGTGCCATGTCGATATGGAGATCGCGCCGTGGGAAGGCGATGACGATGCCATTTTCGGCAAGAGCACTGGCAATCATCTGACGCAAATCGCTGCCCACTTGGGCGGCGTTCGCTTTGATGACGTCCACCCAGTAGCGCAACTCGAAGGTGAGCGCGCTCTCGCCAAATTCCGTGAAGAACACCTGCGGTTTGGGTTCTTTCTCTACTACGCCGTGCCGCTCGGCCATCTCACTTAGCAATTGGATCACCCGCCGCGTGTCGGAGCCGTACGCGGTGCCCACAGTGACGGTGAAGCGCACCTTCCGGCTGGAATACGTCCAGTTCGAAACCTTGTTCTCCAGCAACGAGCTATTTGGAATAAGAGTCTCGGTGCCGTCCCACAATTGCAACACCGAGGCGCGGAGACCAATTTCCGTGACGGTGCCGCGGTCTCCGCCAACGTCAAGCACGTCGCCGACACGAAAGGGACGCTCGAAGAGCAGGATCAGGCCGCTGACGAAGTTCTTCAGCAGGGTCTGCATGCCGAACCCCAGTCCAATAGCTAACGCGCCGCCGGCAAACGCAAAAGCGGTAAGCGGGATCTTGACCGAGACCAGGCTGAACATGACGAGGCACACCACCATGAACGCGCGCAACCAGCGGCGGATCAAGTTCGCCTGGTTCGCTTCGATCTTCAGCCGCCGAATGATGATAGGTTCCGCGACGCGTGAGACCAGGCCGGTGAGCCAGATGCCGAGCCCGAGGATCAGGATTGCCAAAATGATCTTGCCCAGGGTGATGCTACGCTTGCCCGTAATTCTCTGGCCCTCAACGGTGATCGTATCCTCCGCGGTGAACAACTCGAAGGCCCACAGCTTCTGCGCAAATGAACCAGCGTCGGAGAGCATGTTCCGGAGCCGGCCAAGGAAGGGCAAACGCCCTTCAGCGACGCGCACTCCTTCAGCCCACCGCTGGCTTAGCCGTTGAACGTGGTCAATCCGCCGAACTAGCCGTTGGAGTAGCTGATCATGTTCGCGCAATGCAGCCAGGCGCTCTCGGGCGAGCGGCAGGAGGTCAGAATCCGCTGCCAGGGTTTTGATCCGCGTCTCCTGCAGTTCGATCTGGCTGGGCGATACTTCCATTTGCTGTTGTTGATAATCCTTCCAGAGAGTCAATCGGCGGGTGAAGCTTTTGTGGCGGCGCTCGGAATCGCTCAATGTCTCCACGCTGCGGCTATCGTAAGCAGCAAACCGCAGTTCCCACATGGCTCGCTCGACATTTTCGCTCTCGAGTATGAAGCGCAGGATCCGGAGCGACTCTTGTACCGTCTGGAGTTGCGCCTCGCGTGTGGTGAGCGCTTCCGCGGCTCGGGCATTGGCCCCAGGACTCGCTTCGTGGCGGCTTTGAGTCCGAGCCAACTCCTCGCGCGCGGCCTCCACGCCCTGGAGGGTGTTGGTCAGGCGCGCTTGGGTTTCAGTGAACTCGCGTTCGAGCAGGAGGCGAGCGCTTTCGATTCGAGCCGTGACTTTGTCCAAGTCAGCTTCAGTGAACCTGGCGCCAGCATCCGCAACCACCAGTTGTCGCTGGAGCCAGCCTATTCGGACGCGGCTTTCCTCCAGTGCCTCCTGACGGAGTTGGCGTTCGGAGTCCAGGACGCCCAGGCTAGCTGCCGCCACCTGGCTGCGAAGCTTTTCCAGGTCTCGTTGCCACAGGAGGCGAGCCTCCCCGGCTGAGTCCTTGGTTCCTTCGAGCTGCTCATTGACTTGGCGGATCCTCTCCTCCGTGTGGGTCAGTTCGTTGCGGTTGTCCGAAATGAGCTGATCGATCGTGGAGACTGCGGCCTCGCCGCCAGCGCTCTTAAGTTGCTCGGTCTGGATCTCCTCGCGGAGACGGTCTGGTAACAGGATTGAGTACGGTGGAGGTTCGGCAAATCTGGTCCAGGCCTGGGCTTTGCGGGCGAGCTCCGCCCGCCGGTTTCTAGCCGTTTCCAGCTCCGTCACGTTACTCAACTGCTGCTCAAAGAGCCGGACGACTCGGGAAACCAGGGCGCGTCGCGTGGCAATGTCCTGCAGAGAAACGCCCGACGGGACATTGGTCAGGGCCGCATCGCCGAGAGCCTCGGTAGAGGCCAGATTTTTTCGGGCTTCGGCAAGTCTCTCGTCAATCGCCTGGACTGCGGTAACAGTAGCCTGGGCATTGCTTAAGGGGGCGCTCTGCTCGGGCTGCGCGCCGCGGCCATGAACAGCCAGTGCGGCGGATAGCAGTGCGAAATGAAGAATTCTTGAGAACGGCATGTCAACCCAAGTCCGAGGTTTTGTCCTTTTCGCGACGATGGGGGATCCCCAGCTTCTGCATACGCGAGTAGAGCGTGCTGGGCTGCAAATCCAGCCGCGCGGCAGCCCCGTGCGGACCCTTAATCCTCCACGACGTGCTCTCAAGCGTTTTAAGGATGTGCTCCCGCTCGAATTCGGCCCGTCCAGCTTGTTCCCACAGATAGTACGCGCGGAGCTTGGCAGCCTCCTCCGAGTTTACGGCAGCTCCACCGCAGCCAATTGACCGGCCGAGCCGAGTTTTTCGTTCTTGTGGTCGATTTCAAAATGTTAGGGGGCCGGCGGAGAAGTGTTTTCCTGCAAAGGTGCAGATATGGGCTGCGCGGTGCCAAGGTGGGGAAATCCCCGATGGGGCGAGCCGGACGGCAAGCTGGAGATTGACTCTGGCCGAAGAGGCGATAGGAGAGCGGTCGCTGGCACCGGTTTTCAACTGAACTTCATTGCCGACCCCAACGCAACCTATCGAGTGTGGGCCTCGTCGAATCTGGTGACTGGACCCCACTTGGGGGCGGCGACCTCCACCAGCAACGGTTGGTTCCAACGCTGCGGCAAGTTTGGTCGGAGCTGGCGCTCCTTTTCCGCCAATGAGAAGAAATTGCTTCTTGGGCTTGGCTGTACTCAGGCTGCCGCGGGTGCGGGAGAATTGGTTTTGGGACCTCCGTTGCTAATTTGAGCAGTGCCAGCCCTCTGACTCCCTACAGGTTCACCGAGCCGTCCACAGGCCATCTGAATCGGGGTCCGCGCAATTTGCCAAACCGGAGGAGAATACCGAGGACCTTGGAAGAAGCTTACGGCAGGGTCTGCACCGACTCATGGCAGACCAGAGTGCTGTGAAAATCATCGTCTGTAAACTTTGTCCGCGGGTTACCATCGGGGAAATCCCCCCGTTGTGAGCGTCCAGCCAACGAGTTAGCGTGGCATCCTTGAGCGGGAGGTGGGGATTGCTCAAGCCAGACCAAAGTTCTCGCTACCTCCTTGACCTGATGAAAACAACAATGAACCTTGCACTGCTCGATCATCTCGAATTTAAGTCCCCCCAGCCGATATGTGACTTGAATCATATCGCCCTACCGCTGGGGAAGCCAGCAAACGGTCAGAAGAGAGCCTTGGACGTGCTGAATCATTTTGCCACCAGCTCGTCCGAGGATTGTTTCTGCAAACTCTCTCCTGGAGTGGGGCTCAGGCAGGCAGATCAATTAGAGCGATTGCTGTTTGATATCCTGGCGAGGTTCGTGAACGTTCCGCTCGAAGACGAGGAGCGCGAAATCGAGGTCGCGCTGATGCGCGTCTGCAACACTCTGGGAGTTCAGTGGGCTGGCCTATGGCGCAAATCCGCACAAAATCCGGCCTCTTTGCAGCTGACGCACCTCTGCATGCCATGTTTCCCCGTTAGCTCTGGACCAGTGAAGAGCGCTCCAACTGCAGTGAATGAGGCCGACTCAGGGGCTGGGATCCGCACAATTCCGCTCGGGACTCAGTCCCAGGCTTGTTTCCCGTGGATTACAGCAGCGGTCAAGCGTGGAAAGACGATATTATTCTCCAGAACTGCGGATTTGCCTGTTGAGGCCGCACAGGACAAAGCAGAGCTGTCGCGGGGCGGGACACACTCCGGGGTGTTCCTTCCGCTTCGCGTCGCGGGTGAGGTGCTCGGCGCGGTGAATTTTGGGATGGTAACGGAGAAGACACTCTGGCCTGAGGAGCAGGTAAGACGATTGGAGTATGTCTCGGCGGTTTTCGCCCAGGCACTCGCACGCAAGCTTTCAGACGAAGCGGCAGTGCAAGCCTACGCCGAACTCAAGGAATTGAAGGACCGGTTGGGGTCCGAGGCTAATTACCTCAAGTCCGAGACAGAAATATCCTCTGTGCACGACGGAATCATCGGCCGGAGTCAGCAAATCCGGCAGGTGCTGCACAAAGTGGACCAGGTTGCGCCCGCGGATTGCCCGGTACTAATCAGCGGGGAGACCGGGACCGGGAAGGAACTTATCGGCGAGCAGATCCACCGGTTGAGTGCGCGCAAAGAGCGTATGATGGTACTGGTGAATTGTGCAGCGCTGCCCACAGCTCTGGTGGAGAGTGAGCTCTTTGGGCGGGAACGGGGCGCCTACACTGGTGCCCTAACTAGCCAGGTGGGGCGATTCGAAATGTCTAACGGCTCCACCATTTTCCTCGATGAGGTCGGGGAACTGCCGACGGAAGTCCAGGCCAAGCTGCTGCGGGTGCTGCAGCAAGGGGAATTCCAGCGGTTGGGCAGTCCCAAAACCCACAAAGTCGATGTGCGCGTTATCGCCGCGACCAACCGCGATTTGGCCGAAGAGGTGCGCCGGGGGCGGTTCCGTGAGGACCTTTATTACCGTCTGAAGGTATTCCCGATCGACATCCCGCCGCTGCGGGAGCGAGTGGAGGACATTCCCTTGCTCGTGTTTGCGTTCATGGAAGAGCTTTCGAGCCGGATGGGTAAGAAGATCACCAAGGTTTCTCGTAAAGCGATGGAGTTGATGCAGGGTCATTCCTGGCCAGGAAATATTCGGGAACTGCGTAACGTGATCGAGCACAGCGTGATTCTCTGTTCCGGGGATACGCTCAAGTTGACGGTTTTGGGCGAGGCACCAACGCGGGAGGCTCAGTTGGGTACACTTGCGGAGGCGGAGCGGAAGCACATCCTTAAGACGCTGGAGAGCACGTCGTGGCGGATTAAGGGCCCGTACGGGGCTGCGGCGCGGCTGGATTTGCAGCCCAGCACGCTTTACTCGCGCATGCAGAAGCTGGGGATCCCACATCGCCATCAGAAGGATGAAGCGCTGGTGATCAGGAGGTGATTCGCCAGAGGATGCGGGTGATGGGTCGAAGAACCCGCAGCAAGACCCAATGACTTTGGGTCGGGAACCCTGTCGGGTGTTCTGACCATGATTCAAACAAAACGACAGATAAGACGAAGCGAAAGGACAGATCCATGAAATCCCTAATTCAAATAACCACCTTCTCGGCACTTGTGGCCTTTGGGCTGGCGCCAACACCTAGAGCCACCGCCGCAGTCTCGGGCGACCAGGCCAAGGAGGTGATGGCCAAGATCGAAGGAGTGCGAACAGGGTGCGCCAAGATCCGCAACCAGGTCGGGCTGACCCTTGAAGAACTCAACAGGCTGCAAGTCAACAGCGTTGAGCTGCGGCCTCAGTTCGAGAAGTTCACAGCGGAACTGGTCAAGATGGAAGAGCAAGCCAAGATGGCCCGGGATCGTGCCGGCAGCATGAGCGAAAAGGGGGAAGCATTTTTCAATGCCTGGGAAGGTCAGATCAAAACCATAGCCAACGAGGACATTCGCAACCAGGCCCAGAAACGCTACGACAAACGCTTAAAATCCTACGACAAGATTGTCAAAGCCATGTTGGAAGCCCGGGACGAGCTAGTTCCTTTCCTCTCGGATCTGAACGATATTAAGAAGCTCCTCGACAGTGAACTCAGCAGCGGAAGCGTAAAAGCGGCCAAGCAAACGATAAAGAACGCCAATTGGCACGGCTCCGATGTGGCCGACTCGCTAAAAGACGTGGAGGCGGAACTTGACCGCGTTAGCGCCGAATTGGCCAAATACAAATAATGGTGCCAGCTGGCAAGCGACGCGTGCTCCTCGCCTGAGGGGCTCGCGAATATGCGATCGGAGTGAGGTGGCGTTGCTCGCGTCCTTTCGTTGATCGACCGCAACCACAAACGCTTACAGCCGACTGAGCGGCGGAACTGGTGAATGAGTCGTCAAAACTGAGGGCCAAGTATCAGGGGATGGCGGTCAGGAGATGACAGCGAAGCAGGGTGTCAGCGGATGGGGGTCATTGGGTGGCGATGACGAGGGCGCGTGTCGAAAGTGACACACCCGTGGAGTCCTGATTACTCGGCGATTTTTGGGTCCTTTTGGGTCCGAATGGGTCCCGATTTCAGCAACGCGAAAGTGAAGGAGAGACCGGTGGGGCCGTGTGAGTCCACTTGGGTCCCATTAGGACCATGAATGCTTTTTCGAGTCAGGTGCCTTTAACCACTCAGCCACCCTTCCGTAATCCACACCATCGATGCAGCAGTGCAGAATTCTGTTTTGCTGCCAGCAATGGGGCAAAATAATCCGCTCGAATCCTTCCCAAAGCAAGTCGATTTGCGTGGCCGAAGGCCGACCGGATCTCGATCGCCCAGGCTACGGTTGCTCGAAAGGAATCGCTTTATCAGTGCAGACCGTAGAGTGCATGGGCCAGGCTTGCGCTGCGGCATATTTTCACGGTCCTGGACGAACCACAAACTCAACGTGCACGGCTCAAGAAGCACCACCTCGGCGCCGTAACGGTTTAACTTTTGCCCCACACCAGGCTTGCTACTGCCTGGGCCTGTTAGCGGATTCGCGTTCGGTAGAAGCGCTGACGGTTGGTGATGATGCTGGCATCGCTCAGAGTTTTCACAGTTCCATCGCCCGCGATGGTTGACAGGATTGTCCAATTAGTGCTCGGCAACTCGTCTGCATATTCGACGATATAGTCCACCCCGTTGAGCGTCGGGATTGAGAGATCGAAGCTTACCTTGGCGACGTCCAAACCCCCGGTGATTACTGGATTTGTAACGCCCACATTAACGGCTCCATTCTCAGCATTGAATGTGGCCAACACAGCCTTCACGCTCACCTCCCGCGGCGTCGGCGTATCCGCCAATGCCAGGGCCGACACGGTGCCGGCCGCACCGACCACAAGGAAGCTCACTGTAAATATTGTTGTGCCATCGGGCAGTGTCGCCCCCGTTCCCTGCGGGTCATCCCATGAGAAGCTCAGCTTTCCGGTGTCGGTCAACCGAGTGCCAAAGTTGTCGCTGGCCAAGCCGCGCAACCCAAAGTCCCCAACGCTTAGGTAACGCAAGACAGCTGGATCCCATTGCAGCGTAAACTGAGCACTGGTTAGTCCGTCGATTGCGCCAGCCATTACGCTCGCATTGATGGTTGTGCCTGGTTGCGCGGCAAGGTTGCTGACACGAAACAAGCCCGTCGCATTTCCGTCCATGGCGCCCCGACTCTGAACTTGAGCAGTTTGGCTGCCCGAGGCCACCCAGGAACCATTCACATCGCCGAGCTTGATGGCGACGAAGTCCTGACTGCTCAGGTCAGCGATTACATTGGTGTACGCGAGCTTGCTCGGAGCATTCCAGGGACTTTGTGGGTCTGGAAAGACGAAGTCAGCCGGAACGAATCTCCATAAGCCTGCCGGCAGATTCGTCGTTGTCCCCAGGATCAGTTGCCGCAAATTTAGAATATCCAGAGTGCTCACGGAGCCGGAGCCGTTCACGTCCGCTGCCAGCAATTTGTACGGCGAGTTCAGAAATGTCGTGGCCAGGATGTGCTGCCGGATCAGTAAAATATCCAACGTGGTCACGCCGTTATTGGGCGGGGTATCATCAAACTTGGAGGGGCCCAATTCATAGTTTCCCCCTATGTTCACCACTGTTTGATACGTCCCGTCCGGACCCGTTAACCCGCTCACATTGGTGTCTCCCCTCACACTCATCGTCACTCCGGACACCGGCCTGGTTGAGCTGAAGGTCACAACCCTCCCGGAGAGAGTCGGCAGCGGCGGTACCTCGTTTGCAGGGTCGAACAACTCGGCGGTCGGACCGGTGTCGCTGGTATTGAAACCTCCGGCAACCAGAACTTTGCCGTTGGGAAGCAAAGCGGTAATATGGTCGCGACGGCCACTTACCAGGGGCAAGGTTGGCGACCATCTTCCCCTGGCGGGATCGTACAGTTCGGCGGTGGTTGGAAATAGGCTGTCAAAATAGCTAACGCCTCCAGCAACCAGGACCTTGCCGCTCGGCAGCAAAGTCGCGGTGTGAACTGAACGAGGGAGGCTCATCGAACCTGTGGGGGTCCAGATTCCTGTCGCTGGATCGTATATCTCTGCGCTGGCCCGGGTCGGATCAGTGGGTGGTGTGCTATTCGCGGTCACGAAGAAATCAGTTCCTCCGGCCACGAGCACCCTACCGTTTGGCAACAACGTCGCCGTATGCGAACCGCGCGCCTTCTGGAGTGAGCCGGTCGGTGTCCAGGCACCAGTGGTGGGATCGTAGAGCTCCGCGGTTGCTACGGCACCGTTCGTGCCAAAGCCGCCAGCCGCCAACACGTTGCCATTCGGCAAGAGAGTTACTGTGAAAGCGCACCGTTCATTGGTCATTGAGCCCGTGACGGTCCAACTCCCGCTTGCGGAATCGTAGAGTTCGGCTCCTCGGGTGCCGATAAAGGATGCGGTAGCTGTTCCTCCCACCTCCAGGACCTTCCCATTCGGGAGCAGGACGGCCGCGGCCGCCCAGCGGACGTCATGCATCGAACCGGTGAGCGTCCAGCTACCAGTGGCCGGATCGAATAACTCCGCGCTGGAAAGGAAGGTGTTGCCAACCCCTCCCGCGGCGAGGACTTTCCCGTTTCGCAACAAAGTCGCTGTAGCGCTCTGGCGCGCAGTGTTCAGGCGCCCGGTAAGTTGCCAGGTTCCGACCACCGGGTCGTACAGTTCGGAGTTGTTATTGACTAAATGGAGGAACGCGTCGAATCCTCCGGCCACCAGCACTTTGCCATTGGCCAGCGACACTCCCAGGTGGCCCGCGCGGGAGAATGAGAGCCCTCCCGTGGGATCCCAGTTCTTTGCAGCGCTGTTGTACACTTCGGCCTTTTCAGTGAAGGCTGTTCCGCTGGTCATGCCTCCAGTAACCAACACGTCGCCGTTGTCGAGCAAGGTTGCCGTATGTCTGGTGCGGCCGCCATTTAACGCGCCCGTTCGCGACCATAAACCTGTTGCGGGGTCGTACACTTCTGAGTCGCAAGCAATCGGATTGAGCTTATCATCGCGGCCGCCGGTGACCAGCACCCTGCCGTCCGGCAGGACGGTAGCCGTATGCTGGCTTCGGAAGATAGAGGGAGTGCCGGTCACCGTCCATAAGCCGGTTGCCGGATCATAGAGTTCGGAAGGCTGGCCGAGACTGTCACTGCCGGTGACCAGCACTTTGCCATCCGACAACAGCGAAGCGGTATGGGTCACGCGTGCAAAATGCATGGAGCCGGTGGGGGTCCAGAGTTGCGTTTTTGGATTATACAGTTCCGCGCTCGCCAGCAGATCGGTGGCGTTGAGGCCGCCGGTCACGAGGACTCTGCCATCAGCCAACAGAGTGGCCGTATGCTGGTAGCGCGGTTCGTGCATCGAACCAGTCAGGCTCCATTGCCCGGTCGTCGGATCAAATAGCTCGGCGCTGGAAATATTTGGGAAGCCACCCGTGACCAAAACGAAACCACCCCTCAAAAGTGTGGCGGTGTGCAATTCGCGTCCGATGTTCAGGGAGCCTGCGCCTGTCCACCGACCACTGGACGGGTCATACACCTCGGTGCTCGCCAGAAGTTGGCTGGCGGTTTGGCCACCCGTCACCACTACGCGACCATCCTGCAACAGGGTTGCTGTGTGAAATTCGCGCCCTGTGTTCAACGGGCCCGAATTAGTCCAGGTTGCGGTGAAGGGATCGAAGATCTCCGAAGTCGCTGCCTGCGCGAAAGGCGCGCCACCTGCTACCAACACCGTTCCGTTTAGCAAGAGGGTCGCCGTATGATCCCTCCGGAATTGGCCCATAGACCCGACCAGCGAGAAGGAACCGGTCGAGGACGGCTGTGCCGCAACCGAATTGAGCACCAGGGCGCTCAGTGTGAGAGCGAGTAAATTTCGAAGTAGGATTTTCACGTTTTGCTTTGTCCGGCGTTTGTTTGCGTCAATTGCTTGTGCGTGTCAGTTGCCGAAGTATGAGGAGCCAGGCTAACGCGAGTTCCGGAGAGTGCTCGTAGAAGCGGTGGGACTAAAGACCCAGCAACTCCCCGGAACTACAAAGGAAATTGCGGCTCCCATGGAAAGAAATACGCGCAGTGTAAAAAAATGGTCTGAACGAGACGATTTTTCGCGGGAACTAGTGCGCGAATTGTTCATCCAATTCTGACAAGGAGTCTTCTCCGAAACAGAAAAACTGAACTCTGATAACAAAGAAATCGGACAACGGAGCTGGCAATTGTCAGTTCCACAACTAAGAGAAAAACATGAAAGAAAAAAACAAAATGCAGATGATCGTAAGGAAACACCAAATGAACATCGGATGGAAATCGGCGCGTGTATTCATCGCCATGGCGTTGGTTTATACTTGCTGGGCCGCATTCCCGGGCCAGACAAACGTCGCGCATGCAGCTCAGGGAACCACGAAGGGCGCCGCAGGTCAGATGCCCGCTTACTACGATGGTGAATTATTCACCGTCAATATGTTCGAGGTGCCCGCCTCCGACCCGATAATCGCGCACAACTCGAGCTCCAACATTATCTATGCAACAAACGATCTGGACGAAGAACAGGACTTCTTTCCTGTGATCAATGCCATCCAGGGCGACGGATTTAATCCTCTGTGGTTACAAGTCCTCATCGTTTTTAACCCGGGGTTCACGCCCCACCAGTTCTTCTCCGACGTGGAAGTGGAGGCGGCGGCCGCCGGAGCCAATCCAGAAATCACTCTCGTCGTAACGGACGAGATTTATCGTTGTTCAGTTGTTGGCAGGAAATAGACGAGGAACAATGAACCCTCCCACCGGTGGGAAACGGCTCAGGAATACGAGCGGCATTGATGTGACAATCTCATCTCATCGACTGCCCCTTGACTTCCTGACCTGGAAGCACAAGTCGATATTTCAGCCAGCTCATCTTTCGAACAACTTGTGGAGGGCGCGCAAGAATTCGGGCTTGGGCTCCAGGATCCACGTTCGACACCGGTGGAATGGTTTCATCGCCTCCTTATTGGTAGGCGAGCGAAGTGCCGATGCACCATGGCGCGAGAGCGGGATGGCAAAGAGTCGTTCTGGACATGGCTTGGTCAAAGGAACGGAAACCCGGCGGTGCAAAAAGCTGTCAGGAAATCTCGAGCGGAGCGCCTTCGCTTCTGAAATTTGTATTGTCAGACGATCTCGAAGGGCTCGCAATCCAAGGCTCGAAGCGGCCACATTTGGCAGCTGCGCCTCGATTTTCAACAGCAGTTCCTTAGTGACGTAGTCGCGCACCGCCGGAATACTCAAGTCGGGGACACCCCTCAGCTCCTCCGGGGTCTGAGGGATACGTGGCTTCTGAGGCGCTGCTCGATCCAGCGCGATGCTACCGACCAGTGTTCTTAGGTGCGTTTCCAAGTCTTGACCATACTGCCTCACACGAACAAGTCCCAATGCTTTGATGTTATGTTGATGATAGCTTGAGGCTATGGCCCGAAGGAACCGTACTTCTCAGTTACCTTAGTTATGCGGTGAACAGGTTTGAAATCGGATAAACCCGCCCCCGGACCGTGAGCTCCGAATGGCAAAAGCTGGCACGCCCGGGGGGCCCCTAGTGGGCCAGGGCCGTGAAACTTTTTACGATCTCAATGTACTGGCGCACCGCCCGCATCTCGTTGGCCCGGTTCCAGGCAATGCAGTAATCCCCGTAGATGGGAGGAGCCAGGGGGCGAAAGACGACTCCGGGATGGGGCAGCTTCTTGATGTGCTCGCGGGCCAGGCTGACGCCCAAACCCTCCGCCACGAAAGTCATTAAAGCCGCCTCCAGTTCGGCATCCTGGAGCACGCGCGGCGTAAAGCCAACCTGCTGACAAGTGCGATTAAGCCAATCCCGAAAGCCCGGGTGCGTCCTCTCCGACATGCCGACAAAGAACATGTTTTCGAGGTCGGTGAGGCTGACCTGGCGTTTGCGCGCCAGGCGGTGTTTCGACGGCAATACCGCAATCGTACGATGCCGCGTTATGCATTCCCAGTAAAGGCCGCTTCCGGCTGGAGGAGGCAATCCGACAAAGCCCAGATCGATTTTTCGCGCCTCCAACGCTCGGAACTGCTCCGCGGGGCTCATGTCGAAGAGGTTCAGTGCGATATGCGGGAAAGCCTGGCGGAAGGCGCGCAAGGTTTCCGGCAGCAACTCGAAATCGAAATTCGGCAAGTACGCGATGTTAAGTTCGCCGGTTTCGCCGCGGCTCAGCCGTTGGACCGCCAGAATGCTTTCCGTGGCCAAGGCCAAAATACGGCGCGCGTCTGTCAGAAAACAACGGCCTTCCTCGGTCAGCGCCACGTGGCTCTTGGAACGACTTAGCAACCGAACGCCGATTTCCTCTTCCAGGTTATGAATCTGTCGGGTCAGAGACGGTTGGGCTAGATGCAACTTCGCCGCGGCTTTGGTGAAATTAAGATTCTCCGCCACCGCCACGAAGTAGCGCAGGTGACGCAGTTCCATAACGTGGGCGGCAGTTTAACAGCTTTGTTTGCGTTAGCAACGGCGGAGCGGACGCCCCGGACGCACTCCGGCCCCGATACGCGAAAGCTATCGGCCAGCTAGTTTCTAAGTATTAGCGTGAGGGTGAACACCGGTCCAAACTGAGGGCGATGAAACCCTATACGCGCCAGGCGTCGGTTCGTTGGTTGGGGAAAGGACAGCGTGCCAAAGCGCCCAACTACACATCCCGCTCGGCCTTGCAGATGACCCTCTGCCCTAAACATAGAGACCTCAAACGACGAGGCGTCAACCCGCCGGAGTTAATCGCCGCCGCCCATGCCGGCAGCTTCTCACTAACGCTCGCCAACGAGCTGGAGGAGGCCGGCTATCATGCAAGGCAAATCGATACGACGGCGACGGTTCAGATGGAATATATCTCCCAGGAATGGACTTTGACGCAGATCGATTTAGATGTGACGGCGCGAGTGCCGAAAGCCGCAGAATGCGATTTCGTTGACGCCGCCCTCCAAGCCAAGGCGAATTGCCCCATTTCCCGCGCGCTTAACACCAATATTTCCATGCGCGCCAAACTTACCCGCGACTCATGAATGCTGCCCTGGTCCAAAGAGCGTTGGAAAACGTGGCTAACCGCCATGTGCTTGTCAATTTGATCTCAAGTCGAGTTCGGCAGTTGAACTCCGGCATCGGCACCGAACGCCGGCCGCTGATCATAGGTGGCGGCAATTTGAGCACGGCGGATACGGCGCTGCTGGAACTTATCGAAGGCCGCATGAGCTTCCAGATGCCCGACCTTATCCCGCTCAAACGACCAACACAACAGGGCAGCCGTCCCAAAGGCTGGGGACCGAGGTAGGCGAAGCTAAAGAAGTGCTCAACGCCGACACCGATTCCGACGGCCTACCCGACGCCCCACCACACGCGACAGTCAACTCCACTGTGCGAGAATCTGCTCGGCTTTCTTAACCTCGTCCTCAGACCCGGTGAAACTAAACTTCATTTTTCCGGCTCGGCGTGTGACGATAACTTTGACCGTGGACAAACCGCTCCGCTGCATACGCAGGTGAAGTTGTCTATGGGCTTCGTGAAGCCCGTGGTGTTGGAGACTGTTCATGGTTCAGCATCTGCTGCTCGTGAACTGAAAGCAATGACCAATATCGGTGAAGGCCTCGAGCCGTCCGGCGGAAGCGCCGATGCCGACGAGGGGAAAAGTATCGGAACTGGTCGGGTTGGCCAGCCCGGTTCCCGGTTGCCTAGCGCTTTTCTTGGTTTGAGGACCGTTACTTGAGATGGGCGGTGTTGGCCGGTTTCTGGCTTTTGGTTTGGGCGCTTTTTTTATGACAGCGCTAGCCCCATCAAGGTGCTTACGGTTTCTTGGCATTACCCTGCTCTTGGGCGGCGCACGAAAAGTGGGTACCAATAGTGTACCTCGACGGCAGCGGGCCGCGCAAAAAACACTTACCTCCCGTGCGACGGGGTTGCAACCAGTTTTGGATAGATTTTCAAAGGAGCAATGAAGGCGTGAGGTCAGTTTGTAGGCGGGGCGTTGACCCTATAGATTTGGTCGCTGTAAGGGAGGAGCATTGGGCTCGAAAAACCAAAAAAAATGAATACTGCGCTCGAAACCATTACTGTGCTGCTCGTTGACGACCATGACATCGTGCGGCAAGGACTCAAGGCGTTGCTGGCAACCGATAGCGGTATCACGGTAATCGCCGAAGCGCGGACCGGGCGTGAAGCAGTACGCCTGGCGCAGGAGTTGAGACCTCAGGTCGTGGTCATGGACCTGGCGATGCCCGCGATGAACGGCTGGGAAGCGACGCGTCAAATTCTCAAAGCCATTCCGTCGGCAAAAGTGCTGGTGCTCTCAACGTATCACGAGGATGCCCACGCGCGGCAGGCTATCGAGGCCGGCGCCACCGCCTACCTAATCAAACAGTCTTCCGCCGCGGACCTCGTGCTTGCGATTCGCGAGGTGAAAAACGGCAACGCGTATTTCAGTCCCGCCGTCGCGCATGCGCTACACGCTCGGACCTCTCCTCCGACAGCGCAGCCGGGTGCTGCCGAGCAAGTCCCCGGCATCCACCTCTCACTGCGCGAAGCCGAGGTCTTGCAGCTCATCGCTGAAGGATATGCCAACAAACAGATTGCAGGCGAACTGAACCTGAGCGTCAAGACGGTCGAGAAACACCGGCAGCAGCTAATGAACAAGCTCAAGATTCACAATACCGCCGGACTGGTGCGCCATGCCGCCGCGCACGATGTCATTGAAACGTCTCGGGCCGGTGTGCCGGAGCACGACTGTGACGAAGTTTCGTCCCGCCATCGCGGCTCGTGAAGCGCCGCCGGTGACATGTTGCCCACCGCCGCAGCCCAGCAAGCGAGCTTTGGTAGGCAGTTAAAGTTTGGCATTTCTCCGAAAGCAGTGGATGCTCTTAACTGTTGGAAAAACCCTCTGAAATCCGAAAGATAGCGTTTCTCGGCGACTACCTGCCGCGCAAGTGCGGCATTGCGACGTTCACCCGCGACCTGCTTTCCGCCGTGGCCGAGAAACATCAGTCGAGCCAGTGCCTCGCCGTCCCGGTCAATGATATCGCCGGTGGTTATGAGTATCCGAAGGAGGTTTGCTTCGAAATCGAGGAACAGGACCTGGCGTCGTATCTCCGGGCGGCTGATTTCCTCAACATCAGCAACACCGACCTGGTCTCGCTGCAACATGAGTTTGGCATTTTCGGCGGACCCTCGGGCAGCCATGTGCTGGCGCTGCTGCGGGAGTTGCGCATGCCCATTGTGACCACCTTGCACACCATTCTTGGCACCCCGAGCACTGAGCAACGGCGCGTCATGCAGGAACTGATTGCGCGTTCAACGCGGCTGGTGGTGATGGCCGAACGCGGGCGGCGCATGTTGCAGGAGATTTACCAGGCGCCCCTGGCCAAGATCGATCTGATCCCGCACGGCATCCCTGACATCCCGTTCGTAGACCCGAATTTTTACAAGGACCAGTTCGGCGTCGAAGGCCGGCTGGTCTTGTTCACCTTCGGCCTGCTTTCGCCCAACAAGGGCATCGAACACGTGCTCAACGCCCTGCCGGAAATCGTCGCGGAATTTCCCAAGCTTGTCTACATTGTTTTGGGAGCGACACATCCCAACCTGGTAAGAGAGAACGGAGAAGTCTATCGCCTGAGCCTCGAACGGCTCGCGAAGAAGAATAAGGTCGAAAAACACGTCATTTTCTACAACCGCTTTGTCGAGCTCGAGGAATTGAAAGAGTTTATTGGAGCAGCTGACCTTTACCTCACGCCCTATCTGAACGAAGCGCAAATTACTTCTGGCACACTGGCCTATGCCTTCGGCGCGGGCAAAGTCGTCGTCTCGACGCCTTACTGGTACGCGCAAGAGTTGCTGGCGGAGGATCGCGGGGTGCTGGTGCCCTTCGGCGATGGGAAAGCGATCGCCCGGGAGGTGAAGGCTCTGCTGGCGGACGAAATGCGCCGGACTGCCATCCGCAAGAATGCTTATCGGCTTGGGCGCGAGATGGTTTGGAGCAACGTGGCGGAGCTGTACCTGCGGTCGTTCGAGCTGGCGCGCCTGGAGCGCGCGGTGCTGTCGCGAAAATCCTTTGCCTTCAAAACCCTCGACGAACAGCCGCGCGAGCTGCCGGACTGCAAATTGGAGCACCTGTCGCGGATGACGGACTCGACCGGCCTCTTTCAGCATTCCCTGTTTGCCGTACCTAATTTTTCCGAGGGTTATTGCACCGATGACAATGCGCGTGGTTTCATACTCGCGGTGCTGTTGGACGAAATGGAAGAAGAACCGGAGCGGGTGCGAACGCTGGCCACCACCTACGCGGCGTTCCTGCACCATGCGTTTAACCCGGAAACCAAACGGTTTCACAATCACCTCAGTTTCGACCGCCGGTGGCTGGACAAACAGGGCTCAGAAGATTCGCACGGGCGGGCGCTCTGGGCATTGGGCCTGGGCGTGGGACGCTCACCTTACCGCAGCTTTCAGGTCATGTGCGGACAATTCTTCGCGCACGCTCTGCCGACGACCATCGGATTCACCTCACCACGGGCCTGGGCATTTACATTATTGGGAATCGACGAATATCTGCGGCGCTTGAGTGGAGACCGGTTCGCTCAACAGGCTCGCGAAACTTTCATGATGAGGCTGATGGATCTGTTTGACCGCAGTGCGCAGCCCGATTGGCCGTGGTTCGAAGACGTGCTTTCGTATGATAACGCGAAGCTCGCCCACGCGTTGATCCTGAGCGGCCGGGCGACTGGCCACACGGCAGCGTATGAGCGTGGGTTGGAGGCGTTGCGCTGGCTGGTCCAGGTACAAACCGCCGAAAACGGCGATTTCCGGCCTATTGGCAGCAATGGTTTCTATCCGCGCGGAGGGACCCGGGCCAACTTCGATCAGCAGCCGATTGAAGCTCATGCGATGGTGTCCGCCTGCCTGGAGGCCTATCGGTCCACGAACGAAGTCTGGTGGCACGAGCAAGCTCAGCGCGCTTTTGATTGGTTCCTGGGCTGGAATGATTTGGGGCTGGAATTGTATTCACCCAATACTGGCGGTTGTCGCGACGCGCTTCACGTGGACCGAGTAAACCAGAATCAGGGCGCCGAATCCACCCTGGCCTTCCTGCTTTCGCTTGCGGAACTCCGGCTCACTCAAAACGCCGTCACCGTTTTTAGCCAGCCGGTCTCTTAGCTCTCAATTTGCAATGAAAACCGCCAATCTCAGGCGAACGCAAGTGGTCTTGCATCCCGACCGCACGAGGGTCCTGTTGCGGCCGTTTCTGCTCGCCAACGACTCGCCGGGAGCCGCGCCCGCCACGGCCGCCGAGCGAGCCCTTCGCATTTGTGCCAACGTGACCGCCCTTCCGGAAAGCGAAGTGCGCGCGCTCTGGACCAGGGTCAAGGCCGAGTTTGGCGAGCGCCATGCCAAAACCCAGCGATTTCTTTTAAGCCGGTTCGAGCTGGTCCGCCCGCTGCTGGACGGTGCGTCGAATTTTTCGGAAGAACGGGCGCTGCTGCTGGGCGCCTATTTCAGCCATGAGTATTCGCTCGAGGCGGCGGCGCTGTTCAACCCCTCCATTGTGCCCCATCCTGACCAGTCGGACCTCGCCCCGGGCTCGTTGCGTTTCGTCCTGAGCCTGCGGGCTACGGGTGAAGGCCATATCTCCTCGATCACCTTTCGCACCGGCACTCTCGACTCGGAAAGCAACATCGCTATCAATGCTCCCACGCGTTACTTGCTTGAACCGGAGCAGGTCCCCAACGCCTCGTATGAGAAAGCCCTGTTCGAGCGGAAGCTTCGGGAGTTGGGATTGGTCGGCGACTTCACGCGAGAAGCGCTTCACCAACTCGGGGAATCCTTTACGCTGCACGAACTGCGGGCCGCGGTGAGTCTGGCCACGGAACAACTGGGTGAGCGGGATCAGCAAGCCGAAGCGGTCGCCCGAAAAACCCTGATGCTCGCGCAATCAAATTACGAAGTGAAATTCCCGCCCGACTCCCGGCTGTCCGAGCGCGTCTTGTTCCCCACTACCCCGTCCCAAAGTAATGGCATCGAAGACGCGAGGTTTGTGCTGTTCCGCAACGACGACGGCACGAGCACCTATTACGCGACATACACCGCTTACGACGGGAAAATGATCCTGCCTCAATTCATTGAGACCCCGGATTTTCTGCACTTCAAATTTATTACCCTGAATGGGCCGGCGGTGCAAAACAAGGGCATGGCTCTCTTCCCGAGGAAAATCGAAGGTCACTACGTGATGCTGAGCCGTCAGGATTACGAAAATATTTACGTGATGTATTCCGACCACCTGCATTTCTGGTACTCGGCGCAGCGCGTGCTGACGCCCAAGTTCCCATGGGAATTCATTCAACTGGGCAACTGTGGATCCCCAATTGAAACCGAAGCCGGCTGGCTGGTGCTTAGCCACGGGGTGGGACCGATGCGGAAATACTGCATTGGCGCGTTCCTGCTCGACCGTGATGATCCCACCCGGGTCATTGGCCGGTCGCGTGAACCGGTGATCACACCCAACGAAAACGAACGCGAAGGATACGTGCCCAACGTCGTCTACTCCTGCGGCAGCCTGTTGCAGGGTCGCCGGCTCGTTATCCCCTATGCCATGTCCGACTACGCGACGACTTTCGCCACTCTCTCGTTGGATGAACTACTGGCAGCAATGGAGTAATTATTTGCGGGCAAACCCGAGACGAGACCACCCCGGCCGGTGGTTGAGCGTTGGCACGACGC
>Ga0310810_10000938_pt1 | contig 29406 bp, 25 predicted proteins | sample NCmetagenome_FD_207641 | JGI IMG/M metagenome (GOLD analysis project Ga0310810, IMG submission 207641) | Soil microbial communities from experimental microcosm in Duke University, North Carolina, United States - NC | ecosystem: Engineered > Artificial ecosystem > Soil microcosm > Unclassified ... | reverse complement strand
CCCCAGTCCCCAGCCCCGGTATAACTAGCGTGTGACCGACATTCTTCTCGGTAAGGGCGAGCATCAGATTTATCTCCGTTCGAAATACGCGAATCGCCATGGCCTGGTTGCGGGCGCGACAGGCACCGGTAAGACAGTGTCGCTGCTGGTGATGGCTGAAGGGCTCTCTCGAATCGGCGTGCCGGTATTCATGGCCGACGTCAAGGGTGACGTTGCGGGTTTGTCGATGCCAGGCATGACGACGCCCGACATAGAAAAACGGGCGAGCGAAGTTGGAGTGCAGGGCTTCGCACCGGAAGCGACACCCGTCGTCTTCTGGGACGTCTACGGCAAGGCCGGCCACCCAATCCGAACCACGATCAGCGAGGTCGGGCCGTCGCTGCTCGCACGCATGCTGGAGCTGAATGACGTCCAGTCCGGCGTGCTCGACATCATCTTCAAGCTGGCAGACGAGCAAGGGCTGCTGTTACTCGATCTTGACGACCTCCGCGCAATTCTGACGCTCGTGGCCGACAAGCGCGACGAGGTGTCGCAGCGCTACGGCCTTGTCAGCACGCAGTCAATCGCCGCGATTCAACGCGCACTGCTGCGACTCGACAACGAGGGTGGCAAGCAGTTTTTCGGCGAGCCGGCGTTGGAGCTCGGCGATCTGATGCGTACCGACCTGACCGGCCGCGGCGTCGTGAGCATCCTCGCCGCGGATCGCCTCGTCTTGCAACCGCGACTCTACTCGACGTTCCTGCTGTGGATGCTTTCCGAGCTGTTCGAACAACTGCCCGAAATGGGCGATCTCGAGAAGCCGAAGCTGGCGTTCGTGTTCGACGAAGCGCATCTGCTGTTCGACAACGCGTCGCCCGCATTGATGCAGCGCATCGAGCAGGTCGTGCGGTTGATTCGATCCAAAGGCATCGGCGTCTACTTCTGCTCCCAGTTTCCTGACGATGTGCCGGGGGAGATCCTGGGGCAGCTTGGGAACCGCCTGCAGCACGCGCTGCGTGCGTTCACGCCGCGGGATCAGAAGGCGGTGAAGACGGCGGCTGAGACCTTCGTGGCGAATCCGAAACTGGACGTGGCGAAGACGATTTCGCAGCTCCGTGTCGGAGAGGCGCTTGTGTCGACGCTGCAGGAAAACGGCGTGCCGATGCCGGTCGAACGTGCACTGATGGCGCCGCCGCGCTGCCGGATGGGCACGATCACCGTCGAGGAGCGTGCGGCGATCCTGGCGCGGAGTCCGGTTGGCGCGAAATACGATCGCGCCGTCAATCGCGAGTCCGCGTACGAGATCCTCACGCAACGCCGTTCGGAGGCAACGGCGTCGACGGCCACTGCATCCGCGCCTGCTGCCGTCCCGGCGGCCAAGCAGGGAGGCGACATGCTGCACGACTGGCTATGGGGGACCGGTCGACGGCAGGGGATGGTGGAGTCGATGGCCAAGCAGGCCGCGCGCACCGTTGGCAGTCAGCTTGGTCGTCAGATTCTGCGCGGAGTACTCGGCGGGATTACCGGGAGTCGACGGTAAATATGCCGGGGAGGCACGGAGATCGCCGAGCAATCGCCGTCGTACGCAGGGGCCGGCTCGAGCCGGCCCCTGCGTATCTGCGGGTTACTTGGCCGCGGTAATCGACTGCACCGCGATCTTGTTCGTCTTCGCGTCGAGCGTGCCGGTGACCTGCACGCGCTGGGCCGCGAACTTTTCCGGTGTCTTCTGATCGCTCAGTTCGTAGGCCTTCTTCCCGTCGTACAACACGTAGGCCGCGCCGTGAGCGGCGACACACGCTTTGACGCAATCTGCGTCAGTCGGCCCCATCTGCATCTGCGTATGACTGGCCATCGGACACATGTTGTCGGTGATCGTGCCGACGAACGTCTGCGGCTTGGTCTGCGCCGTTGACAGCGACGCAACGGCAAGCACTCCGACGAACGTCGCTAGCTGAAACCTGACACCTAACACCTGACACCTCCCAGGGCTACTCGCCCGGCGTCATCAGATGCGCCGTCGTCGTTCCTGCGTTCATGATCCACACGCCGCCGCCGCGCCCGTTCTCCGGCAGCCCCATCGATGCCTGCGTTGCGCCGGGTACGGCGATCGTCATATGCGTACGCGCCATTTCTTTACTCGGACCCATGAGGTGATACCAGACGGAGCCGAACGCCGGTTTGACGCGCATCCCGCTCTTTTCGAGCTCGGCCAGCCGCGCTTCGGACTTCATCTTGTCGCCGAGCGCCTCGGCTTCGAGGTTCTGCTTCACCCGATCGAGGTTGCGTTGATCAGTGCACTCGAGCGAGAAGGGCTGCTGCGTCGGAAAACCGGAACGGTCGTAGCAGACCAGACCGTTCTTCGACGGCCTCAACGTGTCGTAGGTGTGATCTGGCTTCCACTTGACGACGCCGGCGTCCGCACGCAGGTTCGCGGGCAGCGCCAGCAGCGGCGTGTCGATGTCAGGCGTCTGCGCGAACGCGGCGCCGAACAGGGCAAACATACCGAGCGCAAATAAGGCAATCCGTTTCATCGTGACCTCTTTCCTTCCGAGTCGGAGTACGGTGACGACCCGACTCACGCGTCGGCAGTATTGATATGAGTCGGGTCGTCACCGTACTCCGACTCGGACAACAGACGAAATTACGCGTCGGCAGTGCTGATGTGAGTCGGGGCTCACCGTACTCCGACTCGGACGACGAGCAACATACCACATTGCTCAGTAGGTGAAGCCGATGCCGACAAAGGCCACGAGCTTGGTCTGGTCTCCCGCGTTGAACGCCTCCGGCGTGTCGCCAAGCGAGTAAAAGTCGACGCCGCCATGCACGTTCCACGCGCCGTAGTTGCCCCTGCGAGCGATCGGTACCTCGGCGTGCGCCCCGAGGCTGAGGAACCCGAACGCGTGATCTTCGCCGGCCAGCTCGTAATAGTTGCTGAGACTCAGTCCGACTCTGATCGGAAAAAACACGTCGACCGGCTCGCCAATCCAGCGAGGGGCGGCGCCAAGCTCGAGATATGTTCCCGCGTCCTGCCCACCGTCCGCCTGTCCGAGCCCCGGATGCGTATCCAGATCAAAGGCGATAAGCGCGTACGGAGAGAGAAATGTGTCGGCGCCGTCGGTCGGTCCGACTTTGAACGAGAGCTCCTTCACGCTGCTGAACGAGCCGTTCGGACTGGTGTATGCGGTGTATGCCGCGCTTGCGGCGTAGTCATTCGTCAGCGGAACAGAGAACGTGGTGTAGAAATCGCTTTCGTACCAGAGGCGGTGCGTCGGCCCGTCGGAGCCAGCCAGTCCCGTATGCAGGCTGTTCCATGTGCCGACGTGCAGCACCGGACCCGTCGCGTCGAAGAGGCGGACTCGCGCGTCGGCCGCTGGCTGCATGATCCATCCAGTGTCGTCCTGCCGGAGACCGCGAAACAGGTAAGCGTTGGTAACCTCGAAGTACGCGCTTAGCTGGATATATCCACTCTGGTTTGATGTCCCCTGCGCCGCGGCGCTCGAGGCGTGAACTGCGACCAGGCCTAACACAGCCATGGCAGTCCGTACTGCTGTCGTCGATGACATGCGTTCCTCCACGTCGCGGCCTAACGGCCGCGAAGACATTTCGGCACGGTGCGTCCGTTGTCACTGCACCGGATCGCGCGCGTCAGGAAGAGACGCACGTAGGGGGCCCGTCGAGTGCAAAAACAGGTGCGTGTCTTGCGTAGAGGCCCCCTCGCGACACGGCCCCCGAGTGTTGCGGAGGAACATGCGAGCTTGGATTCTCGTCGCTCTCCTAGGTTCATTGGGTTCAGAGGTTCAATAGGTTCGGAGGTTCATGGTTCAATAAGCGAACCCAATGAACCCAATGAACCAAATGAACCTATTGAACCCAATGAGTTCGATGCGCGTCGCGGCGCTGACGCTGCTGATGGCCTGCTGTGCGCTGGCGCAGACGATCGATCCGTTTCCCAAACCGATTGCCGATAACGGCGAGCCACTCCGCGTCAACCTCGCGGAGTTTGCGACCCTTCCTGACATTGGCAGTGAAGCCGCACGGATGATGCTGCTCGTCGACGAACCAGCGACGAGGCGGCTCTTTGTCAACGACATGCGCGGGCCTCTGTATACCGTCAGCTACGACGGCAAGACCGTCACGCCGTATGTCGATATCAACGCATCGAAGTGGGGTGTGAACGTCCAATCGCAGGGACGCGAACGCGGTTTCCAGAGCTTCGCGTTTCATCCGCAGTTCAACCAGCCGGGGACGCGCGGCTACGGCAAGTTCTACACCTACACTGATTCGAGCAACATGCAGCCCAAGCCGGATTTCGTTCCGGCCGGCGGCATGAACACACACGATACGGTGCTGTTCGAGTGGACCGCGAAGAATCCGGCGGCGCCTACCTACGATGGTGGGCCGCCGCGCGAGATTGTGCGGTTCCGCCAGCCGTTCGCCAATCACAACGCCGGGCTGAGCACATTCAATCCGCTCGCGACACCGAGTTCGCCGGAATACGGCCTGCTGTATTTCACGCTCGCCGACGGCGGCAGCGGCGGCGATCCGCTGAACATGGCGCAGAATCTTGGAACGCCATACGGAAAGCTGCTGCGGATCGACCCGCTCGGCAACAACAGCGCGAACGGCAAGTACGGAGTCCCGGCGAGCAACCCCTTCATGGCGGACAACAATGCACAGACGCTGGGCGAGATCTACGCGTACGGACTTCGCAATCCGCAGCGGTTTGGTTGGGATCCGAAGGACGGCCGCATGTTCCTCTCCGAGATCGGACAGAACATCGTCGAGGAGGTGGACCTCGTCACGCCTGGCGCCAATCTCGGATGGAACGCGTGGGAGGCAAGCTTCCGGTTCATCGATCGGACGCATATCGAGTTGAGTCAGCGGCGGGTCGATCCGAAAGTCACGTACCCGATTGTCGAATTCGATCATCGTGATCCGCTGTTTGGCAACAACGTCGCCGTGACCGGCATCGTCGTGTACCGGGGCACGGCAGTCCCGCAACTGTCGAACAAGGTGGTGTTTGGCGATAACCCGAGCGGCGAGGTGTTCTACATCGACGCGGATCGATTGCCCAACGGTGGACAGGACCCGCTTCGACGCGTGCTGTTCGGAAGCGGCGCATCCGCCAAGACGCTGCTGCAGGTGATCAAGGAAAAGAATGCCGCGCAGAAGCGGTCGGCCGCGGACCGTGCCGATCTGCGATTCGGTACTGGACCGGAGAATCGCGTCTTTCTGCTCAACAAGCAGGACGGCACGATTCGCGAGATCGTGCGATAGAATCGCGCGCATGATGAACAGACTGTTCGCGATCGCGTTGCTCGGAACATCGCTTGCCGCCCCTGCCTTCGCTCAGCAGGGACAACAGCCGCAGGCGCCGCCGACCACCTCGGCGTTCCTCCGCAACATGTACAACGGCAACAAGAACAATATCGTCCGCTCGGCCGAGAAGGTGCCTGAGGACATGTATGGCCTTCGGCCCGGCACGCAGGAAGAAGTGCGGACCTTCGGCCAGCATCTGGCCCATGTGGCGAACTACAACTTTTTGTGGTGTTCGCAGGCCAAAGGCGAGAAGAACCCGAACGCCGGCGTCAATCTCGAGAAGACGCTGAAGACGAAAGCGGAATTCCAGAAAGCGCTCACCGATTCCTTCGCCTACTGCGATCCCGTGTACGCGTCGTTGAACGACGAGAACGGTGCGCAGGTCGTCGAGATTCAGCAGGAGGGCGGACGCGTTGTTCGCAACACCCGCATGGCGTTGCTGATGCTCAACGTCGTGCACAACAACGAGCTGTACGGCAATCTGGTGACGACGATGCGCATGAAGAACATCGTGCCGCCATCGTCTGAGCCGCGTCCAGCGCCACAGGGCGGGCGGCAATAGCCGGTCTGTTGGTGGTTGGTGGCTCACGCCAACCACCTTCCTTGAATCCCAAATCCCAATTCCCAAATCCCAAACCCGAAATCCTGGGGAAGAGCCCACCCCTCTATTTACTGCGGCGTCTGCGAATCACCATAGTCACGCCGACTGCGATCAGGGCGATTCCGGCCAGTAGTGTGAGCGTCGCACTCATTGGCGCCTCGTTTGTGAAAGGCTGAATTGCCTTCGGATTTGGAGGATGATATCCGCCGGAGGATTGCCGTGAAAAAGCTGCTTCTCGCGTCATGCGTGATTTCCATGCTCGTGCCGGCGGTTGCGTCGGCGCAGCCGTTCCCGGTCAACGCCGTCGGCGTGACCAACGGGCATTGGCATTTGAATTCGCGCGACATCGAAGCGAACAAGAAGATCTTCGTGGCGATGGGCGGTACAGCCATCAAAGCGGGCAACTTCGAAATCGTGAGGTTCCCAGGCGTGCTGGTGTATCTGAACCAGGGCGCCGGCGCGACGCCGGCGAATGGTGGCAGCGTCGGCAGCGTGGTGAATCACGTCGGTTTCACCGTGCCGAACACGCAGGCGGCTGTCGCCAAGTGGAAGGCCGCCGGTGTGAACGTGCTGCCGGGAGGGCAGGGGCGCACGGACCAGGCGTTTGTCGAAACCCCGGACGGGCTGCGCATCGAGATTCTCGAGAACAAGGACCAGAAGTTCCCGATTCAGAGCCATCACATTCACTTCAACGTGCCCGAATCGGAGATTCCGAAAATCCAGGCGTGGTACGCCGGCTGGTTCGGAGCGACCCCAGGTAAGCGCGGGGCGAACATCGCCGCGGATCTTCCGGGAATCAATCTGTCGTTCTCGCGCGCGGACGCGCCACAGGTGACCACGAAGGGACGGGTGCTCGATCACATCGGCTTCGACGTCAAGAACCTGGAAGCCTTCACCAAGAAGCTGGAGGCGGCGGGCGTCAAGCTCGATCGCCCATATACGAAGAACGAGGCGGCGGGGACCGCACTGGCGTTCATCACTGATCCCTGGGGGACCTACATCGAGCTCAACGAGCGGCCGGATACACCGTCGCAGACGACTGCCGCGCGGTGACTCGGCGACGCCTCATTCTGGCGTCGTGCGTCATTGCGTCGAGCATCGCCGCTGCGCGCGCGCAGACGCCCTCGAGCGGTGCGGAGGCGATCGTTCGTTCGCCTGCGTTTGCGGCAGCGTCTGACTTTCTCGCGCGTGACTACGACCGGTTCGTTCGCGAGCTCATCACGCTGACCGAAATCCCCGCGCCGCCATTCAAGGAGACGGCGCGGGGGGCGGCCTTCCTCCAGATGCTGCGCGCAGCGGGCCTCACTGACGTCGAAGCGGATCCTGAGGGGAACGTCATGGGCGTGCGTCGCCGGGCCACGTCCACCCAAGGCGCTCCCGCGGACACCGCGATACTCGCGGTGCTCGCGCATCTCGACACCGTGTTTCCTGAAGGCACGGACGTTCACGTCAGGCGCGATGGAACGAAGCTGCGCGCGCCAGGCGTCGGCGATGATACGCGCGGCCTGGCGCTGATGCTGACTATCATTCGCGCCATGGACGCCGCTCACCTGCAGACGCCCCATGACATTCTCTTCGTCGGCAACGTCGGGGAAGAAGGTGAAGGGGATTTGCGCGGCGCGAAATATCTGTTGGCGAAGGGCAGATACAAAGATCAGATCAAGTCGTTCATCTCGATCGACGGCGGCGATCAGAGCAACATCACCAACGGCGCGCTCGGCAGCAAACGCTATCGCGTCACGTTCAAGGGGCCTGGCGGCCACAGTTATGGCGCGTTCGGTCTGGTCAGCCCGGCGTTCGCGATGGGTGACGCCATCGCGAAGTTCTCTCGGATCAACGTTCCTGCGACTCCAAAGACTACGTTCAACGTCGGCGTCGTGCGCGGCGGCACGTCGGTGAATTCCATACCAACCGAGATGTCGATGGACGTCGACATGCGCTCGGAGTCGCCCGACGCATTGAACAAGGTGGTCGCCGAGTTCCAGGCCATCATCCGGGAGGCGGTCGCCGACGAGAACGCGGCACGGTCGACGAAAGAAGGAAAGATCGACGCGGACGTCAAACTGATCGGCGACCGTCCATCGGGCGAAACCCCGGTCAACTCACCGCTCGTGCAAAGTGCCACCGAGGTGCTACGAACGTTCGGTCTGACCGCGAATTACGGCATCAGCAGCACCGACTCGAACATCCCGATCAGCCTGGGTATTCCCGCGATTACTATCGGGCGCGGACCGAGCGAACGAGCCCACGCGCTCGATGAGTGGACGGACGTCGACAAGACATCGGCCGTCAAAGCCGCTCAGATCGCGCTCGCCATCATCCTCTCAGCAGCGCGATAGGGTGTAGGATGCGCCGATGATCAGGCGCGACTTCCTGAAGCTGGCCTCCACGGCCGTGGGAAGCGCAACGCTCGCGCCGTGGGTGCTCGAGCGTGAAGCCGCGGCTGCTGCCGAGGTCGACGCCGTGAAAACCGCGTTCGCCGAGGCTGCGCTGACGCGAGCCAAGGTGCTCGGCGCGTCGTATTCGGACATCCGCATCAATCGCTACCGCTCGGAAACAATCTTCACGCGCGAACGACAGGTCCAGAACGTCGCGCGCAATCAGGACTTCGGCTTTGGCGTCCGTGTCCTGGTGAACGGCACATGGGGCTTCGCGGCGAGCAGCATCGTCAGCGCCGACGAAATCCGCCGTGTCACCGCGGTGGCAGTGGATATTGCGCGCGCCAATTCGATGTTCCAGCGAAAGCGGGTCAGGCTCGCCCCGGTCGAACCCGCCGTTGCGAGTTGGAAGAGCGCATTCGAGAAGGACCCGTTCGACGTGCCACTCGCCGACAAGATTCAGTTCCTGCTGGCGCTCAACGAGACGGCGCTCAAGACCAACGGCGTCAGCTTCGTGAACTCGTCGATGCGCTGGGTGAACGAGCAGCGCTTTCTCGCGACGTCCGACGGGTCCCGCATCGAGCAGTACCTGATTCGCGGCGACCCGCAACTGACGGTGACCGCCGTCAACCGCCAGACGAACGACTTTCAGACTCGACGCTCGCTGCGCGGCCCGCAGGGGCTCGGTTACGAGTACATCGAGAAATATCCATGGCAGGCCGAGGCAACGCAGGCGGCCGAGGAAGCGGTCGAGAAACTGAAAGCGAAATCCATCGAGCCCGGCAGGTACGACCTGATCATCCATCCGACCAATCTCTGGCTGACGATTCACGAATCGGCCGGCCATTCGACAGAGCTCGATCGCGCGCTTTGGTGGGAAGCGAACTACGCGGGCACGAGTTTCCTGACGCCGGATAAGACCGGCAAGCTTCGCTTCGGCTCGCCGCTCGTCAACATCGTCGCGGATCGGGTCCAGGCAACGGCGCTCGCGACAGTCGCGTTTGACGACGACGGCGTGCCGGCGCAACGGTGGTATCTGGTGAAAGATGGTGTGTTCGTCGACTGGCAGACGAGCCGCGAACTGGCGCCGCTTGTCGGCCACAAGACGTCGTACGGCTGCACCAACGGCGATTCGTGGGCCAGCGTTCCGTTCGCACGGATGCCGAACGTCTCACTCGAGCCAGCCGCACAGGACACGTCGCTCGCCGAGCTCGTTGCCGGCGTCGAGAAAGGAATTCTCATCTACGGCGACGGCAGCTGGTCGATCGATCAGCAGCGCTACAACTTCCAGTTCGGCGGCCAGACTTTCTTTGAAATCAACAACGGGAAAGTCGGCGGGATGCTGCGCGACGTCGCGTATCAGTCGCGCACAACCGATTTCTGGGGCGCGTGTGACGGCGTTGGCGGTCGGTCGACGTATGAACTGCATGGCGCGTTCAACGACGGCAAGGGAGAACCGGGGCAGGTGGGCGTCGTCAGCCACGGCGCGCCCGTCGCGCGCTTCCGCCAGATCAACGTGCTGAACACGTCGGTCTCGATGACGTGATGCTGCTCACAGAAGCCGACTCGCGCGCGATGACCGCCAAGCTGCTTGGCTACGTGAAAGCGGACGATGCAGTGGTGTTCCTCCAGAGCGAGGACTACTCCCATTTGCGATTTGCCGCGAACACGTTCCTGACAAGCGGTAAACGCGAACGAACAACCGCGCGTGTGACGGTATGGATCGACAAGCGTCGCGGCTCGTCGTCGACGACCGACCTCAGCGACGCTGCGCTGAAGCAGGCGGTCGAAGACGCACAGACATTCGCGAGGCTCGCGCCCGTTGACGTGGAATACCTCCCTTCGCTGGCGCAGCAGACCTACCGCCCGGGTCAGGGGTGGGTTGACGCCACGGCACGTGTGGACCTGCCCGCCCGCGCGCGGCAGATCAGCGAGGCGATTGCGCAATCTGAAAAGGCGAAAATCATCGGCGCGGGCTTCCACGAGGTCGGGCTCCTCGCGCAGGCCACGGCGACCGCGCACGGCAATTTTCATTACGAGCGGGGATCGATCGTCGGGCTTGCGATGACCGCGCGGACGCCGGACGGGAGCGGCTCCGGCTACTTCGCGAGAAATCACCTCGATGTCGCGCGACTCGACACCGGGCGCATCGCGCGAGAGGCGATCCGGCGGGCGGTGGACTCGCGAGGCGCGCGGATGCTGCCGGCGGGCGCGTATCCGGTCATTCTCGAAGCGCAGGCTGTCGCCGATCTGCTCGATTCGGGAGGGATGTCGTTCGATGCGCGCAACGCCGACGAAGGACGCAGCGTCTTCTCGCTGTCTGCGGGCGCAACGCGCGTAGGGACGAAGCTGTTCGATCCGCGTATCAACATCGTCAGCGACCCTTTCAGGCCGGAGCTCTCGAAATTCACGGCCAGCGACGAGGGGGTGCCGGCGCAGACGACATATCTGGTGCGGAATGGCGTCCTCGAGACGCTTCGCTACACGAGATTCTGGGCGCAGCAGAAGAGTCGTCAGCCGAGCGGACCGCTTGGTCTGATTCTCGAACCGTCGAGGCCAGGCGTGAGCGTGGAAGAGATGATCAAGACGGCGAAGCGCGCCCTGCTTGTCTCACGCTTCTTCTACATCCGAACGGTCGACCCGCGCTCGGCGTCGGTGACAGGGCTGACGCGCGATGGTGTCTGGTATGTCGAAAACGGCGAGATCAAATATCCAGTCCGCAACTTCCGCTTCAATCAGAGCATTGTGCTGATGCTCGGCCCCGGCAACGTTGATGCGATCGGCGTTCCCGAACGCGTTGCGAGCAGCGAGGGAGGAACGGACCCGCTGCTCGTGCCAGCGCTTCGTCTCAACGCATTCAATTTCACGTCGCAATCGGACGCGATCTAACGTTCGGATCGTTGGATTCGTTGGGATCGTTCAAATCTCCAGCAGATCAGCCGTGCGTGTGTGTTCTGGGCGCGGACCTCCGTTGCGAGGGAAAGACTTGCCGCGATCCCGAAGCTGCCGCCGATAAATGAGCGTCGGCTGATCATGAAGGCAGTAGGGGCCGACCTTAAGGTCAGCCCCTATGGAGACGTGTGTTACTGCGTGTTATTGACGCGAAATGCGTTGCGGTCGATCTGCGCACCGCGGAAATAGACCGACGAGATCTTCCGCGTGTTGGTGATGTTGTCGAGCGGGTTGGCGTCGAGGACGAGGAAGTCGGCGCTCTTGTTCGCCTCGATCGTGCCGACGTCGGTGAGCCGCAGGAACTGCGCGCCGTTGCGGGTCGCCGCAACAATCACCTGCATCGGTGTCATCCCGGCCGCGACCATGTCTTCCATCTCGATGTGCGGCGCGTAAGGCGTGTTGCCGTCGGTGCCGACGACGATCTTGATGCCGGCGGCATTCAGCTTCGCGAGGTTCCGCGCCTGGATGGACCAGAACTCGTGTGCCTTCGCGTCATCCTTGTTCGCGGCATCGATCTTGGCGAACTCGGCAGCGGGTATGCTGGCGCGCAGGAAGCTGAGGTCAGTGCGCACGCCGCGCTCCGGCATGTTCGGACCGATGACGAAGTTCGGGTTCTTTTTCACGAGTGTCATGAACTCGTCGTCGACGTCCTTGTCACGCACGTCGTGTGCGAACGCATCAACTCCGGCGCGCAGCATCCCCTTCGCATCCTCGAGCGTGTAGATGTGAGTGATGGTGCGAAGGCCCTTCTTGTGCGCTTCATCGATGGCCGCGCCATAGATGTCGGGCGTCAGCTTCTTCACCGTGCCCATCCGGTCGTCGACCCAGATCTTGATGATGTCGACCTTCTTGGTGGCTTCTTCGTCGACCGCGGCGCGCGCCTCCGCCGGCGACGACACCCAGTGGGGCGCCATCGTCCGTCCGGGCTCCACGCCGGTGATGCCGCGGCCCGCGGTGAAGAAGCGCGCCGCACCGGGGATTTTTCCTTCGCGTGTTTCCTCCCGAATCTGGAACGAAATGGGCGTCGTGTCCTGCCCCATGCTTTGCGCGGCTGTGACGCCGTAGTAGACGCGTCGTTTCAGGTCGTCGATCAGCATCTCGCGCGTCTGACTGAGATGGTTGTGTGTGTCGATGAGCGACGGCATCACGGTCTTGCCGGCAAGATTCACGCGCGTTGCGCCCGCGGGCACGCGGACGTCACCCGTGCGGCCGACGGCCGTGATTCGGTTGCCGGTGACGACAAAGGTGGCGTTCTCGATCGGTGCGCGTCCGTCGCCGACGATGACGCGCGCGCCCTCGAAGACGGTCACGTTGTTCTGCGCCAGCGCGGTGAGTGGCAGCGCGGCGATCGCCGCCAGGACGAGAAGTTTCGCTCGGTGCATGGCTCCCTCCAGCGGGGCAACTTTATCACCTCAGGGGCAATAAACTACGTCCTCAACAACGGAGGCCTTCGATGAAGACAATCCTGTTCAGCCTCGCGCTGCTCGCGGCCGCGCCGGCGCTGGCGCAGCAGAGCGTTCCCGACATTCCTTTCGATTCGACGGCGGACTTTCTCAAGCTGCCAGGGGGCACGAACTTCGGCGAGGTGCCGGGCGTCGCGGTGAACTCGAAGGGACATGTCTTCGTGTTCACGCGCTCGAACAGTGCCGGAGGTCCCGCGTACGCGCCGACGGCGGCGCAACTGCTGGAGTTCGGTCCGAAGGGCGAGTTCATCCGCGAGATCGGCAAGGGCCTGTACGGCTGGTCGTTCGCGCACAGCGTCCGCATCGACAAGGACGACAACATCTGGGCGATCGACAAGGGATCGGACATGGTGATCAAATTCGACCAGAACGGCCGCGTGCTGATGGTGTTCGGCCGCCGCAAGGAATCCGCGGATGCGGAAACCAAGCCGTGGGAGAGCGAGGATCCGCCGCTGCCGCACGTCGATGGCCTGTTCCGCCAGCCGACCGACGTCGCGTGGGATGCAGAAGGGAACATCTACATCACTGACGGCTACATCAACTCGCGCGTGGCCAAATACGACAAGAACGGCGACTGGGTGAAGTCATGGGGCAGCAAAGGCACCGGCCCCGGTCAGTTCCGGCTTCCGCACTCGATCGCGATCGATCGCAACAACAACATCTACGTTGGCGACCGGTCCAATCACCGCATTCAAGTCTTCGACACCGACGGCAAATTCCTGCGGATGTTCAGCATCGATATTCCGCCGGTGCCGGGAACGAAGGCCGTCAACGGCAACACGCCTACCGGCGATCGATTGAAGGAACTGATCGGTGCGCCCAATTCCATCTGCATTACGTCCGGGCCCAATCAGGTGATGTTCGTCGGCGAAACGACGTTCCCTGGACGCGTGTTCAAGGTGGCACTCGATGGAACCGTGCTTGGCGTGATCGGCAAGTCAGGCCGGCTGCTGAAGCAGTTTTCGGGCGCGCATGCGCTCGCCTGCCCATCGGAAACGGAAGTCTACGTGGCGGAAACGTCGAACTGGCGCGTGCAGAAGCTCACGCTGCGCGTCGGGAAATAGGGTTCAATGGGTTCATTAGGTTCATTGGGTTCAGGAGGTCCTGTTCAGAGGTTCTTGTGCGCAAAGAACCCACGAGGAACCAACTGAACCAACTGAACAGGACCCTCTGAACCAATTGAACCCAATGAACCCATTGAACCTAAGACACGCGCTGCAACTGCCCCCGGGAGAAGCCGCCCGGATTACTCGGTGAGTGGACGTTGAAGTAGAACGCCCCCGGGTTGTTGAGAATTTGCTGCGCGAGTGCTGGATCGACGGGGATGTTGCTGAACGTGAAGTCGCCCGTGCCACTGGGGAGCGTGACGGTGTTGGTGGCGGTCAGGCCCGTGCTGATGATCACCGGTCCATTCACGCCAGCCGGTGCGGGGTGAATGTGGGCTCCCTGTATCGTGGTGCCCGCGGGATATCCCGTCAGCTGAAAGTAGAAGGTCGCCGTCGCCGCCGTGATCCCGCCGCTTGCGTCGCGTGTCACGTCGAACTGCACCTGAACGGCTCCGTGGCCGGTCGATTCCGTGCCCGTGATAGCAGGCACTTCGTTCGCTGGAAAGAGCTGGGCCGAGAAGACAAGCGGCGCCGACGCCGAGGGCGCCGTGTCGTCACCGCCGCAGGCCGGGAGGAACACGCACGTTGTTATTGCGAGAAGCGCAATGGTGATTCGATGCATGGCGGTCCATTCTAGAGCCGAGCGGCTCAGTTGAAGCTCGGCATTTGCGCAGGGGCCGGCTTTAGCCGGCCCACCACTTCAGTGGTGGTCGTCGGTCACGATGTGCGGGCCATCCTGCTCGAGGCACGGGGGATCTTCCTCGAGCAGCGCCTTCGGATTCGGATTGAGCCGGAGCGTCCGTGCCGTCATCTCCCACGGCTTGGTGAACACGCCCGGATCTTCAACTGTCGCACTCCACGTCAGCGTGTCTCCCTTGCGCGAGAGGCGTTCGACGACGTGCATCCTGTTGCTGTGGAACCAGCCGTCGGCTCCCAGCCAGCTGTCCTCGACGAGCTTCGTCGTATCGATGACGAAGGTCTCGCCGTCCCAGCGTCCGACTGAATCGCCGTTCCAGGTCCAGTCTGTGTCAGGGTTGTGCGCACGGCCGTCGGTCGGAATAGTGCGGAATGTGGTACGCCCCTGATAGAGCAGTACGACCAGACCCGGCGTCTGCACGATCTGGTTCGGCGGGCCCATGCGCGGCACGCCAAGCGGCTTGCAGTAGAACACCGGATCGTTGAATTGCCGTTTGTCGGACAGGAACTGCACCCGCTCCATCAGCTCCGGCTTGTATGGCGGCTTGTTCGGTTCGGCAGCCTGCCGTTCCTTCGCGGCGCGATCCATCTCGTCGAAGATGCGTTTGTCGTCAGGGCCGGTACGCACCGGAAAGAGGATCCGCGTTGATTCGCCCGGAGCGAGTGCTTTCACCGTCTCGGCAGCGCCGCCCCACACGCCGGTCAGATCGGGGTGACCATCGGCGGCGCGCGGCGTCGGCTTTCCGGCGGCTGCGGCGTTGGCGTCAGCGCCGGCGCCTCCGGCACGGCCCCGCTGCGCGAGCGCCGGCGTCGTCACGAGCAGCAGTGCAACGCCGGCGACGATCACATGCTTCGTCATGGCTAGGGGTTCTCTTTCGTCGCGTCGCCGAGCCAGATTTCCAGCTTGTGGCCATCAGGAAACGTGATGGTGCGAAGGAACGCCAGGTTGGCGCCATCGCGCGCGCGGAAGGCGAGGATGCTCACCGCTTCGCCGTATCCCAGCAGGTCACGCGTCAGGCCGCCGCGCCGCAGATTCCCCGGCGGCAGCGTCGTCACCGCCCACTTCGTGACGGCGCCCTTGTCATCCTTCACGTCGAGATAGACATATACGTGCGGGTTGACCCAGTCGACTTTCGTGACCGTCCCCTTCAGCGTGATCGACTGGTTGATGTCGTATTCAGACTGGAGGGAATGGTGTGCGAGCGCGGGAGCGGCGGCGCCTGATAACGCGACGATGAGCCCGCCGGTCCACAGAAGCTGTTTCATCGGAGCCTCCGATATGAACGGTAATTATGCCCTTTATAGGTTCATATGGTTCATGGGGTTCATTTCGTTCATGAGGTCCTGTTCAATGGTCTCTTCGGTTCAGGAGGTTCTGAGGTCGAACCCATAGAACCCCTTGAACCCCATGAACCCTTTGAACCTCAGAAAGTTAGTTGCGCACTGAATTGCAGAATTCGCGGCTCCAGGACGAGCGTTGGCACCAGCCACCGCGCGCCAAAGGCATTCGTGTCAGCCAGCACCGAGCCGGAGTTCGTCACGTTGTACAAGTCAATGTTCCCCTGCACCTTGACGCGCTGCGTCAGGCGCACGCTTTTGCCCATCCGCAGGTCGAGGCGGGTGGTCCGACTGTCGTAGTACCTGCTGGGTGCGAGTAAGCCAACGGTGGCCGTGCGAACGCCGCCGGCGAGGTCGCGTCCGAGCGACGGGGATATCAGCGCCGTCGCGGCCGCCCAGTCGGCGGTGTAGGCAGGGCCCGACAGGTTCTGATAGAGCGCGCTGACGAAGAACTCATGCGGCAGCGGATAACTGCCGTTCAGTTTGATCTGCGTGTTGCCTGCAAACGGAGAGGTGACGCGGCAGAACGGACTGGTCGGCGTGACCGCGAAACTCCCAGTGATGCTCAACTCAGGGAGCGCTTTGCGGACGTCGCAGACGTCACTCGTCGTCCGGCCGGTATCGACGCCGCCGCCGAAGCGGGCACCCGATGCGAAGCGGGCGTCCATTGAAAAGGTGAAGAAGTTCGACACCTGCGTCTGTTTGCCGAAATCCTTCGCGCGCGTGACGAGGTTATTGGACAGACCGAACTTCGTGGGCGAGATGTCGTAGAGATCGCACACCTGATACCCGCCACCGTTTGGCAGACGCGAGTCCTTTGGCGCCGTGACGCAGTAGCTATTGAAATCGGCCGCTGAGACGGCAAGGTTGTCGGTTACCCTGAAGTTGCCGTACCAGTTTCGGTAATAGCCGGCGGTCATCGACATGTCGCGTCCGATCTGATGCTGGATCTCCGCGCTCATGTCCCAGTTGTAGGGACGTACGCCGAAGCCTTTCAGCACCGAGTCGGAATACCTCGTCGTCACGACCGGATTGCCGAAGTTCTGGTTCTGCAGCGGCCCGCACTCGCCGTTCTGCGCGCGATTGGCGAGATTGCAGTCGGGAACATAGTTGCCATTGGTGTCAGTCCACGCGCGATTGACCTGGTTGACCGACGCGACAATCGGGTTGTTCGCGTTGGCGATCTCGACGACCGATCGATTGACGTATCGACCGAGTGATGCTTTGAGCGCCGTCTTGCCGTTGCCGAATAGATCGTAGGCGGCGCCGACGCGCGAGTTGAGATCCTTCCAGAGCGGAACGTTATCCACCTGCGCGTAGCTGCGCTCGGGGAGCCATTGATTGGGAGTGGCGTCGACGTGTTGAGCCGGCACGTACCCGTTGAAGTAGTCGTAGCGAAGACCGAGGTTGAGAGTGAGCCTGTGAATGGCCCACTGGTCCTGCGCGTAGATTCCCATGTCGTGGCGGAAGCGGTTCTGCAGCTCGTACGGCGTCGCGTACTCCGTCAGGCTCACCGGCACGCCGTTGCTGAACGTGTAGCTCACGTTGCTTGACGCGGCGACCCGATACGCCTTGAGGATGCCCTGCTCGTCCTGGAACCCGAATTTCAGCGCGTGCGTGCCGGTCACATAAGAAACCGAAAACCGCTCGCCGTAGCGGTCCTGCACGTTTGGATCGTCATATGTTTCGCGCGCGTTGAAACGGACCCCGGTCGTCTGCTCCAGGATCGAGATGGTGTCCTTGGTGACGCCCGGCTGCCGGAACTCAGGCCAGTGGTTGATCGTCGCCGACCAGGCCGCATCCACCAGCAGCCGACTGGTGAGCGGGGCGGTCCATGCCGTCTGATAGAAACCTGTTGGACGGAAGTGATACGCGCGAATGGCTTCCGGCGCCATGCCGACGCCGGAACTGATGGTGCCCGTCCGGCAGATGCACGCGTCCTGAAAATCGCCGAAGAAGCTGATCTTGTGTTTCTCCGCGGCCTGCCACGTCACCCGCGCGGCCTTCGATTCGAACCACTGCGTGCGGTTGGCCGGCCGTGTGGGATCGGGCGTGTAGAACGGTGTTCCTTGCGTCTTGTTCCAATAGAAGCCTGCGAAGACGTAGTTGTTTCCCCATTCTCGGGCCGACGCAAAGAACCACAGCTTGTCCTTCTTGATCGGGCCGCCGAAGGTCGCGGTGCCGTCGTAGACGTTCAGAGGTCTGTTGACTGATGTGAGGCCACGGTCGATCAAATCGCTCGACAGGTTGTCGGACGAGAGCCGGTTGTTCGTATACAGGCCCGAGAGACTTCCGGCGAACAGATTGCCGCCATCCTTCGGCACCATGTTGATCAGCACCCCTTCGGCGTTGCCTTCGGCCGTGATGCCGCTCGCCTGCAGCGTCATCTCCGAGACCAGCGCCGGATTCAGCTGATAGCCGGCGTTGCCTGTCATGTTCTGCACGCTCATCCCGTCGAACTGCGTGCGCGTGCCGCCTTTGCCGTGGAAATTGCCGCCGACCTGCGTCGCGTAGATGCCGCCGACGTCCGCGATGCCCGCCAGGCCAAGCGTCAGGCCGATCAGCGCGTTGGCATTCTTCACGCTCGTCGGCAGCACGTCGAGCGTTTCGCTCGAGACGACGGTCTGCCGTCGCACGTTCTGCGTGTCAACCAGCGGCGTTTCGCCGCTGACGGTGATCGTTTCCGCGACCGTGCTCACCTGTAGATCCGCGTTGACCGCCGCGGTGAAGCCGGCCGTGAGGACGATGCCTTCGCGGCGATAAATGCTGAAGCCCTGCAGCGTGAACGTGACGGTGTAGGTGCCGGGCGGCAGGTTGACGATGTTGTAGCGTCCTTCGCCGTCGGTGACGGCGACACGCATGCGTTCGATGAGCGCCGGGCTGGCGGCTTCAACCGAGACGCCCGGCAGCACGCCGCCTGAGGCGTCGCGCACGGTGCCCGCGATGCCGCTCGCCTGCTGGGCGGACGCGGTGTTGCACAGGATAGTTACCAACAGCGACACCGCTAGCGTCCAGCTCGTCGTTCGTCGCATGGGGACTCCTATTTACGGTCGGCGGCGCGCGCCGCGCTCAGCATGTGCTCGAGTCCGAGGTTCCCTTCGTGGCACGCGTATTCGTAGATAAGACCGTCGATGCGATTCCACGGCATCTTCACCGTCCACGGCCGCGTCCACGTGTCGGGATCGGAAACGGTGAACTGGTAATCGATCGTCCGATCGCTTGTGCGCGTGAAGCGCTCGACGAGTGTCATGTTCTTCGTCGCGTACTGGAATGTCGAGCCACGCGCTTCGTCGGTGAAGTTGGTCGTCTCGACGACGAGCGTATTGCCTTCCCAGTGACCGCGCGAGTCGCCGAGCCACTGACGAACCGTTGAGGTCAGGTGCGGCTGGTTGCCGAGTGGAATGAGCCGCGTCTCGTGCATCTGCTCCTGCATGATGGCGACATAGCCGGGCGACTGCACGATTTCGTAGTTGTTGTTGTAGCCGGTGGACAGGCGCGGCAGCGCCGATCGGATGATGCAGCGGCTGTAGACGTCGAAGTCGAGCCACGACGCCGCGGACTTCTCGTTGTCGGACGCCTTCCGATCCTCTTCGCGCCGCTTCTGCGCCGCCGGCGTCAAGGGGGGGACCCGGCCGTCAGGCGGATCGACGATGAGTGAGGTGCGGCGATCGGCGACGATCTTGTTGCCACGGTCCCACCAGACCTGGTTGTACGCCAGGTTCACGTCCTGGACAGTGCCGGGCGTGCGATTGTCGACGTCGCCCGCCGCGACCAGCTGTTTTTCATACGCCGCGGCTTCCGCTTCGGTGAGCACCGGCTTGTCCTTGAACTGGGCGGGCCGCTCGAGCGGCGTCAGCGTCTGGTTCGACCACGTCCCCTGCAGGTCCGGATCGCCCCAAGGTGTTTTCGTTGCACCCGTAGCGCCGGCCTTTACGGCCGGGGTTTGTGCCTGCAAGGGAACGAGCGCCAAGACAAGTAATGTCGCGAGTGCGGCTGGGCGCATGACCATGCTCCTTACTTACTCTGCGCGTCGTTGCCGACCGACGATCCCATCAACAGCTTGCGACCATCGGGGAATGTCATGTCGCGGCCGTTCGCCCGCTTTGCTCCATCGCGCGCTTCGTAGCCGCTCACGACAATCTCGGTGCCCACGGGCAGCGCCTCGCGCGTGAGGCCGAGGCGGAACAGCGTGTTCGGCGTGCCCGCTTCGACCCCCCATTCCTCTGTGGTGCCGTCAGGCTTCTTCACGTCGATCCAGATCCAGGTGTGCGGATTGATCCATTGCACGCGTTTGACCGTGCCCTGCAGCTTGATCGGCTTGTTGACGTCGAACTCCGCCGAGAACGAATGGTGCGCGCGCGCGGCAGGTGCGGTCATTCCGAGCACGAGCGCGGCAATCGCGGCAATGTGTGTCAGTTTCATTTCTTCCTCAGATGGCCGTAGATCAACTCTTCGGAGAAGGGGACGCATTTGAAATCGAGAAACTGCGCGTTCTTGTCGAGCCGTCGATAGAGCGGCATCGAGATTTTCCATGGCCGTGTGAACACCTTCGGATCCGTCATCGTCGCTTCGTACTGAATGACGTTCTCACTGGCCGGCGTGTAGCGCTCGACGACGTTGAGCTGCTCGCTGTGAAAGTTGCCCGCGCGGTCGAACCAGGTGTCTTCGATCTGGTTGGTCACGTTCACGACGAGCGTGTCGCCTTCCCATTTCGCCCGAGACCACCCCATCCACGCATCGGCTGGGCTTTCCCCGACATCGGACATGTGGATGATGCGGCTCGCGCTCGCAAACGGGTAGGCAATGAGGATTTGCTTGTCGCCCTGGATGATCTGAAACGGAAGCGGCATGTACGTGGCGCGCGGCACGCCCGGCATGTAGCACTTCGCCTCCGGATCGGCCGTCCACCGGTTCTTGAAGTTTTCTTTTTGTTTCTCAGCCGCCCACGGCTGATAGGGAATCTCGTTGCCCTCGACGATGCCGACGCCTGCCGGCTCGGAGAAGAGCGCGCCGAACTGAGGCGGACCTGGGCGGGCGCCGTGCGCGAGGATGTCCCAGTTGGCCTCGGTCATCGCCTGCCAGAGGCCGTTGAAGTTCGGATGTCCCGCTATTCGCCCGCCTGCGCCTGACGGCTGCGGCGGGGCAGGTGCCAAACGCGGGGCGGCATTCTGACCGACGGCGTTACCTTGACCGTTAATAGTAATCACGGTCATGGCGAGGAACAAGGCGGCGATAGCAGCTCTTCCCATGGGTTCGTCCTGAGGCGGCCTCTAGATAACTCCAAATTTATCGGGAGTCAAATCACTAGAATCGCTACTCGCTGGGAGGGATGACCTGACGCCGACTCTGCATGACGAACCGTATCGATTGCAGATCATCAGTCGAATCCGGAGTCTTCGCCGCGATTCACCGCGGCGGTGGGGCAGGATGTCGGCGGACCAGATGCTGTGGCACGTCAACGGTGGACTATCGATGGCGTTGGGGCAGATGCAGGTGCCGCCGCAGAAGCTGCCGGTGCCGCGAGCGATCATGCGGCTGGTCGCGCTCAATCTGCCGTGGCCGAAAGGGTGGCCGACGATGCCGATGTTCGTCGCCTCAGGCTCGTACGACTTCGACGCGGAACGTGTACGTTGCTTTCAGTTGATCGATCAGCTCGCGGCGAAGCGGCTCGACGAGGACTGGCCGACGCACCCGTTGCTTGGAAAATTGTCAGGGCGTGAGGCGAGCAAGATCCAGGCTAAGCATCTGGATCATCACCTCAGACAATTCGGGGTCTGACGGCATCACAGCCTCAGAGACGCAGAGACTCAGAGAAAATCTCTTACCCCTGCGTCTCTGAGTCTCTGCGGCCCGTTTCCGACGGGTACGAGCGTCAGTTCGTCGACGTCGCCTTGTAGCGGAGTTCCTGACCGACCAGCTTTGCCGGATCGGCACCCGCCTTCGGGTGGAACTTCTGCACGCGGCCGTTGAAAACCTCCGCGAGATACAGATTGCCGTCCTGATCCACCGTCATCGAGTGCGGCCCATTGAATTGACCGGGCTGTCGCCCTGGCCCGCCCCACCCGTACAGATAGTGGCCATTCAGGTCGTATTTCACGATGCGGTTCGTTCCACCGTCCGCAAACCACAGCGTCTGATCGGTCGTGATCAAGTGCGTGTAGGGCGATGAGTTGACGCCGGTTGTGAACATGTCCAGGAACTTGCCGTTCTCGTCGAACACCTGGAAGCGCCGGTGGCCGCGATCGACGACGAACAGACGGCGGTCGTTGCTGATCTGAATGCTGTGGACCGTGTTGAACTCGTTCGGCTGCGGGTTCTTCGGATCCTTCGGCGGCGTTCCCCAGTCCATCAGGAACTTTCCGTCCTTGTCGAACTTCGCCACGCGTGTCCCGCCGTAGCCGTCGCTGATAAAGAACGTGCCATCGGGCAGCCACGCGATGTCGGTCGGACGATCGAACAGCCTGCCTCCGTCACGACCGCGCTGGCCCTTGGTGCCCCACGACTGCACCAGCTTCCCGTCGTAGGTGAACTTGTAAATCATGTGGAGCTGGTCGTCGATGATCCAGACGTGCTTCTCGGGATCGTACGGGTTCATCTTGATCTTGTGCGGCCCGCGCCCGCACTTGCCTTCGAAGATCTTGTCGAGGTCGTTCCACCACTGCACCATCTCGCCGTTGCTGTTCATCACCATGATGACGTGGTGATAGCGGCGCTCCCATCCGCGCTTTTCCTCGGCATCGCAGGTGGCGTTGAGGCCGTCTCCGTTGCCGGTGGCATTACCGCGCGAGGGCTGCAGCAGCGCATACGGTGTCCACGCCTTTGCCCCGGCGGGCAGCGGCAACTCGCCGCGCTGCGCGATCCAGATGCGGTCGGGTGTTTCCGCGTATACCGCGCCGACCGAACCCCACGTCCAGCCTTGATGTTTCACGCCGTCTGGGGCGTCGGCAAGCGGCTTCGGCCAATCGGGGACGATTTCATACGGGCCTGTTTCTTCCTGACCACCCTTTTCCTGCGCGGCCGCTGTCGCGGGTCCGGCGGGAGCGTTGGTCCCGGGACTGGGCTGCGACGAACAGCCGATGGCAATCGCAACGGACAGGAGACCGGCGGCAAGCACAATCCGCAACGGACGCTCTCGAGTCATATGGTCGTTCCTCCCAAGCGGCTGCAGTCTAACACTGGAGGTTTCAGGTATCGGGTATCGGGTTTCAGGAGGTTTCAGACCGGAGGTTTCCGGTTCGATGGACGTGCCTGTTACGCTGATTCGATGGACCGGAAGAGGCTCGCCGAGATTGCGGCACTGCTCGAGCGAATTGCCATGGATAGGAGCCTGCTCGAGGACGTTCCGTCCGAAGACCGTGAGCGATTCCTGAAGGCGGTCGCCAACGTCTACCACCCGGATCGCGTCGAGCGGCGCCGCATGGCGAAGGTGGTCGACAAGCAGCGCAAGGCGACACGTGTCCGGCGCGATGACACGGTGCTGCACGAGACCGGCATTCGCGCGCTGCGGCGGAAGCCTGTGTTTACGACGCCCAATTACTTTTTGACGTCGGACCGGCCGGCTGAAACCGGCCCCTACGAATCAGAATCCGCTCGCGCGTCCGAGCGGCAGCACTGCTACGTCTGCAAAGAGAAGTACACGCAGATTCATCACTTCTACGATCAACTCTGTCCGTCATGCGCGGAGTTGAACTATCGAAAGCGAACGGAGCTTGCTGATTTACGAGGACGCGTTGCGCTGCTGACTGGGGGACGCGTCAAGATCGGGTATCAGGCAGGTCTCAAGCTGCTGCGTTGCGGCGCCCACCTGATTGTGACCACCCGTTTTCCACGCGACGCCGCCGCTCGCTTTGCACAGGAGCCGGATTTCACGACGTGGAGCGACCGTCTCGAAATTTTTGGCCTCGACCTCCGGCACACGCCGAGCGTCGAGGCGTTCTGTCACCAGCTGCTCACGACGCGGACGCGCCTCGACTTCATCATCAACAACGCGTGCCAGACGGTGCGCCGTCCGCCTGATTTTTACGCGCACATGATGGCCCTCGAGGCGGGTGAGGCGGGGAGGCCAAGTAACAGCCTGGTCAGGACCTACTCACTTCGCCATGCTCCCCACGCGGCCATGACGTCAGCAGAGATGTCGCAAGTCGCGCTCCTTGCCGAGGATCGGCCGGGGCAGGTGGATCTCTTTCCCGCGGGACAACTCGATCAGGATCTGCAGCAGATTGATCTCCGCGGCCGCAACTCGTGGCGCCTGCTGCTGCACGAGGTGCCGTCAGTGGAGCTGCTCGAGGTGCATCTGGTGAACGCCATCGCACCCTTCGTGCTGAACGCCCGTCTGAAGGCGCTGATGCTCCGTAGTCCCGAGCGCGACAAGCACATCGTCAACGTATCGGCGATGGAAGGGCAGTTTTATCGGAATTTCAAGACGACCAAGCATCCGCATACCAACATGGCGAAGGCCGCGCTGAACATGATGACGCGCACGTCGGCGGCGGATTACCAGGGGCAGGGGATCCACATGAACAGCGTGGATACGGGTTGGGTCACCGACGAGGACCCAATGGAGATTGCCGCGCGCAAGACCGCCGAACAACGGTTCCACCCGCCGCTCGACATCGTGGACGGCGGGGCGCGCATCGTCGATCCCATCATTGCGGGGTTCAACACGGGCACCCACGCGTGGGGTCAGTTCCTGAAAGACTATCAGCCCACTGATTGGTGATCTGTGGCTGCCCGCTGAAGTACCTCGAGAAATGTTTCTGGCGCCTGGGCACCCGAAACGCCATACCGATCGTCGATCACGAAGAAGGGCACGCCGGTCACTCCGAGTTGCCTTGCAATCTCGATGTCTTCTGTGACGGCTTCCGCGTACCGGTTGTCGAGCAGAGTTGCCGCAGCGTCGTCGCGAGCAAGGCCCGCTTCCGTCGCGAGGGCGACGAGCGAATCCTGAGTGAACAGTGACCGCTGTTCAGTGAAGTACGCGCGATAGAAGCGTTCGATCATCGCTTCCTGCACGCCACGGGAATGGGCAAGGTGCATGAGCCGGTGCGCGTCGAACGTGTTGCCCGTAACCGTTCCTTCCAGGTGAAACTCGAGCCCTTCAGCCGCCGCGGTCTGCGTCATTCGCGCATCCATCTGCATGGCCTGCGCAAGAGACAGACGATATTTCTCCATCAACATCTCCCGCCGGTTCGAGATGTGGCCGCGAGGTGCCGCAGGATTCAGCTGAAAAGACCGATGGACGATTTGCACCTCGTCGTCGAAGCCCGCCAGCGCTTTCTCGAAACGGCGCTTGCCGACGTAGCACCAGGGACAGACGAGGTCGGACCAGATGTCGACGCGCATGTGAGAAGTATCGCAGCTTTGGCTCAGGACTCAGGGCTCAAGACGCGAGGACGAAACGCTCTGGCCTGAGCCCTGAGCCTTGAGCCCTGAGCCAAACACCATCGCGAGCTCGCGCGCGGCGGCCTCGTCCATTGCGACCGCGCCTCCCGATTTCAATGCAAACAGCTCAATCCACCGGACCGTCCGCGCGTTCGGGTTGCGGAAGCCGTGCATCGTCCCGCCGGCAAAGAAGTGTGCGTGCCACGGTTCGAGATGTATGTCCGGCTGACCCTCGACGAGCAGATCCATCGGAGCATCGGTTGTCACATAGACGTGCCACAGCGCTTCGGGATGGCTGTGCAGCGGCCGCGTTGCGTTCGGTTGAATTTCCACCTGCACGACACGCGTCTGCGGCGTATCGACAATGCGCGTGACCTTGACCGGACCGCCCGCCGGTTCGCCCTGAGCAAACACAAACGCGCTGCACGCGACCGTGCACGCGACCGCTGACATCAATCGCAGCATCACTGCCTCCTCGTCGCCATCGCCAAGTTTTGCTTCGCGTCGTCGAATTCTGGATCGATAGCGAGCGCCAGCCTGAATTGGTTGATCGCCTCGTCCATCCTGCCGGTGGATGCGAGCGCGATTCCGAGATTGTTGTGCGCCTGCGCGGACTTGTCGTTCCACACGAGTGCCGAGCGAAGCGCGTTGATGGCTTCGGGATATTGACGCGCGACCAGCAGGTCGGTCCCTGTCTGGTATTTCTCGAGAAACGCGCCGCGAAGTACAGCATTCAGCTGCGGCGATTGCGGCACGACAGAACCGAGGTAGCCGCTGCCCGCGATTGGCGTGACCGGACCGGTCGCGACAGTTTGATTCGGTCCCAGGCGGTACGCGCTGTATGCCAGGTTGAGCATGGTGAGATAGGTGTCGAGTCCCTCAACGATCGCCACCGGCTTTCCGCCCGCAAAACACGTCGGACACCATGCCGCCACTTCGCCGACGCCGATGATGGATGGTGGTATGCCTTCGTCGGAATTGAGCAGCGACCTCTTGCCGTATTCCTGAATCGGCCTGTCGTCGGTGACCGGCGTGACGTTCCGTGTCGCTGAGGTCAGCGTTGCGGACGAGGCGACGAACATCCCGACGATTTCACGCGGCGTGCCGAGATCCAGCCGCTCGAGGTCGGCTTGAACGGCCGGAGCTTTCGTGAGCGCATCCGCCAGCCGGTACGGATCGATCTCGTTCCGCGCACCCGAGGTGCCCATCAGCACCAGGTTTGCGGATGCGCCCGAGAGCAACACCGCGTTCGGGAACACGTCGACGAACGACCGAACCATCGAGAGGACCATCGACTGTGGTACGCCGAACGACGGCAGCCACTGCGTGACGTAACCACCCGGCTTCAGGCGTCTGCGGGCCCGCTCATAAAACTCGGTCGTGTACAGCGCAGCCACCCCCGCGTGGACGATCGGCGGCGGCTCGAGTGTGATGAGGTCGTAGGTCGTGCCCGTCTCCATCTGCAGGTGATGGCGACCGTCATTCACGTACACTGCGACGCGCGGATTGGTCAGGACGTCATCGTTCGCATCGACGAAGTAGCCGGCGTGTTCGAGAACCTGCCGCGAGAGATCAACGATCTCGACGCTTTGCACGGTTGGGTGCAGCGTCGCCGCATGCGCCGTATTGCCGACCCCGAAACAAATCACGAGGACGCGTTCCGGGTGGTCGAGCGCGAGGAGCGGCACATGCGCCATCGCGCGCATGTAGCGCTGCGACATGAGCTCCGAGGACGACATCGGATGACCGTTCGTGACCAGCACACGTCCACCGCTGGGGCCGCGGGTCACGGCGATCAGTTCGTTGATGCCTTCGCTGATTGTCAGCGCGCGCTCCAGCGGAAAGAACAGCACGCGCGACAAGAGATAGTCCGAAGGAAGCGACAGCCACACCGCAATCGCGGTGATGCCGACGCCCAATGAAACCGCCAGAGGCAGGACGGTCTGGCTAAAGCCGGACCCTACCGGCGCTTTCTGCCGGATTCGGTCAGCCACCGGGCGCTGGCGGGAATCTTCGGTGGGGTCCGGCTTTAGGCGGACCAAAGGGACGATCGAAGCGAGCGCCGCCACCATCAGCACGGTCGCGCTCCGCTGCATGCCGAGGACGGGCAATAGCAGAAATCCGGTGCCAAGCGCGCCGCAGACCGCACCGAACGTGTTCGCGAGATACAGAGTACCGGCGCGACGGCCAACCGTCGCTTCCGCACGCTGCACGATCGCATTCCCCAGAGGAAAGGCGAATCCCATCAGCAATGCAGGCAGAGCGACGACCATCAGGATCGGCCGTCCGTTGAACCAGAGCTCGGCGAGCGCGTGACTGAAGTCATATGTTGCCGACTGCCCATGGTGGGCGGCGTACGCCTCCCCGGCGTTGTTGATTCCCGCCGCGTCCGCCGACGCGAGACCTGTCAGCGTGGCAACGATGAAGCAGGCCTGCACGATCATCAGCGCACGGGCCGGTTGCTTCGTGCGTCGCTGGACATAGCCACCAGCCAGTGAGCCGGCCGCCATTCCGACGAGGATCACCGCGAGAAGCAGCGAGAAAACAGCACGAAACGCGCCGAGCAGAATGGAGAAGTTCCGAAACCAGAGAATCTCCATGCCCATTCCGGCCAAGCCGGTCATCGCAAGGGTGACGGCAATGATCGAAAGGTCCTCATATCGGCGAGGCCTCGCCGTGGTTTCCTGGTGTTTTGGAGAAGCCGGGACAGGCGGCTTCAGCCGGACCAGCAGCAATGCACCAGTGGCGGTGAACAGATTGATCGCAACCGCGATGATTTGCGTCGCGCGCAACCCGAAGGACGGAACCAACGCGAAGTCAGTGAGAAAACATCCAGCCGCCGCACCGAGTGTATTCACGCCGTAAAGGATGCCAATGCGCGGGCCCCTCAGATCCGCTCCGGTCTGAAGAAGCTGACGGATCAGCAGTGTCAGCGTCCCACCCATCAGCACAGTGACCGGTGTGAGCAGGACCATCGCGATCGCCGCGCGCGCGGCGTACGACGCAGGCGACAGCTCGTACCAACCGTGCGCGTCGCGGGTATACGTGGAGATCGCGGCCGAGAAGTCGCCGAGATGCGGCAGCAGGACAGAGATCCCGAGCGCCGACACGCCCATCGCGAGCTCGAACGCGGCAAAAACCTGAAGCAGGTTCCAGCGGCCGTACCCGCGGTCGGCCCACACCCCGGCGGCATAGCTCCCGATACCCAGCCCCAGCATGAACACCGCGGTGACGATTGAGGCCGAATAGATGGTGTTGCCGAAGACGTTGGCGAACACGCGGACCCAGACGACTTCGTAGATCAGCGCGCTGGCGCCAGAGCAGAAAAACAGCAGATACAGCACGTCGGCACGGAGGCTACCGCCTTCTGCATCTCCTTGACAAACATGAGCTAATGGCACAAGGTTCTGGAGATTTTCGTACGCCCACGGGCCACGGTCTCCGTGGTTCGCGAGCAACCGATTGATCCAAGGAGAGCAGCAGGATGGTTCGAAGGCTTTCTTATTTGTGGTGCATCGGGCGGGTCACGTTTGTGCTCGCCGTGCTCACAGCCCTGGCGTGGCCCGCACATGCCCAGGTTGTCGGCCAGATCCAGGGGACGGTTACCGACGCACAGGGCGGCGTGCTGCCCGGCGTGTCGCTGACGTTGCGCAACACCGAAACAGGCGCCGCGCGTACCGCGGTGACCGAAACCGACGGCGTGTACCGATTCGCCGGTCTTCAGCCTGGTACCTACGCTCTGAAGGCGGAGCTTCAGGGTTTTGCCACCGTTGACGTCGAGCGTCTGACGATCACGATCGGCCTGCAACTGCAGCAGGACCTCAAGATGGGCCTCCAGAACCTGCAGGAGACCGTGACGGTGACCGGCGAAGCGCCGGTCATCGAGGTGACGCGCACCGAGGTCGCGCAGGTGATTACGCAGGAGCAGATTGAAACGCTGCCGATGGCGGATCGCCAGCCGGCGAGCCTCGTCCTCCTGCTCCCTGGCACCAACATGGACAACACGCAGGTGCGCCGTTCCCAGGCCAACATCGGCGCCGGCGGCATTAACAACCAGATGAACGCTTACTTCCTGGATGGCTCATCCAATTGGTCGACCAACTCGGGCCAGCAGCATGCCGAGATGCCGCAACTGGCGATCCGCGAATTCCGCGTGAACGTCGCCCAAGCCTCCGCCGAGCATGGCGGCAACG
>Ga0310810_10000937_pt1 | contig 29412 bp, 24 predicted proteins | sample NCmetagenome_FD_207641 | JGI IMG/M metagenome (GOLD analysis project Ga0310810, IMG submission 207641) | Soil microbial communities from experimental microcosm in Duke University, North Carolina, United States - NC | ecosystem: Engineered > Artificial ecosystem > Soil microcosm > Unclassified ... | reverse complement strand
CCGCTGCAGCTGTTGGCGTACCACATCGCGGTCTTGCGGGGGTGCGACGTGGATCGTCCGCGGAACCTGGCAAAAAGCGTCACGGTAGAGTAGCACAAGGGCTAGACGCACAGACGCAACAGACGCAACAGACGCATAGACGCGTAGCAGTTCCACCCTCATATTCAGGTCTCCATGATCCGCACCAGCTTAGCCGTGGGCGCAGCCCTGGTTCTGTCATCGAGTGTCGCGGCGCAGCAACAGACACCGCAACAGAGCGACAGCGCGATGGCGGCGCGACTCACCGTCTCGCGGGACACGTTGCAGGCGATCCTGCAACGCATCGACTCTGCCAACGGCCCGGACACCTCGAAGGGCGATCAGAAGCTCCGCACCCTGGCGCAGCAGATTCGTGCGCGGATGAGCCGCGGGGATTTCCAGCCGGGCGATCGCATCAAGCTCCAGGTGGACAGCGAGCCGCAGCTCTCCGATACGTTCCCTGTGGGTCCGAGCCAGGAAGTCGTGCTCCCCATCATCGGCGTCGTGTCGCTCCACGGCGTGCTCCGCTCCGAGCTGCAGACCGCCATGACCCGCGAGCTGGGACGGTTTCTGCGCGATCCCATCGTTCGGGCGATGCCCCTCATTCGCCTCTCGATCGCCGGGGAGGTGGCGCGGCCCGGGTTCTACATGCTGCCGCCGACGGCGGTCGTGTCCGACGTCGTCACGGCTGCTGGCGGGACGACGCAGAACGCCCAGGTGGAGAAGATGTTCGTTCAGCGGGGAGACAACCGCGTGTTCGAGGGCCAGGCGTTGCAGGGGATTATTTCCGAGGGCCGGACCCTGGACGATGCCAGTATCCGGCCGGGGGACAAGTTCGTGGTCCCCACCAAGAACTCGGACAGCGTCTTCTATACGGTGCGCACCATCTCGATCCTGCTCAGTATTCCCCTGACGATCTTTGCGCTGACCCAGATCTTCAAGAGATGACTCGATTCTGACCGTCAGGACAGGGCGGAGGGCTCCCCTCCGCCCTGTTCACGTTTTCCACATCACAAATCTGTGGTGTCCATCCATCGATTTGACCCGGGCGTGACCTGGTGGGGTATTCCTTTGGTCGTGCACACATCGTGTGCACATCTAGGCAAGCTATTGTCCGGCTTGTAAATTCACCCTCCCTGGTGTTTCACAGGTTTTCCACAAGAGGAGCCGTCCGGTCGTGGAATCGTCGGTTCGCCCATCTTCAGCACCGATCGAGTCAGTGGGCGACCCCCGTCCGGACTCCGCATCCCACGGACGGCGGTGGTTCACCCCGCCAATCGGGTCGCCGGTGCGCCTGCGGCTCGACTTGCAGCGGCGCGCGCGGTACAACCTGCGGCGCCACGTGCTGCGCGGCGCGACGCGGTTCGGCGTTCTCCTCATGGCCGATCTTGCCTCGTTCGCGGTGATGCGCGAGCTGATCCGCTCGATGCGCGACTCGGCGGGCTTCGGCTCCTGGTTGTCCGGACTGGCGCAGTCGCTCACGCCGCCGGGCGTTCTCAATGGCTGGCAGTTCGCTTCGGCGTTGTTCGTCAGTTTGCTCGTGCTCGGCTGCTATGGGACGGGGGATCGCCGGCGTGACGTGCGCCGTTTGTTCGCGGCAGCCGCGCTGGCCACGGCGCTCCCTCTCTGGATGACGATCTGGACGCGCGGGCTCGATGTGACCCTGCTGCAGTACTCGCTCACGACCGTCCTCGTGTGGGCTGGGCTGGTGGGTGAGCGACACACCGTCGACCGGTTGATCGATCGGGTGCGGCCCCCCGAGATGCGCGGTGCCCGGACGCTGTTCGTAGGTAGTGCGGAGCACTGCGCGGAGGTGCAGGGTAGCCCCGCCTTCGGCGATCCACGGGAATTCGTGTCGGTCGGATTCGTCGACATCGTGGTCCCGCCGTCGGTCGACTCGCGCGGGCATCTGGTGGAGCTGGTGCGCGTGCTGCACGACTCCGGGGCCGAGGCGGTGGTGACCTGCGGGCAGCTGAGCGACGTTCAGCTCGAGGACGTGACGCGGGCCGCGCTGTCGTCCGGGTGCCAACTCCTGACGTTGCCGCGCGGCGTCGACATTCCCGGTGTTGTTCCCGCCATCGTCTGGCGGCGCGGGCACCCGCTCGTCACCTTGACGGCCCCGACGCTGCAGGGGTGGGAGCTGGGGTTGAAGCGCGCCGTGGATCTCGTCGGCGCGACCGTTCTCGCGGTGCTCACCGCACCGCTGATGCTCGTCATCGCGATCGCCATCAAGCTCGATTCCGCGGGGTCGATCTTCTTCCGGCAGGATCGGATCGGCACCGGGGGTCATCGCTTCCGGGTCTTCAAGTTTCGCACGATGGTCGACGGTGCCTCGGACGCCGCCCACCGCGATCTGGTGAAGCGCATGCTGGCGGGCGACGAGGAATCGACGGCGACGCAGGGAGCGGGCGGCCGCCGCGTGTACAAACTGCTCGGCGACGAGCGCGTGACACGCGTCGGCCGCCTGCTGCGGCGCACCTCGCTCGACGAGCTGCCGCAGATCTTCAACGTCCTCATCGGCCAGATGAGCCTCGTCGGTCCGCGCCCGCCGCTGCCGTACGAGATCGAAGCGTACGCCTTCTGGCAGTTCGACCGGCTCCGGGTCCGGCCGGGGATCACGGGGTTGTGGCAGGTGTCCGGTCGTAATCTCCTCTCCTACCGGCAGATGTGCGAGCTGGACATCACCTATGTACAGCGCTGGTCGCTCTGGCTCGATCTCAAGATTCTGCTGCGGACGATCCCCGTCGTCCTCTTCAATTCCGGTCGCGCGGCGTGACGCGGTCGTGGCGGGTGGGGGTGATCGGGTGCGGCTACTGGGGCCCCAATCTCGTCCGCAACTTCGCCCGCCATCCCCGGAGCGAGGTCCAGGCGGTCTGCGATGCCCGCTACGAGCGCGCGACCCGCGCGGCGGCGGAGTTCCGCATTCCGACCGTGACCGATCGCGTCGAGGAGATCGTCCGGGCTCCCGACATCGATCTGGTCGTAATCGCGACGCCCTCATTCACACATTTCGAGCTGGCTCGCTCGGCGATTGCGGCGGGGAAGCACGTGCTGGTCATGAAGCCGCTGACGACGCGTGCCGATCAGGCGGAAGAGCTCTGCGCGCTCGCCGAGCGGCAGGGCGTACTGGTCGCGGTCGACCACACCTTCGTGTTCACGCCGGCGGTGCGCAAGATGCGCGAGCTGGTCGACCGGGGCGAGATCGGCGACCTCTACTACTTCGACTCTGTGCGGATCAACCTCGGGTTGTTCCAGACCGACGTCAACGTGATCTGGGATCTCGCGCCGCACGACGTGTCGATCATGGATTATCTGATCGGCAAGGATCCGGTTGCGGTTTCGGCGGCGGGCGCGTCGCACGGCGGCAGTCCGACAGAGAACATCGCCTACGTGACCGTCCGCTACGCCGGGTCGCTGCTCGGGCACATCCACGTCAACTGGCTCGCGCCCGCCAAGGTGCGGCGCACGATCGTGGGCGGCTCCAAGCGGATGCTGATCTACGACGACATGGAAGCGAGCGAGAAGCTGAAAGTGTACGACAAGGGGTTTTCGGTGTCCTCGTCGGCGGAAAGCGATTACCAGCTCCTGATCAACTATCGCACCGGCGACATGCACGCGCCGCAGCTCGAGACGCGCGAAGCGTTGGCGATCGAAGTCGACAACGTGCTGCGGGCGCTGGACGGCAAGGAACCTCTCGTTGCCGACGGCCGCGCCGGGTGGCGGGTCGTGCGGATCCTGGAAGCGGCGCAGCGATCGATCGCCGAGGGCGGGTCGGCGACCCGGATCGAGGCGCCGCAGCGGGCACCGACGCCCAACGCATGAATCGGCGGTCGCATGAGGATGCCGGGCAGTTCGTGCGGATCGCCGACGATGTCCGGCTGGGGCGCGACGTCAGGATTCACGGGTTCGTGAATCTGTACGGCTGCGAGATCGGCGATGAGACGTCGATCGGCACGTTCGTGGAGATCCAGAAGGGCGCGAAGGTCGGCGCCCGCTGCAAGATCCAGAGTCATACTTTCATCTGTGAAGGGGTCACGATCGAGGACGAAGTGTTCATCGGTCACAACGTTAATTTCCTGAACGACCGCTATCCGGCGGCGACGCGGAGCGACGGACGGCGCAAAGACGAAACGGATTGGCAGCTCGAGCGCACGCTGGTGAAGCGCCGGGCCGCGGTGGGGACTGGGGCGATTGTGCTCCCCGGAGTAACCATTGGCGCAGGGGCCATGATTGGAGCCGGGGCGGTTGTAACGGCGGATGTGGCGGATGGCGTGACAGTTGTGGGAAATCCTGCCCGGGTAGTGTCGAACGGAAGCAACGTTCAACCTTAGCGAGTTGTTGTGGTATTGCGTTTTTCGCCTATTTTATAAGATTAGATGAAACGGTATACGTGACGATGCAATTCGCTAAGCACCTGTTGAATAAAGATTTCAAATAACCAGATCCAGAACAGAATAGCCAGCTCCACTACGTAGTCAAAAGGCTCACTTCTTGCCTTAGGAGCGAACCCGCGGCGTAAAGCGCCGCACCGCGCGGGGGGCGCGGAGAGTCGTCGTCGGCTGGACCGCCTCCCCACCACGATCACTCGAGGGAACGTCGAGTCGGGACCGGATCCTCAGGCGCCGGCCGCGACCTCGTCTGCGAAACGCTCGATGACGTTCTGGGGACGAATGACCGGCCTGGCAGCCGCCGTAGTGGCGACGGCGTGCCTGACTGATCCGACGGCTCCCGCCGCTTACCGGCTGGAAGTGCGTCCCGATACGATCCGGTTCGTGGCGCTGCGGGACACGGTGCGTCCCCTGATCCTCGAGCACCACGGCAGCGTAGGCCCCTCTCCACTTTTCATCGCCACTTACGAAATCCTCGATACCAGCATCGCTACGAACACCTCCGGACTCATCATGTCCCGTGGTGCGGGGTCGACGCGTCTCGTGGTCCGTTCGCCTCACGGCGCCAGCGACACGGCCGTCGTGCTGGTGTCGCAGGCCATCGCCAGGCTACATGCGCTGCGAGACACCGTCACGCTCGGGGCGCTTGAAGCGCTGGAGCCGCTGGAAGTTGTGGCGACCGATCCATTGGGTTCGGAGATCGAGCATGTCAGCCTCCGGTACGCTGTCCAGGACACGGTGATCGCCACCGTGACGGATTCCGGAGCAGTTCGCGCGCGGGCGAACGGAATCACGACCGTTACGGTGACGGGCAACGATCAATCCGCCGCGATCGTCGTGCACGTGGCGCAACGGGTCACACAGATTTCCACGGCCGTCGATACACTGCGGTTCACATCGTTAGGTGAGACGCAACTCGTTCCTGCCCAGCCGCTCGACTCCCTGGGGTACCCGGTGATGGAGGCGGCCACTTCGATCACGGTATCCGACACCAGCATTCTGGCGGTGGACTCGCTCTCGATTCGATCCAAACGGAACGGGGAAGCCCACGTGCACTTCGTCGCCGGGGGAATCGCGTCCGATCTGGTCGCGCTGGTGGGCCAGGTCCCGTACCGAATCGCGGCACAGTTGGCGGACACACTTGCGATTCAGTCGCTGTTCCGGGACTCGTTGATTCCGGTGTCCTGCACGATTCGCGATCGCAACGGTTTCGAAGTCGCTGGTGTCCCAACGGTCGCACCCTCGAGTGCGGGGCGCTGGATCGGGACGACCTGCGATGCTCTGCGGGTCCGAGAATCTGGATTCGACACCCTCCGCATCGCGTCCGATAGCCTCACCGCCGAGCTTCCAGTCGTGCTGGCGGTGCGACCGATCGTCGGCCCGGTAACGCCTCTCGTGGTAGACCAGATGCCCGGCAACACGTCGGTGTGGGCTCCCTCCGCGCGCCGCAATTCACTGGGCCAGTTCGAAGTGTACTTCACCGGATACACGACCATCGTCGATTCGACCGGTCAGCAACCGGGCGACCTGTATCGACTCGTCTCGGACGACGGGCAGCAGTTCTCCTATGACGGCGTTGTTCTCACACACGACGCGAACACTTGCGATCTGAACGGCTCGGGGATCGAGAACATCGCTATTTCGCCCCGCGCGGACGCGCCCGGCTGGAGGATGTTCTACTCTGGAGGCAGCTTCGGGTGTTACGGATGGCAGGTTTTTTCCGCCGTGTCCACGGATGAACGGACCTGGACGAAGGAGCCGGGTGTCCGCGTGAGTAACGGCGGTTCGCTGCCCCCCGACGCACCGGTCACTCCACCCTGGCCCGCCGGTGAGGGCATCGTAACCGACCAGTTGCCGGACGGCACCTGGCGCATGACCGTCGGGACGTATGAGCCGATCACGCCTCCGGAGAACAAGTTCCAGATCACCGAATGGCACTCCAGCGATCAGTTGCAGTGGTCCTACGTCCGCACTCTGGTGACCACCCGGCAGCTGTCGGCGGAAGGGCAGCGCTCGGCCTACAGCCCCACGCTGTCTGAGATCGCGCCAGGGGTGTGGCGCATGATTTTCACGGCAGACGACCTCAATCAGCCGAACGGTCGCAGCCGGTTGTGGAGCGCCGTGAGCACGGACCGTGTGACGTGGCAGGTGGAAGGGCAGATTCTCGGGGCACCCGGTGTGCAGTACTTTTATAGCGCCTTGGTCGGTGACCGCCTGTTCACGATTCAGGCTCCGCAGGCCCCGACTCCTTGGTCGACGACGCTGGTTGACCTTACCGTTGTGCAGCCTTGATGGGGACGCAGCCCGGACCGAATGCCTCGATCGCTAACGGCCGCTCCGAAGACCACCGTTCCATTTCTCGACCTCGTCGCTCCCCACCGGGCACTGGAGGCTGAGCTCGTCACGGCGTTCCGGCGAGCTTTGGAGAGCGCGAGCTTCGTGGGCGGGGTGGAGGTAGCGGCGTTCGAGCGGGAGTTCGCGGCGTTCATCGGAAGTCCCGGCGCAGTGGCGGTCAACAGTGGCACCGACGCCCTGCGCTTTGCGTATCAGGCGCTCGGGGTCCGCCCCGGTGACGAAGTCATCACAGTTCCCAACACCTTCATCGCGACGACTGAGGCGTTATCGCAAGCGGGCGCCACGATCCGGTTCGTCGAGGTTCGGGAAGACACGCTGACGATCGATCCCGAGGCCGCTGCCGCCGCCGTGGGTCCGCGCACGGTGGGCATCGTACCCGTGCACCTCTATGGCCAGATGGCGGAGATGGCTCCGCTGCTCGACCTGGCTGCTCAGCGCGGATTGTGGATCGTCGAGGACGCCGCCCAAGCCCATGGTGCGAGTGACCAGGGGCGTCACGCGGGGACGCAGGGTGCGTTGGGGGCATTCAGCTTCTATCCCGGGAAGAATCTCGGCGCCTGTGGGGAAGGCGGCGCCGTGGTGGCGCCATCCGAGGCGCACCGCGCGACCGTCCGACGGCTGCGGGAACACGGTCAGTCGAGCAAGTACGTGCACGAAACGGAAGGGTACAACGGGCGGATGGACGCCATCCAGGCGGCGTTTCTCCGTATCAAGCTGCGCCACCTCTCCGAATGGAATGCCGCCCGGCGCCGGGCCGCTGAGCTGTATCGCAAAGCCTTGGTCGACGTGCCGGGGGTCCGCCTCCCCGTCGAACGCCCCGGGGCGGTCCACGTGTATCACTTGTTCGTCATCCGGGCGGAACGGCGCGACGCCCTGCAGCAGCATCTCGCAGCGCGCGGGATCGGAACCGGACTGCACTACCCGGTGCCGCTGCACCTCCAGGCTGCATATTCCGGGCTCGGTCTCGGCGCGGGATCATTCCCGGTCACGGAAGCGGCAGCGCGAGATATTCTGTCGTTGCCGATGTTCCCCGAGCTCACCGCCGACCAGATCGGCATCGTCGCCGACGCCATCCGCGAATTCTACCGGTCATGACGGCGCCGGTGGCGCTGTTCTTCGGCACGCGTCCAGAGGTCATCAAGGCGAGCATCCTGCGAGAGGCGCTCGCCGGCATCGGCCCCGTTCTGGCGATCGACTCGGGGCAGCACTACGACTATCAGATGCATCAGGTGCATTACGATCAACTCGCCGTGCGCGCGCCGGACGCCTTTCTCGACGTCGGGGCGGGCACGCACGCCGCGCAGACCGCGGCGCTCTTGACGGCGTGCGAGGCGTGGCTGAAGACGAATCCGGTGCGGCTCGCGGTCGTAATCGGGGACACCAACACGACGCTGGCGTGTGCGCTCGCCGCGGCCAAACACCGCGTGCCAGTCGCTCACGTCGAGGCCGGGCTGCGGTCGTCGGATCGTCTGATGGCGGAGGAAATCAACCGACGCATGGTGGACGCTATGGCGCACTGGCTATTCGCGCCCTGCGCACGCGTTGCGGACACGCTGCGGCGCGAGCATCCTGATGCGGAGGTGACCGAAAGCGGTGACGTTGCGTACGATGTGCTCTGTCGCGCGCTCCCGCTGGCTCCGCCGGTCGACTCCGTCGCCGGGTACCAGGCGAGCTGGGGTGGGGAATTCGTCTACTGCACGCTCCACCGGGCCGAGCTGGTGGACGCGCCCGGGCGACTGCGTCACGTGATGGATGGCCTCTCCCGCTCGCCGCTGCCGGTCCTGTTGCTCGCGCACCCGAGGACGGGGGCTGCGTTGGACCGAAGCGACATCCGCTTGGGGGACCGGATCCATCGTTCGGGGCCGATCGGCTACCTCGAGAGTCTGGCGCTGGCTCAGCGGGCCGCCGTCGTGGTGACCGACTCTGGTGGATTGCAACGCGAAGCCTACTGGCTCGGCCGACCGTGCATTACGGTGCGGGAGGAGACGGAATGGGTGGAGACGGTGGAGCGAGGCGCTAATCGCCTCGTGCCGCCGGAAGCGGCGTCCCGGCTTGGTGCCGAAATCGCGGCGGCGCAGATACGGGCGACGAATTGGGATCGCAGCGTATACGGCGATGGCGGTGCGGCGCGGCGCATCGCCGCGCGACTCGCGGGCGCCTAGCCGTCCGCGAGCAGCCGTTCGTAGGTCCCGATCAGACGATCCCGCTCTCGATCCCACGAGATGTCCTTCACGTCCGCCTGTGCCTGTGCCGCGCGGGCGCGACGCTCCTCGGCGCTCGCCCCGGCGAATCGGGCGACCGTCCGGGCGAGGCTTGCCGGATCCCCCGGCGTCCAGAACCACGCCGCGTCGCTGCGCAGATACGCCGCATAGCTCGGCAGACTCGCGGCCAGAACCGGCACGCCGAGGTGCACGTACTCCAGCAGCTTGTTGGACAGAGAGTAGCGGGTCATGGCGTCGAGGCGCGTGGGAACGACACCAGCGTCGGCGTTGGTGAGCCGTTCCCGCAGGGCCTTTGCGGGGATCGGGTCCTCGAACGTGACTGCGCCGCCGACCCCGAGGTCCACCACCAACCGCAACAGGGCATTTCGCTCCGGACCATCGCCGAGAATGGTGAAGTGCGCCTGCACACCCTCTCGAATGGCGCGCGCCATCCCCCTGATCGCGATATCGAGTCCGTAGAGATGGGTGAGTGTCCCGTGATAGATGAGGGCGAGGCGACCATCGGTTGGCTTGCGACCATCGGGCACGCGGAGCGGGCCCAGCTCGCCGGGATCCGCCGAGTTGTGCACGAGGACGATGCGTTCCCCACCGCGTCGGCCGGGCTCGCGGGTAGCGAGCAACTCCGCGATCGGACGGTTGACTGTGACAGTCACGTCTGCCCGGCGCCGAGCCTTTCGCTCGATCAGGCGTGCGATCGAATAGACCACCCGGCCGACAAGGCCCGGGTACTTGGCGAGTACGAACTCTGGGAAGATTTCGTGCAAATCGAGGATGACGCGCGCACCCCGCCGCCGGGCCGGCGTGGCGGCCCACACGAGGAAGTCGGGGAGGGTGTGGACGTGGACGATGCGTACGCGTTGAAGGCGTGCATCGGTCGCGAGGAGGCGCCGGCAGCGCCACACGAAGGCGAGGTACTCGGAGAGGTAGCGGACCGGCCCGCCTCGGCTCTTCGCGCCGGGCAGGCGGAGGACATGGAGTGGTCCGATGACCTCCTCTGTCGCTTCACCGGCGCCGCGAAGGGCCACGACGGCGACAGCACGGCCAGTCACTGCGGCGGCCATGGCTTCCCGCTTCACCCGGACGTCCGACGGGAAGTACGTGTGGGCGAGGTGGACGATTTCCACCTGCTGGGTCGCCGTCATTGACTGAAACATACGTCCACGCTGGAGTCCTTCGCCGGGATCGCGTAAGTTCCTCTCTGCATGATGCGCCACCTCGCGGTACCAGCCATCGTCGGTGCGTTGACGCTTTCGGCTCCCGTCTTTGCCATTTCCTCCGACAGTGCCGTTCCCCCAACACATTGGATCCTCGCCTATCCGGGGACCGCCAAAGGCGGAATGGGAACGCCGTACAGCGTCGACGACTTCGTCCGGTTGCTCGGAGGGGTCGACTCGACCGGCCGCGTCACGTCATGGTTGAGTACCGGCGTGATCTTCCTGCAGCTGTACGCGGCCTCCGGACACACCTTCACGACATGGATCGGTGGAACGCCTGCCACCGGTGCGGACTGGCGGGAGTACCTGGATTCGATCATCGGACCAGGCGGCGCCATGGCGCGCCTCGACTCGGCCGCGAGTGTGGTCGAGTCCACAGCGGGTGCGTTGGGGGCGGCAATTCCGGTGGCCATCATGATCCCGTATCCGGAACCGAGGTCGGACTCGCTCGTGTTTGCGGGGGCCACTTACTCTTACCGCTCCGCAACCGGGCGCATCGCGGCAGCCGGCGCGTACGTTGACGCCGGCGCCCAGCAATTCGCGCAGGCTCGATTTCGGCACCTGAGACTCGATGGGTTCTATTGGCTGAGCGAGAGCGTTTCGCCGGCCGATCAAGAGGTTGTGGTCGGTGTCGCAGAATGGGTACACCGCGACCGGTTGCGCTTTCTCTGGATTCCTTTCTACACGGCTCCCGGGGAGGCGCGATGGCGCGAGCTGGGGTTTGACGAGGCCTGGCTCCAACCCAACTACTTCTTCAATCTCAGCGTGATGCCGGGCCGCGTGGATTCGGCCGCGAGCCGCGCGCGATCCGAAGGGCTGGGTATCGAGGTCGAGTTCAATTCGCGGCTCTTCACCGACACTCGCTACTGCGGGCGACTCGATCCCTATCTCCGCATGTTGGAAGACACGATCTTTGCGGGACGATCGATCGCGCTCTACGACGGACAGGGGGCTCTGATTCGCCTGTCGCGCAGCGCCGATCCTCGCGACCGCATGACCTACGCTCGATTGGTTCGCGCGCTCACGCGGCATGACGGGCGGTAGCCCGGGCGAGAGCGACTCGCCGCGGATCCTCGTTGCGACGAACATGTATCCCACCGCGGGCGACCCCGCACGGGGAGCTTTCGTCCAGGCGCAGGTGGAGGCGCTGTCCGCCCGGGGCAGCGCGGTTCGCGTCTTTCACGTCCGCGGTGACCGCCAAGCGGGGAAATACGCAGCCGCAATCGGCCCGTTGCGGGAGGCGGTCCGGTCATGGGATGCGGACGTCGTCTTCGCGTTCTACGGTCTGATGGGGTGGATCGCGATCTGGCAGCCCGCGCCTGTCGTGCTGTCCCTTGCTGGCGATGACGTCCTGGGGACGCCCGATGGGCGCGGCGGCATCACCGTGCGCAGCCGCCTGGGGGTCTTCCTGACCCAGTGGGCGGCTCGACATGCGGCAGCCGTATGCGTGCAGAGCGAGGAAATGCGACGCCGTCTTTGGGGGAAGGGACTGCGAGAGCGAGCCAGGGTGATCCCGTACGGTGTGGATCACTCGCGCTTCGCGCCGGGACCACAGCGGGACGCACGGACTCGCCTCGATCTGCCGCTCGATCCCCCGCTCGTCATCTTCCCCAATACACCAGAGGAAACGCGGAAACGCCTCCCCCTCGCGGAAGCAGCGATGGTGCTCGTCCGAGCGGAGTTTCCCACCGTGCTGTTTCGCGTGGTGGCGCGGGTTCCCCATGGCGTGATGCCGGACTACTACCGCAGCGCCGATTGCTGTCTTCTGACCTCGGAGTGGGAAGGCTCGCCCAACGTCGTAAAGGAAGCCCTACTCAGCGGTGTGCCGGTGGTGAGCACCGACGTCGGCGATGTCCGGCAGTGGGTGCGTCTCTCGATGGCGAGCCTCATCGCGGAGCCGAGCGCGGCGAGCGTGGCCAACGCGGTGTGTCGCGTGTTGCGTGAGCGCCGCCGCGAGAACCCTGCTCCCTTCATCGAGGCCTTTTCCAGTGGGGCGATCGCCGGTCGGATGATGACCATCTTTCGCGCCGTTCGGCCGGCGAGGAGGAACTAACGCCATGTGCGGCATCGCCGGGGTGCTGGCGTCGGAGGAATCCCATGCGGTGCCCGCCACAGCGGCTCGCTTGACGGCGGCGTTGGCCCACCGAGGTCCAGATGCGGAGTGGTTTTGGACCGATCGGTGTGCGGCGGAAGGGCGGGTGCCGCGAGCGGGGCTGCCGGAATCGACACGGCTCGCGTTGGGACATCGGCGCCTGAGTATCGTCGACTTGAACACCGGCGATCAGCCGATGAGCAACGAGGACGGCACGGTGTGGGTGGTCTTCAACGGGGAGATCTACAATTCTCCGGACTTGCGTCGGGAGCTGGAGCGCGATCACGAATTCCGAACGCAGTCGGACACGGAAGTCCTGGTCCACGGGTGGGAAGCGTGGGGTCCCGACATGTTGGGTCGTTTGAACGGCATCTATGCGTTCGCGTTGGTGGATCGGCGCGGATCTTCTGGTGCGCCGTCGGTGTGGCTGGCTCGCGATCCCGTCGGCGCGAAACCGTTGTACTTGGGCGCAACAGACGGGCTGCGGTGGTTCGCGAGCGAGCTGGCCGCGGCGCGCACGGCCGGATTGCTGCGGAGCGGCTTGCGGTCCGAGTCGCTCGCCGAGTTTCTCGTGTACCGGTTCGTCCCCTCACCGGGCACTGTGTACGCGAGCGCATGGAAGGTGCCGCCGGGACACTATTGCCGCCTGGATGGGACCGCGGCACAACCGACATTCGAACGGTTCGCTCCGAGATTCCGCACGACCCCTCTCCCGTCGTCATCGGACGATTGGGTAGCGGCGATTCGTTCGGGGCTCGACGCCGCCGTTCGGCGCCAGTTAATGTCCGATGTCCCGCTCGGCACGCTCTTGTCCGGGGGCATCGACTCAACCGCGGTTTCGCGGTGCATGCGGGATGCCCTCCCCGAGCCGCCGCTGGCGTTCGCGATCGGGCTGGAGGACGGTTCCGCCAATCCGGAGCTCGAGGAAGCGCGGCGCTCCGCCGCCGCCCTCGAGCTGCCCCTCATTGCCTGCTCGGTATCGGAACAGGAGTTTCTCGCGGCGTGGCCGGCGAGTATCCAGGGCATGGGAGAGCCGATCGCCAATTCGGGACTGCTGCTGGTGGGGCTGCTCTGTCAACGGGTGCGGCAAGATCGCAAGGTCGTGCTGAGTGGACAGGGAGCAGATGAACCACTCGGCGGGTATCCCCGTCACGTCGCCGAGCGCTGGTATCCCCTCGCGCGGCGTCTGGGCGGGGTGTTGCAGCTCGCGCCAGACCGCCTGGCTGCCGGTGACCGGTTGCAGCGCCTGCGTCGCATGGCAGGACAATCGGATCGCTCGCGACGTTTCACCGAACTGCTCGCGGTCATGAGCCCGGCCGAGGCCGTGCGCCTGACGGGTCTCGATCTCGACCCCGACGCCCTGGCCGGGCCGGTACGACGCTGGCTGGATCAGGATGCCGAAGTGGACTCCGTGAACGCGCTGCTCCGTGTGGACGCACGGCTGTCCCTGGCCGACGACCTCCTGCTGGTGGCGGACGCGATGTCCATGGCGTCCTCGGTGGAGTTGCGGGTGCCGTTTCTCGATCTCGAGCTGCTTGCGTTGTTCGATGCGATGCCCAGCCGCTACAAGATTTCCAGTCTGGGCGAGCGCAAGTGGCTGTACCGTCGATCCGTCGCCCCGTTGCTGCCCGGTGCGATTCGCTCGTCCCTCGTGGGGTGGCGAGCGCGGACAGGCCGCAAGCTGGGCTTCACGACTCCGCTCGACACCTGGTATGCCACCTGGCTGCAACGCGAAGCCACGTCCTACCTCACGGGAAACCAGGCCCGCCTCCCGGCCTTCGTGAATGCAGGCGAACTCGGCAACGTCGTCGCCGAAGCCAGGCGGGCATCTGGCCGGAGGCACCGCCAGCTGCTCGGACTGTTCGTGCTCGAGACGTGGCTTCGCTCCGCCGTGCAGTGAGTCGGCCGGTTGTCGTCGATGCGCGCATGCTTGCTTACCCGCTCACCGGGATCGGGCGCTACGCCCTCGAATTCCTGACTGGTCTGGTGCGGCAAGTGCCCGCGGAGTGGGTTTTGCTGAGCCACGCGGCTGTCCCCGAATCGATCAAGGCGAGAGTAGGCGAAAAGGTGCGATGGGTGGAAGGCGATGGGCGGGGGCGGGCAGAGCCGTGGATTCAGCGTCGCGCCACGACGGAGCTGCGCCGAACGGGCGCGCATCTGTTTCTGGGCCTCGCCAACAGCGTGCCGCTCTGGCGTCCGCTGGGCGTGCGCTACGCGCTCGTCGTGTACGATCTCACGTTCCTCGTCGTCCCCCGCTGGACAGCGTTGCAGGATCTCGTGAAAGGCTGGCTGGTCAACCTACCCGCGATCCTGCGGGCGGATGTCGTATTGACGATCTCGGCCGCGGTTCGGGACGATCTGATGCGGCGGTTCTCGTGGCTCGAGCGTCGCAGCGTGGCGTTGCCGCCAGCCGGCACTGTTCTCACTCGGGGTCCGGGCCTGCCGCGGGAGGCCCGCAGTGGATTCATCGCGGTCGGCGCCCATCCTCGCAAGAACACGCCACTCCTGCTGCAAGCCTACGCCCGTCTTCCAGCCGACGTGCGGCAGCAGCACCCGCTCTTCATCATCGCTCGGAACCTGACGCCGGAGATCGCGGGGCTGGTCGATCGGTTGGGAGTCGCTTCTCAGGTTCGCTTGCTTCCACACGCAAGCGATGGCGAGCTGGCGGAGATGTACCAGCGCGCGGTCGCCCTGGTATATCCGTCGCGATACGAGGGGCTCGGGCTCCCGGTCGCGGAAGCGCTCCTGGCCGGCCTGCCCAGTGTGGTCCCTCCCGGGACACCAATGGCGGACTTCCTTTGTGGTGGCGGTGTCGTGCTCGGCTCGGTCACGGTGGCGGAGGTGGCGCAGGCGATGCAACGACTCGCCACCGATATCCCATGGTGGGTGGCGTGTGCCTCCGCCGCCGGGACGGCCGCCGCGTCATTGCGCTGGGATCGCGTTACGGAGGTCGCGCGCACGGCGTTGCAGCTCGTTTAGGCTCGGTACACCAGAAACATGCACAGGCCAGCGCCAAAGCAGAGCGCGGCGACCCACCATGTCCAGGCCCGTGGTCCGAGCCCAGCGACACTGCTCTGCCACATCGTGTTCGCCGACTCCGTGCCGACGATGGCGAACGCAGCGCCGAGCGGCCCCGTGGTGGGGATGAGGAGGGCAACGAGAGCGGCATTCGTGATCAGGTTGACGATGCCGATTCGCATCACGGTCTTGAACCGTCCGCGCCCGTAGAGGTGGGCCGTCAAGATGCCGTTGAGGAACATCGGCGGGAGCGCAAAGGCGAGCACCTGTGTCGTCGCGACGGCGCCCCGGTACTGTTCGCCCAGGGCCACGGGCAAGAGCGAGGCGCCCGCGATGATCGCCCCGGCAATGGCCAGTGTGAGGAGCGCAAGCCGGCCGAGTAGATGATCGAGCAACGCGGTGGCGCTCCCTGCATCGCTTCCGGCCGCATCGAGTCGCGCGGTGACCGCGAAGGCGGACGCAGAGACCGCCGCGGCCGCCATCAGAAATGCTTCAACCACCCGGTACGACACGCCGTACTGCGCCACCGCGGTCGCTCCCCACGACACCGCCAACACTCCGACCCCCAGCCGTCCGTAGGCCGTCGACATCACATTGACTGCACCTACCGGCCACGATTCACGGAGCGCTTCCCAGGCGGACCATGCAGGAGGAGCCGCACTCGACGTGTCGCGTGGGTGCATTGCGTAACCCAGCTGGATACCGCCACCAACCAGGTCGGCCAATCCGACGGCCAAAGCGGTCAGTGTGTCCGAGTGGGTGAGGATCGCGGTACCGGCGACTCCGCCGCAGAACAGCACGCCGGCAACCGCCTGGTAGGGGACGAGGCGCGGGGCCTCGAGTCGGGCCGTCGCCAGAGCCTGAACGGATCCCGCGGCGGCCAGGCCGAACACTCCGAGCGCGAGACCGGCCGTGACGACGGAGGACTGCCGGCCGCCCGTGATCCAGGCGGCTGCGATCGCCACCACGACCACCAGCAGGGCGATCCGCGTCTTGAGTCCGATGGTTCGTTTCAGCTCTTGGCGACCGCCGGCGGGACTCGGGGCGACACGGCGGATCAAGCGAGTGTCGAGTCCGGCCTCGGTAGCGACCCGGAGCAACTCGTAGGCCGCGAGGCCGGTCGCAACAATACCGAACGTGGCGGGACCGAGGAATCGTGCGGCGAGCAGAATTCCCCCAGCGCGGCTCAGGCGTGCCAGGAGGGTTCCGGCGAGTTGACCAGCGGAATTCCACCACAGCTGCGATCGCCACCGGACATGCGAGGAGGGAGATGTCTGATCCGGTTCGGTGGTGCCGGTCATGGCAGGCGCAAGCTAGTGGTGACGCGCGGGCTGGGGAAGCTATAGTGGTGTCGTGACCACCAGCGGTGAAGCAGGAATAGCGGTTGGCAGGCCGGCCGAGGGGATACTGACCCGATCGGTTGTCTGGTTGGCGGCGGTGGCCGGACTGGCGGTCGGGGCGGTGATCTGGCCGCGGATCGCCGGCGTGGCCGCGCTCGTCCTTCTGGTTGCGTTCGTATGGACCCACCCGCGTGCCGCCCTCCACACCCTGTCCTTTGCGGCGCTTGCGGTCCGACCGTCGCTCGATCGGTTCAGCGAACGCCAGCTGGGACTTGGACCGTTTGCGCTCCAGCCGGCGGTGATCTTCGGCGGCCTCGTCCTCGCTGCCGGTGTCGTGCTGGCCCTGCGCCGCGCACACGACGGACGGCGTCTCTGGCCCGATGCCGACCTCCTGCGGACGCACGTATGGCTCGCTGCCGCCTACGGCATTATGGCGTTGGCGGGATCCTGGCTGTACGGCGCCGAGGGCGTGAATCAAGCTGTGCGTGAGGTGCTGCGCGTCGGGAGCGTCGTTGCCGCATTCCTCGTCATGTACTGGTGGCTCGACGAGGAGCCGCGGGCCATCGGGCGGGCCTGGATGTACCTGGCATTGGGCGCAGTCCTCCCCCTTCTGGTTGCCATGGAACAGCTCGTCACCGGCACCGGTTTCATAGAGCCGGACGGCACGCTCCGGCTCCAGGGAACCTTCTCCCACCCGAACTCTTTCGCGCAGTACCTGATCCCGCTCATCTGCGCACTGGTGGCGGGCCAGGGTCGGCGGTCGTGGCGCATGGGGCTCGCCGTCGCATTGTCAGTCGTGGTGGCGCTCACCTATAGTCGGACGGCCATCCTGGCGCTTGCGGCTGCGCTTCCGATCGTTCTCGTACTGGAAAGCCGGCTGGACGCCCGGCACGCGGCGCGCGTCGTACTCGCGTTGATCTTCATTGGCGGAGCGATCTGGCTGTTGGCTGGCGGAATGATCACGCGGCGTTTCGCAGGAGTTGCATTCGACGGCGCGAGCGTGCAGGACGCGCTCGCGGGCCAATCGGAGAACTCGTTTCAGTGGCGCGTGATCAATTGGGCCGGTCTCGTGCTGCTCGGCCTCAATCACCCGTGGTTCGGCCACGGAGCGGGAATGACCACGGTATTGAATCCGCTCGTCAATGACAACAACGGCGTACCCTTCAACGCACACGACGATTACGTCCGATTCTTCTTCGAAGGTGGCGTCACGGCGCTCGCGTGCTACATGATCTACCAGGGGCTCTTGATCTGGTGGGTGCTGCGCCGCTCACGGGTTGTCACGGCGGAACGGCGCGGCGCGGCGCTGGCACTTGGCGGGTCGCTGTGCGGGATGACGTTCCTGACGGCTGGGACGACGGAGCTGTCCCTGCACACGGCCAATCTCTACGTGCTCTACGGCCTCCTGGCGATCGCCAGCATCGATCGTCGTTCAGTTTCCCCCTGATCCGGGCGGCAATAGCAGGAGTCTACTAAACGCCAGGGCCATGCCAATCATGAGCCCGAGTACCACGGCCAGACGTCGGTTGGGCCACGACCGCTTCACGGGGAGGAGCGGTGGATCGACCGCGCTGATCACCGGCGTATTGCGAATCTCCTGAAGCCCGGCTTGCTCGGCCTGCATGCGAAGCTGCACGTATACCTGCTGGGCCATGTCCACGGCACGTTTTAGGCGCCCCTCTTCCATCTGCAGATCGGGACTGTTCACGAAGCTCCGGTTCCGCTGGTAAAATGCGGCCAGGGTATGGTCTGCTGAATCGAGACCTTGCCGGGCTTCCGCCGCCCGCCCTTCCGTAAAGGCATGCTCGGCGGCCGCCCGAGCTTGCCGCAGTTCGATGTTGGCTTGATTTAGGTCCGCCAGAGTCGTATCTGCGAGCGCCTTCGCCAGTTCCGGCGAGCGGGCTTCGATCGAGAACCGCACGACATTCGTGCGTGTGTTGACGTCAACCTGGAACGCGGTCCGCAGTCTCTTCACCGTGCGAAAATCACGGAGTGCAGCCGAATCGTCGTCAAATCCATAGATCGTGGCCAGCGAGATGAGCCGTCCACGGTACGGAAAGCGTGCCTGCGCGACACGCCGCAGCACGGCGTCCGTTGTGATGAGATCGCCGAAGAACTGCGGGCTGTTCTGCGGATTGCCGACGGGGAGATTTCCGAGTTGTGAGGCGAGCCCGGCGAGCGCACCGGTGAGCTGAGTTTGCGCACTGACTTCGGCCTGGAAGGCGGCGCCGGACCGGTAGTACGATGGCAGCATCAGGGCGGCGGCCGCGGCCACGCCCCCGCCGAGGAGCGTACTCCCAAGGACGAACTTCCAGTGTGTGCGCGCGCGACGAATCAGGTCGCGGGCGGTCGTGTACCACGGTGGCGGAGGCAGGTCGCTCACAGCTTGGTGGCGACGACAGCGATGGTCACCGCACTCGCCAGAATCTGAGCGATGGCGCCAAGCAGTGCCACGTAATCGGTCTTGTGCGCGGTCGGGTCCTCCGCCGGCACGAACACCTCGGAGCCCGGACCTGGTTTCGGATCGCCATGAAACAGTCCGTGGCCGCGGGACCGCACCTCTCCATTCGCGAAGCGCACACTCACCGCGCCCCTGTCCGCTCGCTGCGTAAACCCACCGGCAGCGCTGAGGTAGTAATTCAGATCAGCGCCCCGGCGCCACAAGACGCTCCCCGGGGAGTTGACGGCGCCGCTCACCTTCACGCTCGGCTGGTATTCGGGGAGAAAGATCGAGTCGCCCGGCTGAAGGACCAGATTGGCGGACGTTCCGGTCTCTCGCAACGCCCGGGCCAGATCGACGTTCATCCGCCCCACATCATTTTGGCTGCGGATGAACCGGATGCCGTCGGGGTACGCCTGCTGCGTGAGACCACCCGCGCGGGCAATCACTTCGGAGAGACGGTCGCTCTTCGTCTGCAGTGAGTAAACGCCAGGATAGCGGACTTCTCCGAGCACCGTCACCGTGCGCTGGAAGTCAAAGTCGGGTTGCCGGAGTATGAGCACATTGTCAAACGGCTCGAGCGCCACCTCGGGCGCGCCGCTCGCGGCGAACGGCAGGCCCGGTGGACCGATGTAATGGCCCAGCGAATCGCGATCGATCAGATACGTCGAATCGAGCGACACGCGAACCGTCGTCGCCAACTGACCTGCAGAGCGATCGGTCGGCAGCCTGGCCACCTCGGCCTCTTTCAGATACGCTCCGATCCGTGGACCTCGCGCGAGCAACATCAGGTCGCGTAAAGTCATCCCCGGACGCCACGGAAATACTCCGGGCTTGTTCACCATGCCGGCGATGCCGACGGTGTACTGAGCGACCCGTGGAGGCAGGGAATCCACCACGACCGAGTCGCCATCCTCGAGCGTCACCGTCGGAACGGCGACGTTGCCGACGGCGGGGTTGTCCGTGTCCGCCGGAGCTAGGGCGACATCGACGACCCCACGCGCCAGGGGCGGCTGCCGCCGCTCGGCGATCGGGAGGAAACGAAAGATGGTGACACGCTTGAGCTCGGCGTCGGGCCGAAAGCCTCCGGCAGCACTTAAGAGGTCCACCAGCTTCTCGCCCGGCTTGATGGCGTAAATGGCGGGTCGACTCACCGCGCCCGTCACCTGCGCGCGCATCCCGTGTGCCGGCACAAACACCACATCGCCGGTCTCGAGCCGCTTATCGCGATGCGTATCGCCACTCAGGAGGTAGTCGTACAAATCGAGCGTATCGACAATACGTCCGTCACGCCGGATCAACACCTGGCGCATGTCGGCGCGCTCCGTTACACCACCGGCGGCATAGAGGGCGGTGAGGGCTGTACCCAGGGAACTGATCTGGTAAGCTCCTGGTTGATTCACCTCGCCAGTGGCATAGACCTGGTTCGCCCGGACGTTGGCCACGGTGACGTCGAAGTGCGTCGTCGGATTGGATCGACGCACACCTGAGTACACACGACCCAGACGGGTGTAGAGCAGCGTGCGGAGCTGATCGAGGGTGATGTTCGAAACAAACACCTGCCCGACCTGTGGGATGAGAACAAACCCCTCGCGTGTCACCGACAACGTGTAGGACAGCTCCACATCTCCGGTGAGAATCAACACGAGCTGGTCTCCGGGCCCCAGCTTGTAGTCGGGCGGGACGGGACCCGATAGCAGGGGCAGAAACTGCGTCGTTGTTCGCCGGAAGGCGTCGACGCCGAACACCTGGTTCGCCGATTCCGGTTGCGCACTCGCTGCACGCACCGCGCGGATGAATCCGGTGTCGATCGGCAAATTCACGAGGTTCACGGAGAGGGGCTGCAGACCGATCGCCTGTATCGCCGCTACCTGATCGACGGAGATGCGGGACTGCGATCCGGTCAACGTATCCCCGCCCATGAAGGAGTCGAGGAGCGTGGGTGGATAGCCGGATGCCTGCAGCCGGGCCCGCACTTGATCCGGCGTCATTCCCGATTGCAGCAGGCGGTTGCGGATCTGTGTGGCCAGCGCCGGGTTCTGCTGCAGCGCCTGTTCGAGCGCGGACTGGGCCTGGGACGGTGGAGGCAGGACGGGCAACTGGGCACCGACCGACGATGCGGTCAGCGCGAGCGCTGCCAGCCCGACGAGTACGTCGAACCAGGAGCGGCGAGCGGCGGAAGCCGGCAACGCGAATCGATACGAACGGCGAACCTTCATGCGCCCGCTCTCTCCAAAGGGCGAAAGACAGTCAGCGCGAGGGCGAAAATTGGTGCGTAACTAGACGGAATACAAGGCGTTAAGCGAGCGGCTTCACTGCACTCCGGGCGGAGGCACGTAGGAGCGCCAGCGATCGGCCACGGTCTTGAACCACGGGTCCCCGGTCCGCGCGTAAAACGCGTCCATGATGTCGATGCAGAGAGTGTGGTAGGCAACGGTGTTGTAGCCCTGGGTTCTCGAATACAGGGTCCAGGTCCCGGTGTCATATAAGGGCGTATAGTACTTCAGCGCATCGATGCCCCGGGAAAAGAGACGCGAGATTTCAGGGTCTCCGGTGACCTGCGCGGCATAGCCGACACCCAACAGCGCCCAGGCTGACCCATTCCACACTTGAACCGTCGGGTGGTACTCCTCCCACCAATATCCGTGCGATGTATCGGGAAGGAGCACACCGCCGTCCTGCCATGGAACGTACATCGCATTGAGAATCTCATAGGTGCGTGTGCGCCAGACCGGATCGTTGGTCCGCCGGTACGCGTCCGCGAACAGCGCAAGTCCCAATCCTTCGGCCAAGCCCGAGATCCATGGTGCTTTGACCGCGACGCCGCCCGAGGTCCAGGGAAATTCGTATTCCCATACGGGGAATCGACGGCCGTCGGCTTCGCGCCAGAGCGCGTATTGATAGAGGCGCTCACTCATCGCGACGACACTGTCATCGGAAGCGTCGGGTCGCGGCATCAGCCACTCGACTTCCTGCATCGTGTTAACCGGCTGGAAGTAGATGCCGATGTCGGGATAGTCATGCCACGAGAGCCATGGCGTACGAAGCGGGAACATCCTGCCGTTGTAGTCTACGAGTGCTCCGCGCGCGTGCTCGAGCGTAACGGCGAGATGATCGAGCATACGGTCGAACCGGCCGCTATCTGCGAACGCGCCGTTACCGTAGAAATCGCCCAGGTGTTGGAGCGCTCCCGTGATCTCGTGGGCCCCGCCCGCATCGACCTTGGACAAGGAATCGCGCAGGGCCGTGGCGACGGCGATCAGGCTATCGGCGCGCGCCCGGTCGCTCGCGCCGAGTGTGCCCGCGGTTGCGAGACAGCCCGGAATGAGCCCGGGGGGCGTGAGCGAGCCACTCTTGCAGTCGAGCAATACCGGGGGAATGGGAGCGAGGCACCCGAGCAGTCCGAGTATCAACAGCCGAACAAAAGGCAACTGTGCACGACGGTCGACGGCTCTCAAGGGAGGGCTTTCCCGACGCCTCTCGTCAGAAACTGCCGGTACACTTCCGCCGTCCGCTCCGCCGTCCGCCGCCACGTGAACCCCTCGGCGCGGTGCATGCCGAGCGCGATCAACGCCTCCCGCCGATCCTGATCTTCCGACAGCTCCACCAGGGCCTGCACGTAGGCCGCCGGGTCGCGCCCCTCCACGATCACCGCCGCGTCCCCCGCGACTTCCTTGAGGCCGCCGGCGTCGGAAGTCACCACCGGCAATCCCGAAGCGAACGCCTCGAGCACCGGAAATCCAATCGTTTCGTACAGCGACGGGAAGAGCAGCACGTCGGCGGCGCTGTAGGCGCGTCGCAGCGTGGTCTCATCGGCGCCCGGGACGCTGCGCAGCACGCGTCGCAGGCCGAGGCGATCGATCAGCTGCTCCTGGTCGGTCGTAAGGCGGCCGCCCACCTGGAGGAGATGGACGTCGACCCCGACCTCCATGCGTAGCCGTGCCACCGTCTGGATGACGAGCGGCACGTTCTTGCGTTCCACGGTGCTGCCGACGTGCAGCACGACGAAGGCCTCGGGCGGCAGCCGCCAATCGCGCCGCCCCCGCTCACGGCCGCCCGGCGCTTCGCGGAAGAAGGAACGATCGACGCCGAACGGCACGACGTGGATCTTGCGATCGTCGCCCAGCCAGGTGGCCAGCTCGCGCCGCAGCCATTCGGTCCCGACGAGAAACGCGTCGGCCTGGCGCAGCGCCTTGAGCGTCCTGAGCAGCAGCCGGTTGCGGAACGACTCGGCGATGCCGCCGGTGGGGGAGCGCAGCACCGTCACCGGCATGAGATCGTGCACTGTGATCACCACCGGACGCCGCCGCGCCTTGGCGAGGAGATGCGCGTAGGCGTGATCGAGGATGTGCACCAGGTCGGCGCGCTTCGCTTCGCGCGCGAGACGACCCGGATAGAAGAAGTGGCGCGCCGCGAACCCCTGTGGCCCGCGCAGCGGACCGGGGAGCACCACCCGCTCGGGGTCGATCGGCTGATTCCACCAGCGCCGGTAGCTGCCCGAGGTCCGGCCACCGGGTCCGGCGTCGCGCGTCAGCTCGCCGATGTGGGCGGCGAGCCGCACCTCGAACCCCGGGTCGCCGCTCTCCAGCCAGTCGTGCAGGCGGTGAGCGTACTTGTCCATTGCGGCGGCACGATCGAGCGGCAGGTCAGGGACGAGCAGCACACGAGGCACGGCGGTTACTCCACGAGAATCACGTCGCGGACTTCCGGCTGACGCGCTGCCAGAAGGCCATGGTCTGCTCCGCAACCGCGTCGTCCGAGTACAGCTCCAGGGCGCGTGCCCGCGCCGCCCGGGCGAGCGGTGCGCGCACGTCGAGATCGAGCATCTGCCCGATGGCGGCGCTCAACGCATCCGCGTCGTTCGGCGGCGTGACGAGGCCCGCCGTCCCGATCAGCTCGGGGAGCACGCCGGCCCGCGACCCGATCACCGATACCTCGTGCGCCATCGCCTCCAGCAACGTCACCCCGGTCGGCTCGTTCCAGGTCGCCGTGGGCCGCGACGGCACGACCAGCAGGTCGAGGTCGGGCCACAACTCGGCGATCCGCTCCGGCGGGAGCGCGCCGACCCAGCGCACGCGCGCCGGGAGCCGCAGCTCGCTGGCCAGCCGCTCGAGCCGCTCGCGCTCCGGACCGTCGCCCGCCACGATGAGGCGCCACGGCGCATCCCGATGCTGGGCCAGTGCCTGGAGCAAGGTATCGAGGCCGCGATGCGGCACCAGCCGTCCCACGAACCCGATGACGACGTGTTCGTGCGGCGTATGCACCGGCGTGGGAGGCACCTGGGCTCCCTGGGGCGGCACGATGCCGACTGGAAGATTGGGGGCATCGCGCCGCACCAGACGCGCCGCGCTGTCGCTCGCCGCCAGCGCTCCTGCGAGGCGGCGCAACACGCGACGGCGACGCCACTGCTCCATCCACGTGCGCGCGCCGTCGACGTTCGCTTCCGTGACGATCACCGTGGGTACGCGCAGCCGGGCGGCGACGCGCACCAGCTGGCGCGCCAGGGCGGATTCCGGCTCCGCTTCTATCTGAACGAGCTCGGGCCGCTTGTCGCGGACCAGCGCCGCGAGGGCGCGCGTGCCGAAGCGCGTCTCGCCGGGCACGCCCGAATGGGTCACCGGGATAGGAAAGATCTCGAGCGCCTGGGTGCGTTCCCAGGAGGTCTCGCGGGTGCGGTCGAGGGTGGGATCGCGCCAGCGCTGCGGCACGGCGACCGTCAACTCGAGGCCGCGACCCGCGAGCGCCCGGAGCTTGCCGCGGGAGGTGGGTTCGACGTAGACGTGAGAAGCGATGAGGACGCGGTGCATGGGCGGTACAGGACTCGAACCTGTGACCTCCGGTATGTGAGACCGGCGCTCTAACCAGCTGAGCTAACCACCCGAACTGCTAGACGCGAGAGACGCGTAGACGCACAGACGCGTAGTCAGGCAAAACCGTTCACCAAGATAGTTTGGCGCTAAAACGCCATCAACGGCAGGAACGCCGCGATGTTGGTGCAGTAGATCTGGTGCGCACCCGGGCACAGGGCGCAATGGTTCGACATTTTGCGGCAGCCGCTCAGCTGGCGGACGCGGTCGAGGTACACCATGAACGACGGGTTCTGGGCGACGTCCGCGCTGTCGGCGGTGAAGCGATCCTGGATCGTACCGGCGAGATCGGCCCGGGCGATGATGTTCGGCTGCTCCTTCCCCAGCGCCGCCTCGAGAACGGCGTACACGTCCGCGCGTTTCTGGGCAGCCACCGCCTCGTTCTGCGCCAAGCCGTACCAGACTTCGAGACCGTTATGGTCTCGACACGCCATACCCTGAATCTTGTTGTGGCTGTATTCGCCATCCTGACACTTCGCGGTCGCGCCGTTGGGCCCGAGTCCCTGCGCACGAGCGGTCGAGCCACCCAACGCGATCAACCCGGTCACGATTGCTACCATCAGCCGCCATTGCCGCATCGCCATACGACGTCTCCAGTCCCCCTTGGTACCGACTGCGAGTGGGCCCTCCAGGATTTGAACCTGGGACCGACGGATTATGAGTCCGCTGCTCTAACCTCTGAGCTAAGGGCCCGGACGGACGAAATATAAGGACTTAGAGCAGGCCACCGCGGCGCAGCCGCCCCAGCTGATCCTGGGCCGCGTCGAACGCGGCCAACAGCTCGTCGGGAGCGACCGTGGCGACGCCCGCTTTGCCGACTTCGACCCCGGCGGCGTACGCCGCGACCTGAGCCGCCTCCCGGACATTGGCCCCGGCCGCGAGCGCCGTGCCCACCCACGCGGTGACGGTGTCGCCCGCGCCCGAGACGTCATAGACCTCGCGCGCCAGCGTCGGGATCCGAGTCAGCGCCTGATCCTTCGTGACCAGCACCATGCCTTCCGCGCCGAGTGTCAGCAGGAGGTTGTCGACGCCGAGCCGGTCGAGCACGGCGGGGAGCGCGTCGGGGTGAGCGAGGTCGAGCGTCGCCCCCATCGCCTGCTCCAGCTCGCGTCGGTTCGGCTTGAACACCGTGGCACCCTTGTAAGCGAAGAAATGCCGGAATTTCGGATCGACGACCACCGGCACACCGCGCCGCCGCGCCGCCGTCATGCTGCGGGCGATCACCGCCTCCGTGAGCGTTCCCTTGTTGTAGTCCTCGACGAGCAGCGCGTCGGCATCGGCGAGCGCGCGCTCCACGGCCGCCCCGAGCTGCTCCGCGGCGCGCTCGGGCACCGGGTCGTCCACTTCTTCGTCGATGCGGACGATCTGCTGCCCGCGCGCGACGACCCGTGTCTTGGACGTCGTGGGTCGTTCAGGGACGACGACGAGCCAATCGTCGCGCAGCCGGTGCTGCGCCAGCTCGCCGCGCACCGAGTCACCGCGCGGATCGTCTCCGATCACCGTCACGAGCCGCCCCTCGGCGCCGATCGTCGCAACGTTGGCGGCGACGTTCGCCGCCCCGCCCAGCGCAATGCGGCGCTGCTGCACCGCCACCACCGGGACCGGCGCCTCGGGAGAGATCCGGTCGGCCTCGCCCGCCAGATAGATGTCGAGCATGGCGTCGCCCAGCACGACGACGCGTTGGGTGGCCATCTTGCGGACCAGCGCCTGGATGCGGTCGCGGCTGAGATCCATGGGGTAGGGAACTTAAGCTATTATCGTATCCGTCACTTCCCCGGGATCCCCCTCCATGCGAATAGAACAGCGCCGCGGCAATCGCACCGAGACGGTGCACCGCGTCCATGTCGCTGTGGTCGACGCCGCCGGCGCACTGGTCGCGCACGCGGGCGATCCCGACCTCGTCACCTTCTGGCGCTCGGCGGCGAAGCCGTTTCAGGCGTTGCCGCTCGTCGCCGATGGTGCGGCCGACCGCTTCAAGCTCGAGGAGCACCATCTCGCACTCGCCTGCGCCTCCCATTCGAGCGAGCCGGAACAGGTCGAGCGCGTACGGGAGTTTCTCCTGCGGATCGGGGCGCAAGAATCGGATCTGCAGTGTGGTCCCCACACGCCGCTCTCGGAGGCCGTCGCGCAGGACTACCGCGCCCGGGGCGTGCGGCTCACGGCGGTCTACTCGAACTGCTCCGGGAAGCACACCGGCATGCTGGCGCTGGCGCGCCATCATGGCTGGCCGACCCTCGAGTATCACCGCCTGGCCCATCCGGTGCAGCAGCGCTGCCTCCAGGAGGTCGCCGCCTGGACCGACCTGCCTCCCGCCTCGATCGCGACGGCGGTAGATGGGTGCGGGGTGGTGTGCTTCGCGCTGCCGCTGCGTGCCATGGCGTTGGCGTACGCGAGGCTGGCCAGACCGGACCACAGTCCGCAATCGACGACGCGTGTCGTCGGGGCGATGCTGCATCATCCCGAATTGATCGCCGGCAAAGGACGACCGTGTACGGAGATGATGCGCGCATTCCCCGATCGCGTGATCACCAAAGTCGGCGCCGAGGGAGTGTACAGCGCCCTGCTGCTGCACGAAGGCCTCGGCGTAGCCCTCAAAGTCGAGGACGGCCACGGGTTCGCCGCCGCCCTCGCCATGGCGAGTATCCTCGCCCAATTCGGTCTCACCCCGCAACCCGAATCGCTCGTGTCCCGGATCAACTACAACACCCGGGGCGAGCCGGTCGGCGATCTGCGCGTTTTCGGCGCCCTGGAGCGATAGAACGATGACGGCCGGAAGTCCCACTTCACCTACCTTTTCGCCCACACTCGATCCACCCACCCTCGCCCTCGTCCGGGTCGCCATGGCGGTGGCTCGCGGCGACGAGCGAGCGATCCGCGATCGCATGCAGGCGGCGCGCGGGGCAGGCGTACAGACGCTGTGGATGGAGGAGCTGCTGCTGCAGAGCCTGCTCAACGTCGGGTACCCGCTCGCCCTCGCGGCGTTCGGCATGTGGCGCGACGTGGCCGGCGACGATCGTTCGGACGGCGGGGAATCGCTGCTCCACGGCGAGCACGGCCGCTGGGCGAAACGGGGAGAGGAGAAATGCGCCGAGGTCTACGGGCGTACCTATCACAAGCTGCTGATGAGCCTGCGGACGCTGCACCCGGCGCTCGAGGCACTCGTCGTGGTCGACGCCTACGGCAAGATTCTCGGCCGACCCGGGCTGGACTCGGCGCGCCGGGAGATCTGCACGCTGGCGGCGATCACGATGCTGCACGCGCCGCGGCAGCTGCACGCCCACCTGAGGGGCGCCCTGAATCTCGGGTGGAAGAAGGAAGACGTGGACGCGATCCTCGTGCTTGCGGAACAAGACGTCGGAGCAGAGCGCGCGCTGAAACTCTGGGAGTTGTGGGCGGACGTGAGAGAAAGAAAGCTGTGAACTGACGGATGTTTATTGATCGAGCCTTGGTTCGGGTTCATGCGGGAACAGGCGGTTCAGGTGCCTCGTCTTTCCGTCGGGAAAAGTTTGTCCCCAAAGGTGGCCCGGACGGTGGGGACGGCGGCCCCGGCGGAAGTGTCTTCGTGCGGGCCGATCCGAACCTCACCACGCTCCTCGACTACCGCTATCACACCGACTGGAAAGCCGAGCGCGGCCAGCATGGTAAAGGAAAGAACATGACCGGCCGCACGGGGGCGGATGTCACGCTCCCCGTGCCGCCCGGGACCGAAATCCGGGATGCGGGCTCGGGCGAGCTGGTGGGCGAGCTCGTCGCCGCGGGAGAATCGTTGCTCGTGGCCAAGGGCGGACGCGGCGGGCGGGGCAACGCGCGCTTCGCGACGCCGACGCACCAGAGCCCACGCGAATGGGAGCCTGGGGAACCCGGTGAGGAGCGGACCCTCGAGCTCGTGTTGAAGCTCATCGCCGACGTGGGACTTCTGGGCGAGCCCAACGCGGGCAAGAGCACTTTGCTGTCGGTCGTCTCCGCGGCGCGGCCCAAGATCGCGGACTATCCCTTCACCACGCTCGAGCCGCATCTCGGCGTCGTCGCGTTGTCGGATCACCGTACCCTCGTCATCGCGGATATTCCGGGAATCATTGAAGGGGCGCACATCGGAAAGGGGCTGGGGTTGAAGTTCCTGCAGCACGTCGAGCGCACGCGTCTCGTCGCCGTGCTCATCCCCGCCGACACGGCCGAGCCACAACTGACATACGACCTGCTGCGCCGCGAAGCGGCGCTGTACGACGCCGAGCTGGCGGCGAAGCCCCACGTCGTCGTGGTGACGAAGATGGACCTGCTGGGGCCGGGCGCGTCGCCGCCGTCGCTTCGCACGGTGGACGGCGCGCCGGTCATTCCCATCTCCGCCGTAACGGGCGCCGGTGTCGCCGCACTCCTCGAAACGCTGTGGCAGAAGCTCAAGACTCCGGTAGCGGCGAGCTAGCGGCCTACCTGGCGCTCGCCCAGATCCCCGGGATCGGG
>Ga0310810_10000936_pt1 | contig 29441 bp, 20 predicted proteins | sample NCmetagenome_FD_207641 | JGI IMG/M metagenome (GOLD analysis project Ga0310810, IMG submission 207641) | Soil microbial communities from experimental microcosm in Duke University, North Carolina, United States - NC | ecosystem: Engineered > Artificial ecosystem > Soil microcosm > Unclassified ... | reverse complement strand
CCAAACTGGCAGGAAGTTAAGGAGCAAGAGTACTCATCACCTTCATGTGAGCAGATGATGATGATTGCTGTGAGCGGGGGAAGCTTTCGAGCCGCTCAGGTACAGACAGCTTCAGTGGTCATTCACGAGTACTTTACTGGTCAATTCTCCACATACCAGACTGTATTAAGTGTCTTCCATAATCAAACACTTGGTGTAAGACAGTGGGAAGCCTTTCTGGAAGAGTTTTACAGGGAACCACCGCATTGCTAAACTGAAGCCTATTTATATGGATATGTCCCGTCTTCAAGTTGACCTGCTGCCATTGCAGGTTAACTGACAGAAGTTACCCTCAACCCATGTCAATAGGCTAGCAGTATGAGTGTAGCGTCTCTGTGACCATGACGCCCTATTGTCTTAGCCGACTTAAGCATGGCTTCTACCTCATGCTATACAGGTACTCGCAGTTGTTCCGAGATCGGTTGGGTGAGTCAAAATCCAACTCTCCAACTTTCGTAAGTTGGGGGTCTTCAGGGGAGCGGGGTGAACTGCTCATGATGTCGTAGCGGCTTGACCCAAACATTCTAACTTTTGACACCTAAGTTTAAATGTTCCAACAGTGATCGCGCTGGCGGGTTGTCCCAGATAAACATCTCTCTATCTGGGACAGATACATTGGCTGTTTGAAGCAGAGAGACTTGGGTGTGAAACGACAAATTTCTAAGGGTTTAAATGGGACGGCGATTACCCCTGTCAGACTTGCATAAAAATTCAAGGCAGGGTTGGAGGTACGAACACCTACCCAATACTTTTGACCACACCTGAGCTCTCTTGAGTTTAACCCCTTGGATTCATCTCCACTCCCCCTGTAAGCTAAAGGCAGCCCACTGATAGGGAGAGTATTGCTCTCTCAACATTGAAAGTTGCGCCTGTCTCAGAGCTTGAGTGGGTGGTAGCTTGTCCTTAAAAATTCTCTGGTAAAATCGTTGCATTAGTTCTGAAGTCGCTTTATCCTCCACGCTCCACAAACTGACCACCACCCGCTTCGCTCCAGCATACATAAAGCCACCGGTTAGACCGACCAAACCTTCCCCCTTGATTTCTGTTCCCAAACCCGTGCGACAGCCACTCAGCACAACTAGGTCACTATTAAGCTGAAGATTGAAAACATCTGACGTAGATAGCAAGCTTCTTTGCAATTCTCCCTGCTCGTTAATGCCAGACAGAACTATCCCAGAACGCTCTGGATTCTGGCTGTCGAGTATGCCGTGGGTAGCAAAATGCAGAATGCGATATGGATTTAAATCTAGGTGAGTTACCGTCTGACGACTAGCTGCAAAATCGAATTTGTTTAGTTGATCAGATGCAGGATTGGATTGAGAGACCAAGGAGAGAATGTTTTTGGCTTCTTGAAGAGTACCTGGCAGACGCGGATAAAGCCCTTCTGAGTTAAGGGGTTGGAGATTTCTGATCGCGTTAGGTGGCGTTGAGGATGATCGCTCCATACCTGAAGTTAGCTTAGCGTTGAGCCGCTCATCCCGTTGATCAAAGACGGGATCGGCGAAAACAGCTAACGTCTTCGTCGGAAGGACACGCTTACCTGCATTTTGCCTGAGGACAGTTAAAAGTGATGCGGAGGGGATATTAACAAGCTCATGGTTTTCCAGTAAAAGCTTAGTGGGAACTGTATTGCTCGAAGCTCCTCCTGGTTGAGGAGTAGGCAATGCACTGAAGGGAATATAGTTCAGAATTCCATCACCGACAATCAGTAAGCGTTTTTGTCCCAATTGCTCAGCTACAGGTTTTAAAATGATCTGGCTCAAAGCCAGAGCGGCGTTGGCGGCTTTGGTTGTTTTAAGTCTCTCGCTCGGTACAGTCAAAAAGTCATAGAACTGACGTGCTGCGCTTTCTATCTCAGCCCGTTTGGGCAGTTCATAGGACGAGATACCAGTTGCGGTTACAGCCCAGAGATAGCTGCGCTCCTCGCCTAGAGCATACTCTAGGAGTACTGTATCGTCTGACAATTGCTCCTGAATCGCTTTGAGCGACGGTAGCTGTGACAATTCTTGAGAGCTGAACGTAGAGAGAGTCTGGCTTTGGCTCTCCTCATTTTGAAGAGTGCGATCGCTTTTATTCAACAGTGCTCGGAGACTACGAGCGCGGGAACGCTCACTAGCCTGTAGTGCCAGTACATCATACCCTTTGGTGGGATTTTGCTGATGGAGCTGCATCAGTAAATCGATGTAAAACTCATGGTACTTTTGTTTTGAGGCAAAATAAGAAGCAAGGTCAATGTAAGACTTGTAAGCGTTCGGCTTCGCACTGGAAGGGTTAGGCGAGCGCTGTTGGTAGTAGGGAAGGACTAAAGCGAGAATCAGTCTTGGGGTTTCGGACTCCAGGTTTTTCGCTGACAAAGAATAGTTGAACCGTTCTCGGTGAGTGGAAGAGCTTTGTGGAGATTCGATACTGTTGAGTGCCGCCTCAATTGAAGTTTGAGCCTGCTGAAGATTGCCGCGCTGTCGCTCTACCTTGGCAATTCCCAAATAGGACTCAGCGGCTTTGGAAGAATTGTCCCCAGACAGTTGCAATGCCTGGTTGAAGGCATCGAGCGCAGGTGGGTACTGACCCAAGTCTGTGTAAGTTTGCCCGATGAGGTTAAGTGTATCAGCCTCTCTAGAAATATCTCTCATCGCCTTCCACAAACTCAGCGCTTGGTTGAAGGAATTCATCGCTGGCTCTTTTTGATTGAGCTCGGAAAGAACTTTACCGATGGAGTAGAGTGCATCAGCCTGCCCTTGGTTATTTGGTGAACCGTCTTGCCATAACTGTAGTACTTTCTTGTAAGAGTTAAGCGCTTGCTCTTTCTGACCTAATTCCAAATAGGCATTACCGAGATTGCTCAGGAGAGTGGATTTTCCCCAACGGTCTTGGGAAAAACTTTGCCATCGTGCTAGCACCCGCTCGTAAAAATCCGCCGTCTGCTGTTTACTACTCGGCTCAGAAGAAAGGCTCAGCAAGATATTGCCCAATTTAGACTCTTGGGGACGGGAGTCTAAAAAAGCCATTAATTTTTGATGCACCTGATTGTTGTAATTCAGGACTTGCTGGGTTCGACCTAAATCCGAGTAGACCGCACCGATCGCATGTAGAATTGCAGCATCAAATAATCCCAGCACAATCGTTCGTTGCTCTTGGTCATTAGTGTTTCCCTTGAGCGCCTGCCACCGTTGTAGCGCTTCGTTGAGTGAGTCGAGTGCTTGCTGATAATCCCCTAACAAACGGTAAGTTTGACCCAAGTTGAGAAGTGTCATCACTTCCCCAATCCGAGGATTCATATTGGGTTTAGCGATTGTTTCTTGGAGAGTACTATAAAGGAGTGAAACGAACTCAGAATTAGACTTCACATCCAAATCGGCTAAGGTATCCGCTTGGTTCTGACTCATTCGCCATAAGGGCAGGGCTTGGTTGTAGTAGTTAAAGGCTTGTTCGCGATCGCCTAGTATGTAGTAGGCATTGCCAAGATTGTTCAGTGCCAGAGCTTTTAGAGACGGTTGCTCCAGCTTATCCAGAAGGGGGAGAGCCTGATTGTAGAACTCGAACGATTGCTGGTACTTGGCTATTGCTTCATAGACATCACCGAGTCGGTTGAGGGTGAGAACCTTTAGGGCAGGTTCATTGAGGTTCTGGAGAATGGACAGCGACTGTTCGTAGAACTCTATCGCCTTTTCCGGGTCGGTTGAATAAGATTTGTAAATGCCTCCAATTCGATTGAGTGTAAAAACTCGTTGCACCGGGTTCTTCATGAATTGGAGTGCTTCTTGATATTTGGCGATCGCTTGTTGCTTATTTTCCTGTTCTAAAGATTCTGCCTCTTTAAACAATTGATTTGCTTTTTCTTGGTTTCTTTGCAGTTCTGAGTCAGTAGGGGTGGGGGCTGGAGTTTCTGCTAAGAGTTTGGATTCATTGGCTAAAGTGTTCGTTCCTGATAAGCAGAACGCACTAGTCAATAAAGCAAGACTAAGATGAAGAGGAATTAAAAGACTATTTTTTAAGATTGACTTTTGTTGATATTTTTGATGGTTTATTGACATTTTTATCAAAAACGATTACACCCTTTTCTTAATTATCTGTGTTTAGTGCAAAACAAGCTAAGTAGGGTGCTATTGTGAAATACTGGCTTTTGGGGTTGGTCTATTGCAGCTTTGCTTCACCCATCGCCGTTCTCGTTTCCGGGGTGATGACTGGGGCTAACGGGCAGGAGATAGCCATCTCCACAGAGTTGACGGGGACTTTGACTGAACTTTCACTCCAAGAAAATGCCCCTAAATCCCCCAAAGAGCTCCCCCTCCCGTCCCCCTTAAAGAGGGGGAAGCCAGAGGAGGCTACGCCTTTGATTTCACGAGGGACTTTGAGAAAATTCTCCCTCCTTTTTAACCGGAGCTTTAGTGAGGAGGGCTGGGGGGAATCTTCCGGTGAGAACACACGCCCTAGCACTGATGAAACAGTATCCTTGATAGTGGCAGAAGGGGCTGAGAAACAGGACGCCAATCAAGCAGCAGAACAAGTTTTCCAGGAAGCCGTCAAACTTTATAAGCAAGGAACAGCAGAATCCCTGCGACAGGCAATTCCTAAATTTGAACAAGCCGTCATACTCTATCGTCAAGCGGGTGATAAAAGCTCAGAAGCTACTTCTCTCGGTTACATCGGCTATATCTACGACTCATTGGGAGAAAAGCAGCAGGCATTAGATTACTACAACCAAGCACTGCCCCTATATAAGGTGGTGGAAGATAGAGGAGGAGAAGCCAAGACTCTCAATAATATTGGCAGTGTCTACGACTCATTGGGAGAAAAGCAGCAGGCATTAGATTACTACAACCAAGCACTGCCCCTAAGACGGGCAGTGGGAGATAGAGGGGGGGAAGCCATAACGCTGCTAAGTATAGCTTACCTCCAACGCGATTTAGGCAACCTGAATCAAGCTCGCACTCAGGCAGAGGAAGCGCTCAACATTGTTGAATCATTGCGGCTCAATGTGACTAACCAAGACCTGCGTACTTCTTACTTTGCCACTGTCCAAGATTACTATCAGTTCTACATTGACCTGTTGATGCAGTTGCATCAACAATCTCCATTTGCTGGTTACGATACCTTAGCTCTACAAGCCAGCGAACGTGCCCGTGCTCGCAGTCTGCTCGAACTCCTCACAGAAGCAAAAGCCGATATTCGTCAAGGCGTCGAACCTACCCTATTAGAACGGGAACGTAGTTTACAGCAACAACTGAGTGCCAAAGAAGAACAGCGGCTCAACTTAGGGAATAGCCCAGATACTCAAGAGCAACTAGCCGCTATTAACAAAGAAATTGAAACCCTACTCGACCAATACCGAGAAATTCAGACCGAAATTCGTCAAAAAAGCCCTCGCTATGCCGCCTTAACCCAGCCCCAACCCCTGACTTTGCCACAGATTCAACAACAAGTCTTGGATGACAATACCTTACTCTTGCAGTATTCGTTGGGGGACAAACGCAGTTACCTGTGGGCTGTCAGCAAAACAGGCATGACTAGCTATGAACTGCCTTCACGAACTGAGATAGAGAAAACTGTACGCCAGTTCTACGACTTTTTGACCATACCCAGCGAGAGACTAAAAACTACCAAAGCCGCCGCCACGGGTATGGCTCTCAGCAAAATGCTGCTGCAACCGGTGGTACAACAACTGGGAAACAAGCGCCTACTCATCGTGAGTAATGGCGTATTAAACTACATTCCTTTCAGTGCATTACCCCTTCCCTATCCATCCCCAGACGCCAACCGCACGGATACTCAACCTTTAATCGTCGCCCACGAGATTATTAGTCTGCCCTCTGCATCCACCCTAGCGATACTCAGACAAGATTTGGCTCAAAGGACGCCCGCACCGAAAACCTTAGCCATACTGGCAGACCCCGTGTTTAATGATAAAGACGACCGCCTGAAAAACCCTACTGCCCGCGTTGAAACCCAACCCCAACCAATCTCTTCGGCACTCATCCCCAAGGGAACCCCAACAGACACCATCGATTTGCAACGTGACGCCTCACGCTTGGAGCGCCTACCCGCAACCGGTGATGAAGCCAAGGAGATTTTAGCACTAGTCCCTGCATCCGAGAGCCTCTCAAAACTAGGCTTCGCTGCCAACCGCCAGGTGGTGGAGAGTGGAGTGCTCGACCAATACCGGATAGTACATTTTGCCACTCACGGTCAATTTAATGACGAGCATCCAGAGCTATCGGGAATTTTGCTCTCTAGTGTGAACGAGCAGGGACAATCCCAGCTAGGATTCTTATCAACCTCAGATATTTTTAACCTCAAGCTACGAGCTGACCTAGTGGTACTGAGTGCTTGCCGTACAGGATTAGGAAAAGAAATTAAAGGTGAAGGATTATCCGGCTTGACAAGAGGCTTTATGTATGCAGGAGCAGCGCGTGTGGTGGCGAGTTTGTGGAGTGTAAGCGATGAAGCCACATCGAAACTCATGAGCCGATTTTACCAAGGAATGATTTCGCAGAAACTCTCACCCGCCGCCGCACTCCGGTCAGCCCAAGTTTCAATGTGGAAAGAAGACCCTCAATGGGACTCTTTCTACAACTGGGCGGCTTTTACCATTCAAGGAGACTGGAAATAACTTAATTTTCCCTCTCTTCTATTTCGGCTCTTCAACTTTGCAGCATGAGGTCAAAGGTTCTGAAGCAATGTCATCGAGGTTCATGGACTTGAGAAGGTTAGACCAATCAGCTTGAAGTGTAGTATCTCGCCCATTGCGACGACGGGCTTGAGCTAGAGTGGTTAAGGCTTCAGACCATAGCTGATTTTCTGCATATAAAGCACTTTGAGCCTTGGGGTCTGACATTTTCTTGAACTGGGCTTGCAAGGTTGAATCCAAGGAAATTCGCTCAATATCTCCATTCACGTAGATATCCGCAGTCCGATTATTTGGATTGCAAATCACGGATAAGACCCACTTGTAACGCTTCCCTGCTTGTAAAGGCCGTAATGTCTCCGGAAGTTTCAAGCCAATAATTCCTGGCTTCTCTTTGAGCGGGAACGTTGTTTTGTAAACGTCATTTTCCTCTTCATCAATGAGTGTAAATTCTGCTGAGAGCCTATCTGGTAAGTAAGGAATGTAAAACCACAGGGTTGGATAATCGGCAATGGTGGCGGGTGGCAATGTCTCAGTCGTTTTGGCTGCTGTGATCTCGGCTTCTGTGGGAATCAGCCCGACTATTGCCGTTAGAGGTTTGTCTACATAATGGCATCCATCCCGCGTTCCTAGCCCTCTCATGCGACCTGTAGCGCGTCTGGATTGTACCTTTGTGGGGGGAGGTGTCGTGTTGGGTTTGGGGGAGGGAGTTGGGTTTGGGCGGTTATTGCCTGAACTTTGTGCCCAAGTATTGGAGTGGGCGAGAGGGAGGCTGACGATTGCTAGCACGAGGACGTAGACGAGGGTGAATTGCCGGGGATGTAAACGAATTCGAGCCATAAGATTAAGCCTTGAACACGAAGGTTAGAATGCGAAAACTACTGTCGAAATTGGTACGTAATCACGATTACCAGCCCAGTCGTCGTTAGTAGAGCAAAAGCGGGTGGAATTGTGGGTATCCAACCACTGTGGAATGCCAAGATAATGTAGCAGAGTCCGAATAGGCTAGTCAGTGATATTACTCCAGCGAGCGCTAAATGTAGAGGTTTTTGATAACGCCAGATAATCAAACCTCCGGCTATTGACCAGACCCCAATCCACAAAACATCACCCCAGAACGGGAACCACCAAATCAGAGGACGCCCGTCTAACACCGCACTAATCAGTTGGCTGGCCATTTGGGCATGAATAATAACTCCAGGCATTTGTTTGTAGAGCTTCTTGCCATAAGGAGTCGTAAATATATCATTCTTTGAGATAGCTGTTATTCCAACTAAAACAATCCGGTCTTTGATATCCTGTTCTGAAATCTGGTTGTTGAGAACTTGCTGAATACTGACTCGCGGCGCTAATTGGCTAGGGTCGCCCTTGTAAGCTCGGTAATTGAGCAAAATTTGATATCCTCCTGTATTTTGCCCTTGGTATCCTCCCGAAAAATCTGTTAAACGCTTAAAAGATGTTCCGTCAAATTGCAATGTCTTCTCAATGTCGCCCTCTGAAGTTGCCGGAGAGTGGTAACGTTTACCCTCTGCTGCCAGGTAACGACGGGCAATTAAAAGACTAAAAGCGTTTTGAGTCGGGCAAAACTTCGGGTCTGGCGGATGTACAATGAGATGCCGACGAATCGTTCCATCTGAGTCGAATACAGCATCATTAAACCCTACACGTTCTCCCAGTCGTTCCACGGGAATTTCAGGAGGAGGAGAAATTCCTTCTCCCCGTGACATCACGTTTCCCTGGACATCCGTGTCACTTAATTTACAGATACCAATAAAGCGCTCTTCGTCTCGCAAACGAGACGCTACAACCGAGTCAGCTTCAAAATCTCGATACAAATCGAAGCCAATCAATCGGGGTTGATATTGGTTCAACCTCTCCAACAGAAGTGCTAGTGCATCATCGGGTACGGTTCCGATTCCTTTGCCAAACTTTTTGTTTAGTGCTGGGATATCCTCTTCACGAATTTCAACAATTAGAAAGCGTTTATCCTGTGCTTCACTAGGTCGTCGTCGCATCATCTGGTCGTAAGTTTCCAGTTCCAGAGGTTGCAACAGTCCCAGGTAACGTACTCCTACCACTAAGGCTGTCACTGCCAAACTCGCTAAAATTGCCGTAGGCAGCTTCGGTTTAAAGTAAGGAGTCTTGCGACTAATCGTAATGTACTGAGTTTGGAGTTCTGTGGGTTGGGGCTGTTTGGTTTTACCTAACTTAAGCCATTCTTCGGAGTCTGCCAAATCCTTACCCCGTAACAAATAACTGGGGTCGCGTTTCTCTCTCTCCCATTCGAGTGCTTTGAGTAACAATCGCGTATGCGATCGCATATACTCCAAGTCAGTGTCCAATGTTCTGACCAGTTCGCCAAAGTTGGCATAGAAGTCGCCATTATGTTTGTTAAAGTCAATCCATTGAACACTCGCCAAATTCGGATGTAATTCTGCGCTAGGTACGGCTCTATGCAATACCGTGACAATCCGCTTGTTCAGCTTTCTGGCATACTCCACCTCATCTGCACAGTAGGGTGAGTTGACGGAACTTGGGGAAATGATAAATAAGAAGTTATTTGCACTTTCAATCCCTCGGTAAATTTCTTGTTTAAAATCGGCTCCCAAAGCAATACTTTCTTGGTCGAACCAAGTCGTTTTCCCCTGAATCTGAAGTGCATCATTTAACTTCCGGGCAAAATCAGAATCTACACGGGAATAGGCAATAAAAACATCTAAGGATGCTTCTGGAGGCTGTTTAGCGCTTTCGCTAATAAACTCTTCATGCAAAGGCAGTGGTAAGTGTGTAGTTCGTTGCTCTGCCACCTTTAGCCAAGCTTCAGCCTGTTTGAGATTGTACCCTCGCAGTAGAATACTGGGGTTGCGATTTTGTTCGAGCCATTTGAGGGCTTTAACTAATAGAATTTTATGCTGTTCGTAATAGGCGGCATCTTGATTGAGTAGCCTTAATAGCTTATCAGCATCTTTTTTATACTTGATCTCATCGCGATGGGTCGTAAAATCAAGGAATTGCAAAGCTTGGAGATGGGGAGGTATAGCCTTGAGTTCAGTTGGTTCAATCAACAGTGGAATGATACGTTTATTTTTGTCAAAAGCGTGAGTAATTTCTTCCTGGCAGTTCCAAGATTGGAGCGAATGGGGGGAAATCAACCAGACAACGTTATCGGCTCCTTCTATTCCTTTATTGATTTCCTTATGAAATTCGTTGCCTGTTTTAATATCAGTTTTATTCGTCCAAATCGTGAAACCATTTCGCCTCAAGGTTCTACTGAGTTTATTTAAAAACTCTTGGTCTGGGTCGGCATAACTAATGAACACATGAGTCATCATGTTATTAGCATTCTTAAGGCTTTCGCTGATAAACTCACACTGTAAATTCGTGGGGAGACAAGGAGGCTGTTCATCTTTAAATTGCCTCTTCAACCAAGATTCAGCTTGTTGACGTTCTTCTCCAGTTAACAGATAGCTATTTTGTTTTTGATGTCGTTCCCAATCTAAAGCTTTGACTAAAATCCGAGTTTGTTGCTCAACATAATCGCTATGTCGGTGCATCAAATCAATTAAGCCTGCAAAAGCCGCTTCAAAATCATCTTGCTCTTCTCGAAAATAAACCCAGTTAATTTTACTAATCGTTGGGTGCATTTGCTCCCAACAATCCTTTGGTTCGACATGCAGCAACGGAATAATGCGTTTATTATGCTCGATAGCCCATAAGATTTCCTTAAGGCAATAGGGAGATTTAACGGAGTGTGGAGCAATAATAAACAGAAAATTATGTGACTTCTCGATGCCATCATAAATTTGCTCTTGAAAGTCTACACCGAGGGGAATATCGTTTTGGTCAAACCAAACTCCTAACCCTTGTTCAATTAATCGAGTATGAAGTTTTGTAGCAAACGCTTTACTATCTGCTCGTCCATAGGAGATGAAAGCATCAAAGAAACTATCCATTTTGAACACCCTACACAAAACGATAGATAAAGCGTCACGCCACTGGTTAAGATAGTCGAAATTCTCGGCTACATTACTTTTTTAACCTGAAAAAGGCTCTAATGCTTCCAATCGATAAAAATTAACAGCTACTGCAAAAATGAGGGCGAGCGCAAATGTCATTCTTGATGATGAATGTAGCGATAATAAGTCGCTGGCGAGATTTTCAACGTCTCACAAATGTCTTCTACGCTACGGCTTTTGTCCGCAGCTAGGGACTTACCAATACTAATTTGTTTATCAGTTAGTACTCTCTTTCGCCCTCCCTTCTTACCTCTGGCTCTGGCGGCTTCTAGTCCGGCGTTGGTGCGTTCGCGAATCAAGTCCCGTTCAAACTCTGCGATGGCACCGAATACATGAAATATGAGTCTCCCGCCGCTGGTGGTGGTATCCAGGCTCTCCTGAATGCTTTTGAAGCCAATGCCTCTATCACTCAATCCCCTCACGACTTCAATGAGATGCCCCAACGAACGGCCTAAGCGATCAAGTTTCCAGACTACAATGATGTCACCCTCTCTCGCGTAGTCGAGGGCTTTATCCAGTCCAGGTCTAGCCGTCTTAGAGCCACTGGCCATATCGGTAAAAATCTTTTTTTTATCACAACCTGCTTGGACTAAGGCATCAATTTGTAAGTCAAGTGACTGTGACGGTGTGCTAACCCTGGCATAACCTATAAGCATTATTGTTTTGTGGTCACAAAAATTTGTTCGCTCTTCTCTCAAAACTCATCGTATCAGGACTTGTGAGAATTTGAATCTGAGAAGGGATTGTGAGAACGATGTGGGGGATTTGGGGTTGAGTCACTTAGGGAAGAGAAGTCTTTCTCAAAAACGACCGTTTTTGAGAAAATTGAGTTAAACTGCCAGAATGCTTATCCAATCTATATTTGGGCAGTTTTTGAGACCGTTTTTCCAAGTTTTGTGAGAAATCCGGGTTGTACCAATTCCTTAGGCATTAGTGTCATTCACAAGGATTAGCACAATCAACGCTACTCAAGTCAGCCTGAAGCGTTTGAGAATGTTGGAATTATCCGGAATGACTGGATAACCTAAAGAGGGGATTCAAGCTCTACGTCTGAGCAAGTATATTCATTGAGCGTGCCTGTCTGACAGGCGTTAACTCAGCTCATGATACTCATCGGGAGAGAGTTCTATGATTGCCCTATCTGGAATTGCCATGCAAAGCCAAATTTATGAGAGTTCAGCCTCTTTGGTGTATCGGGGTATCAGAGTGCAAGATGAGCGATCGCTTATCGTCAAAATGCTAAAGCAAGATTATCCCTCTCCCCAAGAACTAACTCGCTACAGACAGGAATATCAAATTACCCGTTCCCTCAAAGAGGAAGGTGTTATCAAGGCATACAGCCAGCAGGAGTATCAACGCACTCTCGTCATTCTCTTAGAAGATTTTGGCGGGGAGTCCCTAGAGCAATGGAGGCACAAGCGTCCAGACTTCTGCCCAATGCCCTTATCCACGTTTCTGGGGCTTGCGATCGACCTCACAAATATTCTGGGCAGAATCCATGCCGCCAATGTCATTCATAAAGATATCAACCCAGGAAACATCGTCCTAAATCCGGATACTGGCGTTGTTAAAATTATTGACTTCGGGATTGCTACCCAATTTAACCGCACGACTCCGACTTTCAAAAGCCCTCATGGTTTAGAAGGGACACTTGCCTATCTGTCTCCAGAGCAAACAGGGCGCATGAACCGTTTGCTTGATTACCGCAGTGATTTTTATTCGCTTGGTGTAACGTTCTACGAACTTCTAACCGGACACCTGCCGTTTCCAACAACGGACATCCTTGAGCTAGTTCATTGTCATATTGCCAAACAGCCTGTTCCGCCTCATGAACTGAATGAAACGATTCCCAGAACAGTTTCAGATATTATTCTGAAACTGATGGCGAAAAATGCGGAGGAGCGCTATCAAAGTGCTTGGGGAATCAAAGCGGATTTAGAAATTTGTACTCACCAATTAGAAGAAATCGGTCAAATTAATAGCATTCAACTGGGTCTTCAAGACGTTTCCAATCGGTTTCAAATTCCACAAAAATTGTATGGACGAGACGAGGAAGTTGCAATGTTGCTGGCGGCTTTCGTTCGCGTGGCGTGTCCGGAGGACAATCGCGTCGCTTCTTTACAAAACGATTCAGAAACGACTTCTGAGAGGAAACAAACGGGCAACCCAAGATTCAAAGCCGAAATGATGTTGGTATCTGGCTATGCTGGAATTGGGAAATCAGCATTAGTGCAGGAACTCTATAAACCCATTACAGCAAAGCGCGGCTATTTTATCTCTGGTAAATTTGACCAATTTCAGCGCAATATTCCCTACAGTGCGATCGCCCATGCGCTGCAAAAATTGGTGCAGCAACTGCTGGGTGAACCCGACGAGCAATTGCAACAGTGGCGATCGCGTCTGCTCACAGCATTAGGAAGCAATGGACAAATCATCATTGATGTGATTCCTGAAGTAGAACTAATTATCGGTCAGCAACAAGCTGTTCCTGAAGTTGGAGCAATGGAAGCTCAGAACCGATTCAATCGGGTCTTTCAGCAGTTTGTGCGAGTGTTTTGTTCAGAGGAACATCCCCTTGCGATCTTCTTAGATGATTTGCAGTGGGTAGACTCTGCCACACTCAAGTTAATCGAGTTGCTGATGCTGGATGAGCAAACCCAATCCCTATTTCTGATCGGAGCTTATCGAAATAATGAGGTGAACTCAGCCCACTTACTGTTATTAACGCTGGACAGCCTGCGAAAGCAAGGGGTAGTGATTCAGGAGATGATACTGGCACCTTTGACGCTGGAGCCATTAAGCCAGTTGATTGCTGAAACCCTACATCAGAATATTGACACTGTTCAGTCCTTAGCTGAATTAGTTCTATACAAAACCGATGGCAATCCTTTTTTTGTCAATGAATTTTTGCGGGTGCTGTATCGCGAAAATCTATTGATTTTTGATGCGGAACACTTAAGCTGGCAGTGGAACATCAATCAAATCCAAGCTCAAGATATCACTGATAATGTGGTGGAGTTGTTGCTGATCCAGTTGAAGAAATTGCCAGAGAACACCCAGCAAGTTCTCCGCTTAGCCGCTTGTGTTGGGGCTGAGTTTGATTTGGAAACGTTGGCGATTTTTTGCGATCAATCTCCTCAAGCCGTTTTCCAAAACTTATTAACAGCAATCCAAGCTGGTCTCATTCAACCGCTATCTGAATTAGACGAAAACTTATTAGTTCAAAACTATAAGTTCTTGCACGATCGTGTGCAGCAAGCTGCCTATGCCTTGATTGATGAGTCGCACAAAAAAAATGTTCACCTTCAAATCGGGCGCAATTTACTTGAAAAGATTTTGCCAGAACAGCTATCAGAGCGGCTTTTTGAAATTGTCGATCATCTCAATTCAGGGGTTGATCTCATCGTCTCTCAGCAGGAACGAAACAGCATTGCCAGACTCAGCTTAATGGCAGCCCAAAAAGCCAAAGCAGCAACTGCCTATAGTACAGCTTTGAAGTATGCGATTGCAGGCATCGAGTTACTCGCAACCGATAGTTGGCAACATCAGTATGACCTCAGTTTGGTTCTCCATGAAGAAGCCGCAGAAGCTGCCTATCTATCCGGTGACTTTCTGGCGATGGAGCAATGGGTTGCTATTGTTTTGCAAGAAGCCAAAACCATTTTAGATGAAGTGAAAGTTCATGAGATCACAATCAAAACCTATGTAGCACAAACTCACAAGTTAGAGGCGATTAAAGTCGGGTTGCAAGTGTTGGCAAAACTAGAACTAGACCTGCCAGAAGTGCCCACAGAATTGCAGATTCAACAAGCACTTTCAGAAACAGGAGAAGTTCTGCAAGGAAGGAATATTCAAGATTTAGTGCATTTACCTTTAATGATAGATGTCAGTAGATTGGCAGCCATGCGGATTATTTCAAATATCGCTTCTCCTGCCTTTCAGGCTGCACCTGCACTGTTTTGGCTAATGGCATGTGAGCAAGTCAAGTTATCGATTCAATATGGCAATGCACCCACTTCTGCGGTTGCCTATTCTTGTTATGGAGTCGTTATCACCGCAGCAACTCAGGATGTAGAGAAAGCTCATCAGTTGGGTCAACTCGCCCTCAACCTTGTGGAAAGGCTGAATGCGCAAGAACTTAAAAGCAAAACCTTTCTAATTGTTGCGGAAGGCATCAGCTTTGGAAAGTCCCATTTTAGGGAGATTGCATCCCTATTGCAGGAAGGTTACTCCAGCGGAGTAGAAACCGGAGATTTCATGTTTGCAGGTTTAGCGGCTTACCAAAAATGTGAGTATTTATATTTCAGTGGATTAGAACTGACAGAATTAGAACAGGAGATGGAGAATTACAGCCATGCCATCGCCCAATTGAAGCAGGAAACTTGCTTAAATTACCATCAAATCTTTTGGCAAGCAGTGCTTAACTTACAAGGACAGGTTAATAACCCCTGCTGTTTACAAGGCGTTGCTTACAATGAGCAACAGGGATTGAACCGCTATCTAGCAAACAATGATTCTCTGGGATTTCAATATTTCTATATCAACAAGCTGATCCTTTGCTATTTATTTGGGCAGTTTACTCAAGCGTTAAAGAGTGCCAATGCGGCTGAGGGGTATCTCAAAGGTGCACCAGGGCAGGTAACGATGCCGCTGCTTTGCTTTTATGACTCTTTAGTCCGACTGGCAATTTATTCATCCGTTCCTGATTCAGAACAAAAAGCATTGCTCGCTAACGCGAGCGACAACCAGGAAAAACTGCACAAGTGGGCACTTCATGCGCCTAATAATTTTTTGCATAAGTATCATCTAGTTGAGGCAGAGAAAGCGCGAGTTTTGGGCCAGTTGTTAGAGGCTGAGGAGTTTTACGAACAAGCGATTCAAGGAGCTAGAGAAAACGAATATATCCAGGAAGAGGCGTTAGCCTACGAATTAGCTGCTAAGCATTATCTAGCGCGAGGTCGAGAAAAGATTACCCAACTCTATATGAAGGAAGCTCACTATTGCTATGAACGATGGGGAGCATCGGCAAAGGTTAAAGATTTAGAAACTCGCTACCCTCAACTATGTCCTCAGGCATCCAATGCAGTTGCTACATCAGTTCGTACTACGACTGGAACCACCTCAAATACCTCAAATACTGCTCTCGATTTAGCAACAGTGATGAAAGCAGCTCAAGCAATTTCAAGTGAAATTGAATTGGAGCAGTTGCTCAGTTCTTTAATGCAAATTTTAATTGAAAATGCTGGGGCACAAACTGGATGCCTGCTCCTGGAAAACTCAGGAGAATGGGCGATCGAAGCGGCTTGTGAACTTAATGATGGTGAACAGGTCTGTGCTACACGAGTGCTGCAATGCATTCCAATTGCAAATCGCCTACCCGAATCAATTGTTCAGTACGTGGTTCGGACTCATGAATCGGTCATCCTCAATGATGCGACTCGTGAAGGTCATTTCATCAATGATCCCTATATTCAGAACAATCAAACTCGCTCGCTTCTCTGTTTGCCGCTGATGAATCAGAGTAAGCTCGTCGGCGTGTTGTATCTAGAGAATCAATTGGCGACTGGAGCCTTTACACCCCAGCGATCGCAGGTTCTAAGTCTGCTCTCTACTCAAGCCGCAATTGCCATTGAGAATGCCAGACTCTACCTACAGCTACGTGCTAGTGAGTGTAGAATGAAACAATTTCTCGAAGCGGTTCCAGTAGGAATTAGCATACTGGATGCGGCGGGTCACCCCTACTACACTAATCAACGGGGCATTCAGCTAGTGGGCAAAGCCGTTGATCCCACCGTGACAGCAGACCAACTTGCAGAAGCTTATCAAGCTTATATAGCAGGAACAGAACAAACCTATCCCACTCAAAAAATGCCGATCGTCAGGGCGTTGAGCGGTGAACGCACTACGGTTGATGATATGGAAATTTACCACAGCAACCAAACCATTCCACTTGAGGTGTGGGGCACTCCAGTTTTTGATGAACAGGGCAATGTAGTTTATGCGATCGCAGCCTTTCAAGACATCACTGAGCGCAAACAAGCAGAGAAACTACTAGCCGACTATAACCGAACATTGGAACAACGAGTAATTGAGCGGACTTTGCTGCTTTCGCAGGAGATTCAAGAGCGCCAACGAATTGAAAACGCCCTGCGGCAGAGTGAAGAGCAACGCAGGCTGACGATGGACTTCACCTACATCGGCAGTTGGAACTGGAATATTGTTGAGAATACAGTAGACTGGAACGATAACCACGCTCGATTGCTGGGGTTAGTCCCAGGTGAAGTTGAGAGTAGCTATCAGGCGTGGCGCGATCGCGTTCATCCAGAAGATATTCATCGGATTGAGCAAGCTGTTACAGCAGCTCTAGCCACTCATACCGATTTTGAAGCTGAATATCGAGTACTCTACCCAAATGGTAGTATTCACTGGTTGGTTGGCAGAGGTCGAGGCATTTATAACCCAGCCGGACAGCCTGTGCGAATGTTGGGTGTGATTCTTGATATTAGTGATCGCAAACTCGCCGAAGCCGCCTCGATTCTCGAAGAACGCAACCGCATGGCGCGAGAAATTCACGATACGCTGGCACAGTCCTTCACCGGTATTATCATTCACGCTAGATCTGCTGCTAGTAAGATAGCTGTAGACCCAGAAAAAGCTCAAGCTTACCTAGCTAAAGTACAGAACTTAGCCCGAAATGGACTCGCAGAGGCACGCCGCTCTGTAGAGGCGCTACGCCGTCCATACCTATTGGAAAATGATGATTTGCTCAGCGCTTTCAAGCAACTGACAACCCAGCTAGAATCATCCACTGGTACGACAATTATGTGTGAAGCGATCGGTATCCCCTATCCGCTACCCTCTGAGGTGGAGAATAATCTGCTTAGGATTGGACAAGAAGCATTGACTAATGCACTAAAGTATGCAGTGGCAACTGAGATTCGCGTTGAACTAATCTATCAGTCCACGCAGTGCATCTTACGCATTAAGGACGATGGACAAGGATTTACCATTAATCGTTCTTCTAGTCACAAGGGTTTTGGTCTATTGGGGATGTCAGAACGGGCCGATCGCATTGGGGCACAGATCCAAATCCAGAGTGCCCCTGGACAAGGGACAGAAATCGTGGTGTTCCTGAATCAGGAACAGCCATCATGAGCCAACCTAATACCATTCGTGTTCTGGTTGTAGACGATCACCCCGTTGTGCGCCAGGGCTTAGTTACTATGCTGGAAGAAGCGCCAGATATTCTTGTAGTTGAACAAGCTGAGAATGGTCGTGAGGCACTCACCATCTTTCGTCAACAGCAGCCAGATGTGACTTTGATGGACTTGCGAATGCCCCAGATGGATGGAGTCGCTGCCATTACTGCCATCTGCGCCGAGTTTCCTGCGGCTCGGATCATCGTGTTGACGACTTACGATGGCGATGAAGAAATTTATCAGGGATTGCGCTCAGGTGCTAAAGGGTATTTACTCAAAGATGCCGAGCCACAAGAATTGCTGTCCGCTATTCGCGTTGTTTACAAAGGACAGAAGCACATTCCACCCCGCGTCGGTGCCAAACTCGTAGAGCGCATGACGAGTCCAGAATTAAGCGATCGCGAGTTAGAGGTGCTTCAACTGATTACAACGGGTAAGAGTACCCAAGCCATTAGCAAGGCTCTACATATTACAGAACGCACAGTCAATTTTCATATCAATCATATTTTAAGCAAGCTGGGCGTGGAGGATCGCACTCAGGCTGTGATCGTTGCGTTAAGGCGGGGCATTGTTAGTCTGTAGCCTCATACCTGTCAAATTTGTCAGTTTATCAGTTGTCAAATTTGTCAGCTTATCTTCTGAAGTTTTTCTCAGCGACACAATCGACTTAACTCTCTAAATTGAGAGTATGCAACAGATAACAGAGAGGTATTGGTTTACCCAATTGTGGAAGAGGTTTCATAGCAATCATCTGTCTCTACCTGCTGCACTCCTTTCCTAAGAGGTGCTGTCATGAGTCTCGGTGATTATAATCGGTTGCTTGTGCCGATTTCAAAACAAGATCATATTCAGGGTAGGGTGAACACTTCAGTGACACTCGTCCAATATGGTGACTACCAGTGTCCCACTTGTGGCGAAGCTCACCGATTAATCAAGGCAATTCAGCAACAGCTCAACGACTTATGTTTTGTATTTCGCCACTTTCCACAGCCGCAAATACATCCTTATGCCCAACGGGCGGCTGAAGCGGTTGAAGCGGCTGCCACCCAAGGTCAGTTTTGGCAGATGCATGACATTTTGTTCACCCATCAACAAGCGTTAGGAAACGATTATCTTGTGGAGTATGCCAATAATCTAGAACTCGATATTCCTCAATTTCTGCAAGATATATCCAGTCAAGTACATATCGATCGCATCAATCAAGATATCGAAAGTGGATTACACAGTGGGGTAACGGTTGCTCCAGCACTGTTTATTAATGGAATTCGATATACCAGTCGCTGGAACATTGAACAGTTGATGGCAGCCATTGTCACTGCAAGTCATTAATTAGAAATCCATTCCAGACAGCCGAGGAAGAAAATTTTATGACTCACTATGACTACATTGTGATTGGTGCAGGTTCGGCAGGCTGCGTAGTCGCCAACCGCCTGACACAAGACAGTGACACAACCGTGTTACTCCTCGAAGCGGGTAATCCCGATACAAAACCAGAAATTCACATTCCGGCCCAATGCCTCAGTCTTCTGGGTTCCTCTGTGGACTGGGCATATTTCTCTGAACCAGAACCCTACTTAAATAACCGCAAAATCTTTTGTCCCCGTGGCAAAGTCTTGGGTGGTAGCAGTTCGATTAATTTCATGATTTATCTGCGGGGTAATCCTCACGATTATGACCACTGGCAGGAATTAGGAAATCCCGGTTGGAGTTACCAAGATGTTTTGCCATACTTCAAAAAATCGGAACACTTCTCACGAGGCGCGTCTGAATTTCACGGGCTCGATGGAGAGTTAAGCGTGAGCGATCTCATTGCACCAGCTATGGTATCCCAACGCTTTGTAGACGCAGCAGTGGCACTCGGATATGACCACAATCCTGATGCTAATGGGATGCAGCAGGAAGGGGCAGGACTCTATCAGTTGACCATCAAGGATGGTAAGCGGCACAGTGCTGCGGCTGCCTTCCTTGTGCCCATTCTCCAGCGTCCCAATTTGACTGTAACAACAGGAGCGCTGGTAACCCGCTTGTTGTTTAAGGGCACCCGTACCGTTGGGGTGGAATACCTGCATGAGGGTACACTGCACCAAGTCAGGGTCAACTCCGAAGTGATTTTAAGTGCTGGTGCGTTCGATTCGCCCAAGCTACTGATGCTTTCCGGCATTGGGGATGCACAACACCTGCAAGCGATGGGAATTCCGGTCGTGGCGGATTTGCCGGGTATTGGTCAAAACCTCCAAGACCACCCTGTGGTGTCCGTGGCACACGAGGCAACTCAGGATTTACACGTGGCAAGCACCAGTAGTATCGCTGAAGCTGGCTTGTTTTTGCATACCGAGGGGAATCTGGATGCTGCGCCAGATTTACAGTTTCTCTTCGGTCCGGTTGTGTTGGTACCGCCTGGTTATGCCCACTCGGGTTTAGGATTCACAAGTTTCGTCTGTTTGACTCATCCCCAAAACATGGGCAGTGTCAGTTTGCGTTCCCCCGACCCCAAAGACGCACCGATGATTCAAATGAACTATCTCCAAAGTGAAGCTGATGTGCAAAAGCTCGTTATCGGGATTAAATTACTCCGTAACTTGTTCGCTGCAAGTGCTTTGGATGAGTTTCGCGGTAAGGAAATTGCTCCGGGTGCCGACAAGCAGAGTGATGCAGCACTCGTTGCTTATGTCCGAGACGCTTGCGATACGGTGTATCATCCGGTCGGCACTTGCAAAATGGGCACTGACCCAATGGCAGTTGTAGACCCCGAACTACGGGTATATGGAATTGAGGGATTGCGGGTCGTAGATGCCTCGATCATGCCAACGATTACTACAGGAAATACGAACGCACCAACCATCATGATTGGCGAAAAAGCCGCCGATTTAATTAAAGCCGCAGGTTGCGTTTCACAACCAGTAGCTTCAGTCATTGCAAGCTAACCTCGAGACTTTTCTCTGTGACCTTGACGGCGCGAACGCATTGTTTATCTGAGTCGAAAGCTGGAGAGCTAAGGCAACGTACCTTTGCAGAGTTCTTCTGGTAAGTGCTGCATCAGCCGCACAAACCCAGATGGATCGTCCAATCCCTGAGATACGATCAATGAGCCTTGAATAGCCATTACCGCGTCTTGTGCACGCTGTTGAGCAAGTTCCTCATTCATACCACACTCCATTAGCACGGTGGCGATCGCATCAATCCAGACCTGATAAATGGCTTTGACTCTGTCATGAAACACATCGCGGGCGGAACCCAATAGCAAAATCGCAAATAAGCAAGGTTGCTTCCCTCCTTCATAGACTTCATTGACGCGATCGCACATATATTGCAAGCGAGATAAGGGTTCACCTGGACTGTTGAGGGTTTGCACAATATTTTGGTCTAACCAGCTCTCAAGATAATCCAGCATCGCTTCAACCATCTCATCCTTGCCGCCAGGGAAGTGATGGTAAAGGCTAGCTTTCCCTAATCCAGTGGCTTGAGAAATCTTGGATAGAGTTGCGCCATCGTAGCCATACTGCCGAAATAGGCGCATCAGGGAGGGAATATAGGTTTCTTTAGGCATTTATTGCAAGGCAAAAAGTTTTCTGTTGACATTATACCGAACGTTCAGTACAGTAAAGGGTATACCGAACGAACGGTACAGTCTGAAATCTAATTCGGTCTTATCTAACTGAAAGAGGACAAACCCATGATTAAGCTCTATGGTCACGAACTGTCTGGCAACAGCTACAAAGCCAAATTAATGCTCTCGTTACTGGGCTTAGACTACGAGTGGATTAAAGTCGATTTGTTGGCAGGGGCGCACAAACAGCCTGAATTTTTAGCGCTAAATCCCTTTGGGCAGGTGCCGGTGTTGGTTGATGAAAATACGGTTCTAGCCGATGCTCAAGCGATTCTGGTTTACCTGGGAAGGCAGTATGGTGGTGAATCCTGGTTGCCTTTGGAGGCGGAACCGATGAGTCGCGTGATTCGATGGCTATCGACCGCAGCCGGAGAAATTCGGCAAGGTCCAGAAGCGGCACGTTTGTACTACCTATTCAAAGCGACCAGCATCAACGTGGAACAGGCAAATCAGAAAGCAGCGTTCATCCTGACTCAATTGAACGATCGTTTAGCCGATCGCCAATGGCTGGAGTTAGAACGTCCGACGATCGCTGATGTGGCAGTCTTCCCTTACGTTGCCCTCGCGAACGATGGCAAAATTCCCCTAGACAATTACCCAAATGTGCTGGCTTGGATCGATCGCGTCAAACATCTTCCTGGTTTTGTCGGCATGATTGGCATTGCAGAGCCTGTTGTAGCTTAAGAGGGTATTATGCCACGTAAATTTGGAGAAATTGCTTTTACACCCCAAGTGCAAGCCGCACAAGAACAACGGGGTTCGCGGCAGAGCTATGAACGCTACATTGCAAAGGGGCCTGCTAATGACTCGATTACTCCCAAACTTGAGGAATTCATCGCGCAACTCAATGGGTTTTACTTGGGAACCGTCAGTTCTAATGGCTATCCCTATATCCAGTTTCGGGGTGGCCCATCTGGTTTCCTGAAGGTACTCGATGAGAAAACCCTCGGCTTTGCAGACTTTTCTGGGAATGTACAGTACATCACAGTGGGTAATCTATCTGGCAATGACAAAGCGTTTTTGTTCTTAATGGATTATCGGCATCGCCGACGCATCAAGATTTGGGGAAGAGCCGAATATGTTGAAGGGGATTCGACATTAATTGAACGACTACGATTTCCAGATTATCCTGCGGCAATTGAACGCGCTATCCTCTTCCATGTGGAAGCCACCAGTGAAAATTGTCCTCAGCATATTCCCATGCGCTATTGTGAAACAGAAGTTGAAGCGATGATGGCTCCCCTGGAAGCGAGGATTGCCGAGTTGGAGCAGCAGTTGAGCGATAAGCCGGAGGCTTGACGCTACGCGTATTGCACCTCAAATTAATCCCAAAAGAAGCACTAACTCAATCTTTTCTGCTTAAGGCAGAGTTTTGCTTAACACAGTTTTCTGCTCCACTGCTCATTTCACCCCAGTATCAGCCACCGATCCTAATTGTGTGGGGCAAGAACGACTACATCTTCCCTGCTGAGGGTGCCTATCCTTACCAGCCCGACCTGAAAGACGTTGAGTTGCATCTACTCGATACGGGACATTTTGCGCTAGAGGAAGAGGGAGAGGTGATCGCAAACTACATCGCTCAATTTCTCGCATCAAGACTGCAACCCATCCCTGCCTAATCAACGCAAGGCTTGGTCGCTGACTGATCCTTAAGAATGAACAAGGAGACAACTCATAACACCCTCTATCCCGCTTGAAAACAGATCTATCACTTAAAAGGAAAACTCAAAACTATGAATTCACAAGCAACTCAAACCATCATTACTGCTGACGAGTCGGCAATCCGTGCTTTCCATCGCCAGATGATTGATGCTTGGAATCGAGGTAGCGGCGAAAGCTTCGCTGCCCCGTTCAGCGAAACTGCCGATTTCATCACGTTCGAGGGCACGCATCTCAAGGGTCGAAAAGAAATCGCTGCATTTCATCAGCAAGCGTTCGACACGGTTGTGAAAGGAACACGCCTGGAGGGTGAGGTGGATTTTGTCCGCTTCGTGAACCCGCAACTCGCGCTCATGCTCGTAGTTATCAGGGTAATACTGCCCGGACAAACCGAATCTTCACCGTCACGAGATTCGTTGCCGCTATACGTCGCAACGAAAGGCGACGAAGGTTGGCAGATCGAAGGGTTACTCAATACCCGGAAGTTATCGCTAGAACGTCAATTCTTCTTAGACGACTTTGACTCACTGAGCGCAGAGGCTCAACGTCAAGTGACTGACCTCGTTTCAGGTCTCAAGCAGCGTCCTCAAGCAGATCAATCAAAGGAGATGTAAGTGAACATTGAATACACAGAACCGATAACACTTCAATGGTTCACACAAATCCAGAATCCCCATCAGATTAACCGATGAAAAAACTAGAAGGAAAAGTTGCTCTGATCACTGGCGGCACAAGCGGCATCGGTCTTGCCACCGCCAAGAAATTTGTCGCCGAAGGTGCCTATGTCTTCATCACGGGTCGCCGTCAGGCTGAACTGGATGCTGCCGTAGACGCGATCGGTAAAAACGTCACGGGTGTTCAAAGTGATGTTTCTAACCTAGCAGACCTCGATCGCTTGTTTGCCACAATTAAGCAAGAGCAAGGACATATCGATGTGCTCTTCGCCAATGCTGGTGGTGGAGAACTCGCCCCACTCGGCTTCATCACCGAAGAACACTTTGACAAAACGTTCAACACAAATGTCAAAGGTCTGCTATTCACCGTGCAGAAGGCTCTGCCTCTTTTACCAGAGGGTGCTGCTATCATTCTGAACGCCTCGACTGCTTCTACTGTGGGTACCCCCGCCTTCAGTGTGTACAGCGCCACCAAAGCCGCCGTGCGATCGTTTGCCCGTAATTGGACTCTCGACCTTAAAGAGCGCAAGATTCGGGTTAACGCTATTAGTCCTGGCGTGGTTCCGACTCCTGGGTACGATCACTTGGGACTGAATGATGAACAGGTAAAGGAATTCATAGATAGCCAAGCGATCGCCATCCCGCTAGGACGAGTCGGCACACCTGATGAGATTGCTAAAGCCGTTGTCTTTCTTGCGTCAGACGATAGCAGCTTTGTGAACGGTATCGAGCTGTTTGTTGATGGCGGTATGGCACAGGTTTGAAGCGCCCTGAAAATGCTCATCACCAAAACTGTTGCAGAGAGGAGAAGACGCAAAAACGCGAGGAGATTGAGCAGAATCCCCGCATCCTCATATCTCCGTGTCAGTCCAGTCTCACTCCTAATTGTCAGATACACCCTCAATAGCTTGATCAGGAGAGTATGATGGCACCAATTACAACATCATTTGGACGGCATTCCACCGCTGCTGAGGTAGTGAAAGGAATCGATTTAACGGGTAAGCGATTGATCGTCACTGGCGCTGCATCAGGCATTGGCGTAGAAACGGCGCGGGCATTGGCTAATACTGGGGCGATCGTCATACTGGCTGTGCGGAACACCGATGCTGGAGCGCAGACAGCGGCTGACATCACAGCTACCACTGGGAATCACAATATTCATGTCGCCTCGCTTGACCTCAGCAATCAGGACTCGATCGCCAAATTTGTCACTGCATGGGATGAACCACTGCACATCCTCGTCAACAATGCGGGTGTGATGGCATTACCTGAACAGCACACGCCCGAAGGTTGGGAAATGCAGTTTGCCACTAACTATCTCGGACACTTCGCTTTGGCACTCGGTCTTCATGATGCGCTGGCGGCATCGGGCACGGCGCGAATCGTCTCTGTCAGTTCTAGCGGGCACTTAGCGTCGCCTGTTGTCTTCGATGATATCCACTTTGCCTTTCGTCCCTATGATCCACTGCTAGCATACGCGCAGTCCAAAACCGCGAACATTCTTTTTGCCGTTGGCGCTACAAGGCGGTGGTTCAGTGATGGTATCACCGTCAATGCTTTGATGCCTGGGGCGATCGCGACTAACCTGCAACGACATACTGGTGGTCTTAAAACCCAGCCAGAGCGACAGAAGACACCGGAACAGGGTGCAGCAACCTCTGTTCTCCTGGCAACCTCTCGCCTGTTGGAGGGTATCGGTGGGCGCTATTTCGAGGACTGTAACGAAGCCTCGATTGTCACAAACGGCAACGGTTATGTGAGTGGTGTTGCTCCCTATGCCCTTAACCCAGACAACGCCGATCGGCTTTGGGAGGAGTCATTACGCTTGCTGGACTGATACGGTGTTGTTGAAAAAAATCACGATATATTCACTGATGGAAATGATCGTTTATCCCTAGACTGGCTCTCCGCCTCACATTCACAGCCGTGAAGATACATCATTCTTTGTGCAATCAGGAGAGATTCAGTTTCAAATTGATGGTCAAACCTTTGTAACAACCCCTGGAAGCTTCATCTATTCGCCTAGAGGACTAAAACCTCTCTAAACCCAACGACCACAGAATTTACCAAAATGAGAAAGCTAGAAGGAAAAATCACCCTGATCACGGGTGGCACCAGCGGTATCGGTCTTGCCACAGCCAAGCAATTTGTCGCCGAAGGTGCCTATGTCTTCATCACGGGTCATCGTCAGGCTGAAGGAGTTCACCATCATGAATGCAAATAACGGCATCATCAGTCAGCCCAGCCCATATTCAGTAACCAAAACCATCGATCGCTTAGAAGCCATCCTTCAGGCAAAAGGTATCACCATTTTTGCCCGCATCGATCAACAGGCTGAAGCTGAAAAAGTTGGGCTAAGTCTACGTCCGACGCAGTTGTTACTGTTTGGCAATCCGAAAGCCGGAACACCGTTGATGGTGGCAGAACCAACAACAGCCCTGGATTTACCCTTAAAAGTACTGGCATGGGAAGCGGCTGATGGCAAGATCTGGCTGAGTTACAACGATCCTGATTACTTAAAACAGCGATTCTCTCTCTGTGATGAGTTGGTCAAAAATATCGCAGTCATTGCACCTTTGATCAATCAAGCACTCCAATAGACCTATTGATACTGCTATAAAAAGAAGGTAATGAAACTGACAAAGCAAAATCTCTCAGAACGTACTGATGATATTTACGACGTGATTGTGGTTGGTGGTGGAGCAGGTGGTTTGTCTGCCGGAATTTATCTGCAACGCTATCTTCTTTCCAGTTTAATTATCGATAAAGGTAAAGCCCGCTCTTTCTGGATGCAGGAACTGCATAACTATCTTGGATTACCGCCAGATACACCGGGGCGATCGCTGCTGCGGCAAGGCAAGGAGCACTACCTTACTCTAGGTGGTGATATGCTCGATGCCTTTGTAGAAGAGATTGTGGATCAGGGAGAAACCTTTGCCGTAAAAGTCAAAATTGGTCGGCAAGACAGCTTCCATCAAACGTTTCATGCCAGATATCTGATTGCTGCCAGTGGCATTATTGATTACCTGCCTAATTTGGATAATATGCGAAACGTGTTTGACTATGCTGGATACAACCTGCACGTTTGTTTAATCTGTGATGGCTACGAAATGGCAGACAAAAAAGTAGGCGTGTTTGCCAGCACTGCCAGCAATGCGGAGGTTGTTTTTCCTCTAGGTTGGTTTACACCTCACATCACCTTATTCACGCAAGGAATGTTTGAAGTTGGCGATGAGTTACGCCAGAAATTTCAAGATAACGGTTATCAAATAATCGAAACGCCGATTCAACAATTCCTGGGCGAAGACCATCAGATGAATGGAGTGGAACTCGAAGATGGTACGGTAATTGGGCTAGAAGCTGGTCTGATCTCAATGGGGTCGAAGTATCACGCCGATTATCTGGAAAAGTTCGATCTGGAAAAGCAGGGCGAAAACTTAGTCACCGATAAGATGGCGCGGACTTCCCATCCCCGTATTTTTGCGATTGGGGATCTCAAAGTCGGAATGAATCAAGTTGTAGTTGCCGCCGCAGATGGGGCATTAGCAGCGACCCAAATCTGGCGAGACTTGCGTCGCAGTCGTCCAATGGCTAGTAGTAGCTCACAGATGTTGAGCGGTCGTTAAATTAGCAGTCCGCGCCTCGTAGATTTTTAAAGCCGGTCTAATAAACAACTCATTCATTTTTTCGATATCCCTTGTTGGTTGCCGTAATTGAATGCAATCCAAAAGTTTGGAGCTAAAGATGAAACTCATCTCTGTTAATGTCGGACTTCCGCGTGAAGTCACCTGGAAAGGGAAAACCGTTAGCACTGGAATTTTCAAAGAGCCAGTTAGTAAACGGGTGATGGTGCGATCGCTTAATTTAGACGGAGATGGACAGGCTGATCTCACCGTTCATGGAGGAGCAGACAAAGCAATCTATGTCTATCCGTTCGAGCATTACGATTACTGGCGAGGTGAATTGCCTGACGCAGAGTTGACACCGGGCATCTTTGGTGAAAATTTCACGACTACTGGACTGAGAGAAGAGGAAGTGAACATTGGCGATCGCTTCCAGATTGGCACTGTCAGCCTGATAGTAACGCAACCTCGTATGCCCTGCTACAAACTGGGGATTCGGTTTGGACGACCGGATATGGTAAAACGATTTCTTGCCAGTCGTCGAACCGGATTTTACTTCCGTGTCTTGCAAGAGGGCGAAGTCGGAGCCGGAGACACTTTAGAGTTAGTGAGCCGAGATGACAACAACATCACAGTTGCTAATATCACTCAACTTTATGTGCGTGCACAAGACAATCCAGAGTTACTTCACCGTGCTGCTCAACTGGAAGCGTTACCCGAAAGTTGGCGCAACTACTTCCAGCAATAGAGTCTTCAGCAACCAGAGCAGGCTTTATAAGTTCTGATCACAGAATTATCCAACTTCTCATTACAAGGTATCGAAGATGAACCAGATACTCAAAAATAAACGCGCACTCATTACCGGAGGCAGTCGCGGCATCGGGGCAGCCATCGTCAAGCGTTTAGCAAGTGAAGGCGCTGATGTCGCCTTTACCTATGCCAACTCACCCAATCGGGCTAACGAAATCGTGCAGGCGGCAGAGGCGCTGGGTGTCCGAGCTTTAGCCATCCAAGCTGACAGCGCCGATGCCAGCGCGGTGGTCGGTGCTGTTGAGCAAACAGTGGACAAATTGGGCGGCATTGATATCCTCGTCAATAATGCGGGAGTGCTGGTAGTCGCCCCAATCGATGATATTACGCTCACGGACTTTGATCGAACCCTCGCCGTTAACGTGCGTGCCGTGTTTGTGGCGACGCAAGCCGCACTCAAGCACATGAAAGAGGGCGGACGCATCATTAACATCGGTAGCACCAACGCCGAACGTATGCCATTTGCCGGTGGTGGCGTTTATGCCATGAGCAAATCTGCTCTGCAAGGGCTTGTGCAAGGGCTCTCGCGTGACCTTGGCCCGCGTGGCATTACGATCAACAACGTGCAGCCCGGACCGATCGCTACGGAGATGAATCCTTCGGAGGGTGAGTTTGCGGAGATGCTCAAAAAGCAGATAGCAGTGGCTCGGTACGGCACCGCCGAGGAGGTGGCGGGGATGGTCGCTTATTTGGCTGGTCCTGAGTCCGGTTACATCACTGGCGCAAACCTGATGATCGACGGAGGGTTCAGCGCATAACTGCCGTAGGTGAATGCCTAAGTCAGGGGGTGACTTACTACTGATTTTCTCGATAACAGTTCACTTCGCAAGACCGCCACACAAATCTCTGATTATGCTAAGACGGTTGGCAAAATCCGTGATTTCGCCGCTGGGTACAATCATCAGCAACCTGGAGATCCAACCAAACTTGCCCAGGCAATCCTCCAGCTTGCAGCCACAGACAAGCCACCCTTGCGACTACCTTTGGGCACAGACACCCTTCAAGCAATTGCCCACAAAAACGCTTACGCCGAGCAAGAGACAGCAACCTGGCGCACTCTGGCTGAATCCAGAAACTACTGATAGTTCAACCCTATTGGAGAACATGATATGAGTAATACAACATTTCACACGATCGCAATCGATAGTTTAGATATCTTTTATCGTGAAGCTGGCTCCCGTGATAATCCAAC
>Ga0310810_10000935_pt1 | contig 29464 bp, 26 predicted proteins | sample NCmetagenome_FD_207641 | JGI IMG/M metagenome (GOLD analysis project Ga0310810, IMG submission 207641) | Soil microbial communities from experimental microcosm in Duke University, North Carolina, United States - NC | ecosystem: Engineered > Artificial ecosystem > Soil microcosm > Unclassified ... | reverse complement strand
GAGGCAGCAATCATTCTCCTGGTGCTCGCAGTGCAAAGCATTCGGTCGCGCAGGGTGCCCCGCACTGCAGTTAGCGAGACGTGACAGACGTTGCGAGCGGTTTCCTCGAGAGCACTGTTCGCACCGCAACTCCACTTCTATTTGCGGCATTGGGCGAAACAGTCGTAGAGCGCTCCGGTGTTATCAACATCGCACTCGAAGGCTCGATCATTTGCGGAGCGCTGGGCGGAGCGGTTGCAGCGAGCCACGCAGGAGCATGGACGTCGTTGATTGTTGCTGGCATCTCCGGAATGGTGTTGGCAATTCTCCTCGCAGTCTTTGTCGTCGTTCTGAGGTCGGATCAGATAATCACCGGAACCGCAATCACTCTTCTCGGGCTCGGTTTAACAGGAGCTCTTTATCGACAGATATACGGTCCATCAGGTGCAGCGCTCACAATCGCGACAATGCCGGCGGCCTCAATTCCATTTCTCTCAGGCATTCCCATAATTGGCCGAGCGTTTTTTTCACAACCGGCCGCCGCATATCTCGTCTACGTTCTTATCCCGATAATGAGTTGGTGGATGTACAGAACGCACTCGGGCCTTGCGCTGCGTGCAATTGGTGAAAATCCTGCAGCTGCAGTCGCTGCAGGCATTCGTGCCGCACGCATTCAATTCGCTGCAATTCTTTTCGGTGGTTTGATGGGCGGCGTTGCCGGAGGATTTCTGGTAATCGCACAGGCAGGCACATTTTCCGAGGGAATGTCAGCCGGTCGTGGATTCATCGCGATTGCGATCGTGGTGCTTGGTCGATGGAGACCAGCCGGCGTGGCAATCGCCGCGCTTGTATTCGGAGCAACCACTGCGCTCCAGTATCTCTTTCAAACAATGGGATGGAATCTCCCGTATCAGCTATTTCTCGCCCTGCCGTATCTGCTTACGCTTCTCGCTCTCGCCGGAATTGCCGGACGTGCCCATGCACCAGCAAGTCTTGGAAAGTGGATTGCTAACGACTAACCAGTTAGCTCAGCATCCGGTATAAGCGCTTTTCCAGCGAAGCTTCCACGCGGTCGGCGACGACTTTTCAAGCAAGCCAATCTTCCCACCATCTTCGTAATCGATGCTGATTACGACCACGAGCTGATTTGCCGGTTTCATCTGTAGTGCTGCAAGCACGTCGGTTGTCTCCAGCGATTCCTCTTTGCCGGCTGAACGCGTCGTAAACATCGCACGGTATGTGCTCGATCCAGATGGTCGCTCGGCAAGAATGAGAATGTGCTCCTCGCGCGGGTTTGCTTCTTCGTTAATCTTGCGAACCACTTCTGCGATGATGATCGAAGACGCTCCACCGTTGATTCGGGATCCTCGCTTGACCGAGAATGGAAGACCGCGAAATGCCGCATCACCAATGTTGCCAAGTGGAGTTGCCGCCTGAAGAGCATCATTCACGAACCGCGACGAGTCATCACCGTGCATCCGTGCCAGTGAGCTAAGCGCAATTCCAGAAGCTCGTCCTGATTCAAAAGCCACTCGCCACGCTGGCGGAACAGGGTCGACGAAATTTGCGACTGGCCAGTTTAGACAACCGCTCGGATCCGCGTGCTGAGATAGAACGTGCAGGGTTCCGTGTCCTACTAACCCCTGCTCGTTGAAGAAATCGACTGAAACTGTATCGAGTCCCGTGAGCTCGAATTGTGCTGTCGATGCAAGCGTACTATCTGTCAGGCCAGGAAGAACGACACCGCCCTTCGAGCTGTCTCCAGCAAGAGGAACAATCATTACCCTGCCTAATGATTGATCCCAACCCGTTCCAGTGCTCAACCCTGTGACGGCCGGTGGTACAAACGTCGCCGCAGCAGAATCAGGCGTATTTTTGCGCCGGTCTCCGCACGAGCTGCTGAGAAACATTACGACTAAAACGCTGAGACAGGACAAGTCACGACGAAAGCTCATAGATGGTAATTTGTGCCGTAAATCGTTCGCGCGTCGAGCCACTCTCCCATTTCTCCCGCCCTGAAAACGACATGTCGCATCCATCTCATGCAAAGCCGACAATAACAAGCGAGGGAGAAATACACGCCGTCCGGGCGCCGGCTCTCGAGCGCTGGAGCTGGGCCCTCTACGATTTTGCAAATACGATTTTTTCGATGAACATCGCGACGTTGTATTTCGCGGTGTGGCTCGTGTCCGATCTGCACGCATCGAACACCATGGTCGCGCTTGGAAACGGAATCTCATCTGCCTTGATCGCGATATCCATTCCGGTTTTCGGCGCGATCTCCGATGCAACACAGAGACGTAAGCCGTGGGTCGTGTGGTTCACATTGCTCACGTGCGGTGCAACGGCACTTCTCGGAATCTTTGGCCAGACATCGCTGCCACTTGTCGGTGATTCCGTTCTCGATCCTGCAATGACCACGCATTACGTCCTCGGTGGATCCAGCGCTGTTCTGATTCTCGCGCTGTTCGTCGCAGCCAATTATTCGTATCAGGGAGCACTGCCGTTCTACAACGCGATGATGCCGGAGCTTGTTCCCGCAAACGAGCAGGGAAACCTGTCGGGTATCGGTACCGCCCTTGGCTACTTCGGCGCGATCATCGGCGTTCTTCTCGTAACGCCATTTTTCAGTGGCTCGATGCCCATCCTTGGCAATATCTCGCCGAGTGTGATGAGCTCTCTGCGATCGATTTTTCCATTCACCTCACACGGCGGAAGAGTTTCGACATTCGTACCAACAGGAATCCTGTTTCTACTGTTCTCACTTCCGCTTTTTCTGTTCTGCAAAGATCACAACGTCCGCGTCGGTGCTAAAGCGATTCCGTGGAGAGCAGCATTCGCCGAGGTCAAACACACAGTCCGCGACGCTAAACAATATCCGGGATCCCTCAGATTTCTTATCGCATCATTTCTGTACCAGGACGCTATAGGAACGATCATCGCAAACATGGCCCTGTATGCAGTGATGGCAATGGGATTCAAGCAGGGACTCGAGACGACATTGTTTGTTGTTCTCACTGTGCCCGCGGTAATCGGCAGTTACATCATTGGCCGTCTTGTTGACCGAATCGGCCCGAAGAAGAGTCTTGTCTTCACAATCATTTCGTGGGTCGTTCTGCTTGTGCTGATGGTGATGGTTCCAAATCGTACGGGCTTCTGGATAGTCGGCGGATTGATCGGTTTGATCTTCGGTGGAGTTGCAACTTCCGAGCGTCCGTTGCTTCTCACGTTAGTACCCGATGTTGAAGCCGGACGATTCTTCAGTCTGATGGTTCTGTCGTCGCGAGCTGCCGCCATTGTCGGCCCGTTCATCTGGGCATTCACCGTGGACGGTTTGCTTCCCTCGTTCGGAACAGGAGTCGCTTATCGAGCCGGGGTTGTAACGGTTGCTATTGGAATGGCTGCAGCGCTGGTGCTACTGTGGGGAGTTCCTGATAACTGGAAAAAGAAACCGCTATGATTTGGTCTCGACCCAGTTTGCTCCGTGACCGACATCGACGACGAGAGGCACGGACAGAGTAGCGGCGCTCTCCATTTCATTTTTGACAAGGCTCTCCAGGCGAGCCAGCTCATCAGATGGCGATTCAAAGACAAGCTCGTCGTGAACCTGAAGAAGCATTCTCGATGCAAGCTTCTCGTCCTGGAGCAGCTTGTGAATCCGGATCATTGCAATCTTGATCAGATCGGCTGCAGATCCTTGAATCGGTGAGTTTGCAGCTACTCGCTCTCCGAATGCTCGAATATTGAAGTTGCGCTCACGTAGCTCGGGAATGTACCGGCGTCTACCGAAGATTGTCTGAGCATAGCCATTCTGGCGCGCAAACTCGACGCTGTTGTCCAGATAGCGACGGATTCCGCTGAATCTCTCGAAATAAGTTGCGATAAAAGCACGCGCATCCGCGTGCTCGATCTTGAGCTGCTTCGAGAGTGCGTGTGCACCCTGCCCGTAGATCGTCGCAAAATTGATCGTCTTTGCTCGCGCTCGCATTTCACCAGTGACGTCACTTACCGGCACGTCGAAGATGATTGCCGCAGTCTGTTTATGAATATCACCGCCTGCCTTGAATGCCTCGACGAAAGCGGGGTCCTGTGAGAGGTGCGCAAGCAATCGCAGCTCGATTTGGGAATAGTCTGCCGAGACCAGCGTCCATCCTTCGCGTGGAATGAATCCTCGGCGGATATCACGCCCGAGCTCTCTTCGTATCGGAATGTTCTGAAGGTTCGGCTCACTCGACGATAGCCGTCCGGTTGCTGCAACAGTCTGACTGAACGACGTGTGCAGTCGGCCTGTTGTTGGGTTCACAAGCTCCGGCAACGCGTCGAGATATGTGCTCTCCAGCTTCGCAAGCTCACGATATTCCATCAGCAAAGACGGAAGCACGTGTCCACTGTCGGCAAGCTCCTGCAATACGCTCGCGTCAGTCGAGGGACCGGTGCTCGTCTTCTTGAGCACGGGAAGCTCGAGCTTTGTGAACAGAATATCTCGAAGCTGCAGATTCGAGTTGATGTTGAAGCGTGTGCCGGCAGTTTCGTAGATCTGCTCCTCAACTGCCTCGCGCTCGGAGCGGAAACGCTCCTTCAGCGATCTGAACCAGTCGAGGTTGATGGTGATTCCGGTCCACTCCACTTCCGCGAGGACATCCACAAGCGGCATTTCGATATCGTCGAACAACGGCCGTGTTTTTGTGCTTTCGAGCTGCGGCTCGAAGATTGTTCGCAGCTGGAGAATTACATCCGCCTCTTCACACGAATAATCTCTGGCTGCATCGACTGGACATTCGTCAAACGGAATCGCCGTCCGGCCCTTACCGCATAGATCGGTATAGGACATCATCGTTCTATCGAGAAACTCGAGCGCCAGCACATCCAGTCCGTGCGACCGACGTCCCGGATCCAGCACATAACTCGCGAGCATTGTATCGAAATCGACGCCGCGGAGCTCGACTCCAGCTTTGCGTAGCACAAGCATGTCGTACTTCACGTTCTGGCTGGACTTTTTCACAAGAGGATCCTCGAGCAGATCCTTCAGCGACTTCATCTCGGCCGATTGCAGTGACGGCAGATTTGTCACCGACGTTTGCGGGCGCTCGGCGAGAAGGGTGGCTGCAACGCTGGATGGACTTGGCGTTTTTGTTTTTTTCTTTCCCTTCGACGGTACAGGCTCATCACCGCCGCGAATGAGACCACGGTCTTCCGCCGCGTCGGTGGCTGATCGATCGCCGGCCGCATCGATCAGAAGATCGCTCTGGAAGTCACGCCGTAATACGTGGCCGAGAGGAAGGTAGAAGGCTTCTCCCGGATTGATGGCAATCGATAACGAGACAAGCTTTGAACGCAGAGGATCAGTCTTCTGCGGACTATCCGCATTGATGAGCGTTTCAGTATCAATCGAAAATCGTCCCGCCGCTCGAGCAGCTTTCACCACGTCTTCGAGCTCGCCTACGCTGTCGATTGTTCGATAGCTCGTAGTCTGCTTGGGTGTTGTTTTCTTCTGGTCGATGACCGTCGTGGCTGTGCCCGGTTTGACCAAGCCATAAAACTCGAGCTCGACATAGAGATCCCGAAGCTTGTCGTGATCGGCGTCACGCGCTTTGAGGGCATCGAGATCGAGCACAACATCTAAATTGTCTCTAATCGTTACTAATTCCTTGGATAGCCTTGCGTTATCCGCATGCTCGAGAAGCGCTTCCCGAGGACGTTTCTTCGTGATCTCGGCTGCGTGTGCGAGGATTGACTCCAGGTCTCCGTACTGATTTACGAGCTCAGTCGCAGTCTTATCACCGATTCCGCGAACGCCAGGTACGTTGTCTGATGAATCGCCTACGAGCGCGAGGTAATCAGTTACACGCTCGGGAGGAACACCAAGGCGGTCGGTTGCATTCTCGATACTTACCCAGTGCTCTTCGACTGCAGCGGATCCACCGCGCCCGGGATTTAGAAGCCACACTCCGGGCTGAACAAGCTGATGGAAGTCTTTATCGGCGGTGACTATCACCGTGTTGATTTTTTCCGCTACGCTCTTTGCAACCAACGTCCCGATGACGTCATCGGCCTCGAACCCGGGAAGTGTAAGAATCGGAATCTTGTAGTACTCGAGTATCTGACAGATACGCTGCATGCCGCGGTCGAAATCCGATTGGAGCTCTTCGCTCAATTTTTCCCGTGTTGCTTTATAGGCGGGATACGTCTGGTGACGAAACGAATAACCGGAGTCGTGTACCCACCCGATGTATTCGGGTTTGTGGTTTGCCATCAGCAGGCGAAGGAAATTCGCAATTCCCCAGGCGGCTGAAGTATTCTCGCCTTTACTGGTAGTGAGTGGTCTCGCAATGAGAGCATAAAACGCGCGGTAGATCAGCGCGTACCCGTCGATGAGGAAGAGACGGGGAGACTCCGGCATTTTCATTCAGTGCAATATACAAAGCGCCCCGGTATGGAAATCCACGCCGGGGTGATAAACCGTTCGGTTTTCTTGACGAGCTTATTTAGTTGGCGAAGTGCTACGCCTGAGCGTGAACGTTCGTCGCGTGCAGGCCTTTGTTTCCGGTCTCGATCTCGAACTCCACTTCCTGTCCTTCGGCAAGTGTCTTGAATCCATCCATCGAGATCGCCGAGAAGTGCACGAACACGTCCTCGCCCCCTTCCTGTTCAATGAAGCCATATCCCTTTGCATCATTGAACCACTTCACTCTACCCCTGGCCATGGTACCGCCTCCGGCATGTGAGTCCAGTGGGCGCCTATATAGACGCACCTTGGAACTTTGTCAAGCAGCCGAGGAGGCTTCTCGGAAACGGCCGTTCAGTGCACCAAAACCCGCGCGTTCAGCGACTGGAAATCCGACTCGCTCGATGGCGTCATGCGCCATCGTCCCGTCCCCGATTCATCGTAGAACAGGAAGCGAATTCGATACTGTCCATACTCCCAGTATTGAACCCGGCTTCGCTGAGTAACGGAGCTGCTGCTCAAAGGAACGTTGGTGTTCTGCTCGAAGATCTGGTCAGGCTCACCAAGCAACACATACACTTTTCCACGATCGGATTGCCACCCGGACCGTCCCGCACCTTCTTCACGGAATCTCAAATTGGCTTGGAGTATTCTCGCGAAATACGCCTCGAGGCTTTCATTTTCCGGCGTTGCGGGAACAGGGTCCGTCGAACGAAGGAAATCTGCCCACACAGCTCCTCGCCGATCGACGGGTGCATCCCGCAGAGTTTTTATCCGGTCAAGGGCAGCGAAGTAACGCAGCTGAGTCAACATTTCATCGTATGTCAGTAGAGGAATGTCGTTGCCGAAACTGACAAATACGGGGGTCTTACCCATTGCGCCGCCGTCTGGTCTAGTGAACGTGACGTTCGCTATGCCAATTCCAACTCTCGCGATCGGAATTCGTACTGAGCCGCTCAGTAGGTTTCCACGGCGCGACAGGATTACCGAGTCGCGCCAGACTGTAGTCCCTCGATCATTGTCGACTGTGAATCCAATCGGCAAACGGGTGGAATTACCGTAGCCTTCGAGATAAACCGTAACCGTGCTGTCCTGGCCGAAGACAGCGCTGGAGCGTGGGCTCGCGAGAATTTGAGGCAACGAATCAAGACCCGGCCGCGGAGTTGCTTCGTAGACTACGACCGGGGTTGAAAGTTGGCCGGCACGCAGTACCGGCGCGACAATCTGTCCCTGCTGAGCGGAGCTGCGCGCCGTCCCCGCATCGCGCACCTGGAACGAAAGGTCATAGTTACCCGGACGAATCTTGAAGTAGTGTTGAAAGATTACGCTTTCATCCGTGCGGTTTATTTCCTTGAACGTCGGAACTCTGACGATTTCCATGCTGTTGATTTCAGCGACTGGAGCTCCGTTCTGCGACACGGCAACATGGATTTCATAGGGAGCCCGATACGAATTGCCGTCACGCACGAAGCTGAGCGAATGATTTGGAATCGAGACACTCGCGAGCATCAGAGTCGTATCCGGCGAAGAGGTCGCGAAGTAAGCAATCTTTCCGACAAAAGCCAACGGGCTGCCTGTAGCTATCAACCCCATTTGATGATAGACCGCAGCTGGATCCTGAGGCGGTTGTAGCTGGCCCGAAGATGTTGCCGTCGTAATCGGCTGCTGCTCGGCTCGCGGATGAGCGCACGCCGCAGCCAGGCACAGAAAGAGGGCAAGCAGGCTCGATTGACTCGGTTTTCTCATTCGCATTCCCCTCAGTACCCTATCTTCATTCGAGTGTTTCTATTAGCTTCGCCGCGTGCCAGAACAGAGCTTGCTCGGCTCAAAGATAGCCGGGTATACAGTCGAGAGTGAGGTTGGTGAGGGCGGGACGTCTGCAGTCTATCGAGCCACGCATCAAACTCACGGAACCGTAGCGCTCAAGGTGCTGAGGGAAAAGCTTCGCCTCGATCGGACGGCCGTTACCCGATTCGTGAGAGAGGCTCAATACGGCGCTCGTGTCGTACATCCGAATGTAGTGCGTACGATCGAGATCGGTGAATCAGACACCGGACTTCATTTCCTCGCAATCGAGTGGGCACCGGGTGAATTGCTCGAGCGTTACGCAAGACAGCACGCGCCGTTGCCAGTCGAAGAGGTGTCGACGATTATCGTGCAGATTGGCGCCGCCGTGCATGCGGCTCACCAGGCAAACATCGTCCATCGCGATCTGAAGCCTGAGAACGTGATGTACGATCCCGTGACTCACCAGGTGAAGCTTCTGGATTTCGGAATCGCGACGGATACGCAAACTGGTGCCGACGAAAGATTGACCCGCGCGGGTTTCTTCGTCGGCTCTCTCATGTATGTAGCTCCTGAAGCGCTATCCGGTGAGCTCGTTACATCAGCAGCCGATCAGTACAGCCTTGCGACGATTGCCTACTATCTGCTGACGAGATGCCTTCCGTATACGGCCAAGGCTCCTCGAGAAATGTTTACCCAGCTTCTCACGTTGCCGCCGATTCCCCTCAACTCTGCAAAAGAGAGATTGAAGTTCAGTCCCGCTGTCGAAGCAGTCGTGATGCGTGCGCTTTCAAAGCAGCCGGCAAGTCGTTTTCCCGACGTAATGGCATTCGCCAAAGCGTTTCAGGATGCTGTGTCCGGAGCTGCAACACCGTCTGCGGGAAGAGCAGACGAAGGGGACAACAGCAGTATTCTATCCCGCGTCCGCGGCATACTGCGAAGGAACAGCTAGATCGTACTCGTGAATCGGCAGCCAGAGGGAGAATGTCGATCCCTGCCCGAGATCGCTAACCAAAGAAATCTCTCCTCCTAACAGACGTGCCAGCCTGCGCGAAATTGCCAGCCCGAGTCCTGTACCTCGATTGGGAGAATCTGCGCGTGGTCCAGCACCGACTTGCTCAAACTCCTCGAAGATTCTTTCCTGATCAATCGGCGCAATTCCAATCCCGGAATCGGTAACCTGAAGAAGTAGCCACATGTCTTCAGGATCTTCGTCAGTTAGAAGAGTGGCCGGCATTCCAAGTGTGATCGCATCAGCTTGTGGAATTACACGCGTTCGAACAACGATTGCCCCTCGGTCAGTGTACTTCACTGCGTTGCCGATGAGATTCACAAGAATCTGGCGCAGGTGAGTTGGATCAGTCCGAATTCTCGGCAGCGCTGCTCCCATTGCGAGCGAGAGACTCAGGTTTTTTTCGTTGACCAGTGACTCGACCTCGCTGGCCACATCGAGAACAAATGGGCGGATATCCAGAACTTCCGTGTGAACATCGAGCCGTCCTGCGGCAATCTTTGCCAAATCCAGAATCTGATCGACAAGATGTCGAAGATGATTTGCCGAGGCTTCAATTCGCTCTACTGGCTTGACTTGTCGCGGACCGAGATCGCCGTATACGCCTTCACGCAGTAGATCTACAAAGCCGACGATTGCATTGAGCGGAGTACGCAGCTCGTGCGAAACATTCGCCAGAAACTCATTCTTCATTCGACTCGCACGCAAAAGCTCAGAGGAAAGTCGCTCCAGCTCTCTCGAGCGCTCAACGAGCTTGCGAGCTTGTTTACGTTCATGCTGCAGTAACACAGCAAGGCCAGCAACAACGACAACAGCTAGAATATAGACCAGCGGTGGAATCGGCAGTTCTCGATCTCCTGTTGCAAGAACCAATTAGTCCCGATGATATCCACGATTCGTCACCCCCGCTATGACCGAGCATCAACAACTCATTGACCTTCTGCTTGCCCGATCGGTCAAGCGAGGAGCGTTCACCCTGGCATCGGGACAAACGTCGGACATTTACATCGACGTACGACTCACCTCGATGTCACCCGAAGGCCTGTCTACACTAGGCCCACTTGCACTCGGCGCAATAAGAAACAGAGGCTGGAGGGTAGACTCAGTGGGTGGAATGACGCTCGGTGCTGATCCAATTTCCTACGCAATCAGCTATGCGAGCAACTTCGCGCCGCCGCTACTCCGAGCTTTCACTGTTCGAAAGGAAGCCAAGGTCCACGGTACAGGAAAGCAGATCGAGGGTCCATTTCGCAAACAGGATAGTGTGGTAATCATCGAAGACGTTATCACTACGGGAGCGTCCGCGTTACAAGCAATCGACGCAGTAATGAAGGAAGGTGGAAAAATTGCCGGTGTTCTCGCGGTAGTCGACCGTGAGGATGGTGGCAAACAAAGAATTGCGGAACGCGGCTTTGACGTCATATCGCTTGCGACGCTTTCCGAGTTACGAATGAGGTGATTCAGCGCTCTCGGACTCGATGTGTCTCTGGCGGGTAATCCATCCTGGCTGCGTTGCAGACGGATTGAACGTCCGAAGGATTGGGAGATACGGAAGGACAAGCTGCTCTCTGAAATACAAGAGCATTCCCGCTCCATCATATCGCTCACGAAAGCGAACGGGTGGCATTTTCATGACAGTTCTGATGTGGCGGCCAAAACTCTGCGGTGACGAATAATTCAGATAGTTCGCCACACTCGCGATTGAGAGTCCAGGATTTTCGAAAAGCTTTGCTGCTCTAATCAACCTGGCTAATGCGAGGTAACGCTTCGGCGTCGGTAGCTTCGCCCTGAAGAACCGGCTCATCAACGTACTCGGCAGAATCGACATCTGGCGTGAAAGCTGTCGAACGGTGTGTATCTGCGGATTAGTCACGAACAGAAGCTCGAAGAAGTGCCAGCAATCGTTGGGCACGCCTGACAGATCCGAGCTCAAATGACCGAGTGCCGTCCGCTGCAAATCGCTCGATCTTTCGGCGGATAGAATGTCTCTGAGGGTTTGCCATCCAGAAGTTTGACGCGCGTCAATGAGGATACGAACGCCAAGATGTCCGAGTGTAAGAATCGATTGAGGCGTGTACTGAGTCTCGGTCAACAATGCCATCGCGGGAACACGGGGAAACTCACGTACCATCGCCGCCATGCGGGCACTGTTGTACGGGCCGTATTTAGTAATCGACACGAGCACGGCTCCAGCCCTGCGCTCACGGAGATCAGCGATCACTTCATCGAGTGTCTCTCGATGCAGTACGAGGTACAAGCCTTGAGCTGCAGCATCAACTCGCGCGCGCTCCTGCGGTGTCAACACGGTCGATACCGGCATTGGGAGAATTGCTCTTTTGTTTGAGGGCCGCATCATCGCTCCTTTCGATGAGACTTGATGCGGTCAGTATACGAGCTACCCGTCAGCAGGGCGTCAGTTTCTGAACCCCGTCATCTGCCTTGTGTATATTGAGGGGAGATGTCGTAATCAGCTGGACGGTCGCGATTAGTATCAACACGATATTAATTCGAGGAAAGTCCGGGCTCCGTGAGAAAGCCGCCAGGTAACGCCTGGGCACATACCATCGGTGTGTGACGGAAAGTGCCACAGAAAACAGACCGCCATAGTTTCTATGGCAAGGGTGAAAAGGTGAGGTAAGAGCTCACCGCGTTCATGGCAACATGGACGGCACGGCAAACCCCGGCTGGAGCAAGGCCAAGCAGCGGCGAGAGCACTCACCTCGATAAAGACGCCGCGGGTAGGCTGCTAGAGATTACAGGTGACTGTGATCCAAGATAAATGACCGTCGAGATGGATTCGTCCATCGGACAGAACCCGGCTTATAAGCTGATTACAATGAAATGACCTCTTGCAATTCATCGCGAGGGGTCATTTTTCACAGCATGATGATTATGCGACACATAACTGCATCGATTTTTTGTCTCGGAGCTCTTACCGCTTGTCGGTCGGGTTCTGTACCCGTACCTACGTCCAGTCCAACACCAGATGTAACCCCCTCCACGCAACCTACTGAAACTCGCACGCCTGCTAGCTGGTCAATCCCAATCAGCTACTCGACGCATTCATATCACTCGATCTCCAGAACGATAATCCAGGAAGCAGAAAGCCAGAGCTCACGCCGGGATACCGTCGAAGTGAATGCATGGTTCACGATCACAAACAACCAGCAGCAATCCAGTCCGACGTTCACCGGCTCAATTGACAGCATATACACCAAGCCGAATGCGATTCCGTCATTTCGCCGTGTCGATTTCTCAGCTCTGCTTAACGGAACTGAGATGATACTGACCACGGAAACTCCTGGAACACCAACTGATTATTGCACCATTCCAGGCTTTCAGTTCCTATCAGAAATCCGACCGCTTCTTATGCTTCGACCAGTGAGACTCGATCACAGTACGACGTGGGTCGATTCGTCGTCTACTACAACGTGTTCCTCAGGAATTCCGTTAACGAAGCGGATAGCTCGGTCTTATCGCGTCGGAGATCAACAACTAAAAGCCGGCGCTCAAGTACTCGAGCTCCAGCAAATAGTGGCCATACACTTTTCAGGAACGGGTGCACAGACTCAGCACCAACTGACGATCAGCGGAGAGGGACAAGGGACCATAAAGCTTTACATCGACATCAGCTCCGGAATCCCAATCACATCAGAGGCGAAGGAAATAACTACAGTGTCGATCTCGAGCTCAGGACAAACCCGCCGTTTTGTCCAACAAACTCAACAGAATATCACTCTCATCCGCTAATCAACTAAGCGGAGTGGCATGACAAGACACAAATACGATGCAGGATCAGACCACGCTTCAGGCTCGAGCGTGGCAGCTCTTTCAGGAGCCTTGAATGTCATCTTCACCTCATCAGTTGGGATGTAACGCAGAATTTCCAAGAGATAGCTAGCGTTAAATCCGATATCCAACTGATCACCGGTATAGCGGATCGGAATCTCGTCTTGTGCTTCGCCGAGATCTGGTGTCTGAACACTGAACTTCAGCATGCCACTATTGAACGACAATCGAATCCGGTGCGTTTGGTCAGAGGCAACAACAGACATACGCTTAAGCGCACTAACTAACGCAGCTTTATCCGCAACTGCAACGCGATCATTGTCACGTGGAATTACCAACTCATAGTTCGGATACGGTCCTTCAATAAGCCGAGTGAAGACTGAGGTAAATGGAGACCTAAAACCGATATGATTTTCTCCACGTGCAATTTCAAGCTCTTCTTCGGCTGGAAAAAGCCGACGTACTTGCTCAAGAGCCTTAGGAGGAACAATCAAATCATGAGTGGTGCCGGAATTCGATTCGATTCCCAAATCCATTTTGGCTAGCCGATGGCCATTCGTCGCCACCATTGCCATTCGATCACTACGCAATTCCCACAACACACCATTCAAAATTGGACGACTCTCTTCCATCGAAACAGCAAACGATGTGTGCGAAATCAGCTTTTGCAGATCACCAGATTTAATCCGCCAGCTATTCTCGAAGGAGATACTAGGAAAGTTCGGAAATTCATCTCGAGGAAGCCCAAGAAGCTTAAACCGCGATCGACCGCACTCAAGAGTAATTCTTTGCTCTCCTACTGCTGCAATTTTCACCGGAGACGGAGGTAACTCTCGGGCAATCTCAGAAAGTTTCTTCGCCGGTATAGTTACAGCTCCAGAGCTTTCAACATCAGCTTGCACTTCAGTACTAACAGCGATATCCAGATCTGTCCCTGATAACCGAATTCCACGTTCTGTAGTCTCAACGAGAATATTCGCTAAAACCGGAAGAGTGGTTTTCGCTGGTATGCTTGCAGTCACTGCACCAAGACCTTCCTGCAACTTCTCTCGAGAGATCGTTAAGCGCATTTCCAGGGAGTTCCTTTGGTCAGTGAGTAATTCGGGTAGTACTTTCTATCTCTATTCTTGATATGAAAGACTAGTAGTAGTAGTAGGGTTGTGAGCAAGTGTGGAGAATGGCGTTAAGGTATTGCTTTGTGAAGTGTTGTGCTATGAGCGCTGATGTGAATTGTGCGTTAGGATGTAGCTGCTTGTGTTTGAATTGTCTCGAGTGTTGTCCTGATTTGTTGAATTCTTGCTTTGAATGTCGGATCTGTGTTGATAGCTGATGTGGTCTTTTCGATGCTGTGAATTACTGTTGAGTGATCTCGACCACCAAATGCATTTCCGATTTCGATGAGCTGTGTTCCTAATAGGTGTCGTGTGAGGAACATCGCGACTTGACGAGGTACTGTTAGTAGTTTTGTTCGCGTTTTTGAGCGGAGTCCTTCTGCTGTTACTCCCCACTCGCGGGCTACAATCTGCTGAATAATTGGGATAGTCAGTCTTTGGTGTGATTCAGCGTGAGTGCTATTCAATGGGCGGATTTTATCACGGAGAGCTTCTCGGGCTAAATCGATTGAAATGTCTCGGTGCTTTAGAGAAGCATATGCCAATAACTTGATGATCGAACCTTCGAGCTCTCGAACATTCGATTTGATGTTCTCTGCAATAAAGTGGATGACTTCGTTGGGGATGGAGTGTTGTAGATGGTCGACTTGAGCTTTCTGTTGGAGAATTGCAACGCGGTGCTCGAAATCAGGAGCCTGGATGTCAGCTACCATTCCCCATTGAAATCTGCTGACTAATCGTGCTTCAAGTCCGGGAATATCTGCCGGTGGCCGATCGCTTGTCAGAACAATTTGTCTTCCAGCTTCATACAATGCGTTAAACGTGTGGAAGAACTCTTGTTGAGTTGCTTCCTTCCCTTTGAGAAAATGAATGTCGTCGATCAAGAGGAGATCTGTTTCGCGGAACTGCCGGCGAAATGCTGACATCGTGTGATTCTGAATCGAGCCGATCAGTTCGTTGGTGAAATGCTCGGTCCCGACGAATGTGACTCGAACTGTCGGTGAATGCTGGAGAATTTCGTGGGCGATTGCCTGCATTAGATGGGTTTTCCCCAGCCCGGTGTCCCCATATATGAAGAGCGGGTTGTAGACTTTCCCGGGAGCTTGAGCCACTGCGTGAGCTGCGGCAGCGGCGAGCTCATTCGATTTGCCTATCACGAAGTGATCGAACGTGTAGCGAGAGCTTAGTGGCGCATCACTGATGCTATTCTGGCTCTTCGCTGTCAGGGCTACCGTAGTTGGAGGGGCCACGAAGAAGTCCATTTGTGAACGTTTTTTTCGCTCTTCGTTTACTCTGAAGAGTATCTGTATAGGATGACCCAAGGCGATGGGCCCATAGGTAGCAAAGAGGTCTGCATGCTTGGACTCGTTCCAATCGGCAGCAAATTGGTCCGGTACGCCGACACAGATCGTACTTCCGTCGAAGCTCAGCGCTTCGGTTGGCTCCAACCAGGTCCGAAAAGTTTGCTCGGGAATGTCTTGTCGAGCTCTGTCGAGTAGACGTTTCCAGGCTTCGGTCGGAGTAAGTGACATTGGGAGGGCAACCGTACTCAATCATTGTGGAAAAGTCAATCATCCACTCGGAGTGCGATACTTTACATCGCTTGATGTATCTTCTTCAGGCGACTAGTTTTATGCGCTCTTGAGAGCACACGAAAAGAATTGATTCTGGTCCAGGGATTAAGTCATGGGTAAGCCTACATATCGTCCTCGAAATAAGCGTCGCATTCGAACTCACGGTTTCCGTGAGCGAATGGCGACTCCATGGGGGCGCGAAGTCTTGAGTCGCCGGCGTAAGAAAGGCCGGAAGCAGTTAGCAGTTCGGCTACCCAGCAAGTACGCTGGCTCCTAATCGCTACTCTTATAGTCGGCGCCAGCACCTACCGACTCGTGAGTTGCGCTCTCTAAAGGAAGCAGGGAGCCGAATCCGAACTCAACATTTTAGCGTATTGGCCAGCATCTCGAGTCTCTCCTACTGTCGGGTTGCTGTCATCGTGCCCAAATACGGCCATATCATCGTCAAGCGAAACCGCCTCCGACGAAGATTACGTGAGCTGGTGAGAATAGATCTTCTGCCCAAGTGCGCCAACGTCGACTTGGTTCTTCAAGCATTGCCTCCAGCATACGGTGCTGACTTCAATGTGCTTGGTGCAGAAATTCGCACAGTTGTCCAGCGATTGAGCTCGACGTTTCAGCCAATCTGATGCGTCAAGTTTTTGTACTGGCGATCAGGGGTTATCAGCTTTGGATATCTCCTCTGCTTCCCTCGGCATGCCGGTACTATCCGACTTGCTCGGCATATGCGATGGAGGCGATCGAGAAGCATGGTACCATCACGGGTACCTGGATGGCTTGCAGGCGAATAGCGCGATGTCATCCGTTCCGTCCTGGTGGTTACGATCCGGTTCCATAAATGGAAAAACGATATTTCGTCGCGCTTCTGCTCGCTGCTGCAGTTGTCGCTTTAACCCAGTTACTATTTCCCGTTCCGCGTCGGACTCCAGGCTCAGTAAAAACAGCCAGTCAGACAATCGCTGATTCCAGTACGGCTTCGTCAAAAACCTTGGCGCCACCTGCTCCGGTTATTCCTGCGCCGGCGCAGCCTCATCCAGCCGACTCTGTGTTGCTGTCTCAGCCAGAACAGGTTACGACACTTGCTACCGCACTCTCGACATATCGTTTTAGCAACGTCGGTGCGGTGCCATTGTCGATCAGCCTCAATACCTATAACAACCTCTCGCCTCGCGGTGGCCGAGTGGAGCTTGGCGCATCCGGGCAGCCGTTGCTTCGCTATTCAATTGTTGCAAACGGTGACACGATTCATCTCAATCGAACTTCGTTTCAGCTTCACCAACCTGACGTCACCGCAGGTGGGAATGCCATTCGATATGCTGCCGACACTCTCGGCTTTCATGTTGTAATCAGCTATCGTCTGGTACCGAATAGCTACGTTGCGAAAATCGATGGTCAGGTTACCGGACCGGCACAGAACCTTTTTCTGCTGATCGAGCTGCCGACCAACCTCAAGCCGGCAGAAGCGGATACGATTGCTGACCTCAGGAATTTGGCTTTCTCGTTCAAGCCGGAGAGGGAAAACGCACGCATTGTGGGATTTAGCCGGCTCGACCCAGGCGAGCAAAAACTCGAGCCGGGACCGCTCACATGGGCGGCTGTAAAGAACAAGTATTTCGTTCTCGGAGTATTGAATCCAGCTGGACAGTCGTTCAATGAGATAAGCCTGAAAGGCGGACCGCGAACAAGCAAAGTTGCAACGAGTGCTTCGGCGACCATCGTCAAGTCGCTAAAAAGTGGAGCGTTTAGTCTCGATCTTTACGCCGGCCCACAGCAACAGACACAGCTGATATCGATGGGCCGTGATTTTGATCACGTCAATCCGTACGGGTGGCGTTTTCTTCAGGGAGTCGTTCAGCCGATCGCGGCCCTTTGCATTCAATTGCTTCTCTGGATGCACCAGGTGCTGAGGCTGAGTTATGGATGGGTGCTCGTAATTTTTGGAATTCTCATTCGCATTGCACTCTGGCCGCTCAACCAAAGCGCAATGCGCTCGAGCATGAAAATGCAGGAGATTCAGCCGAAGCTGGCTGAGGCTCAGAAGAAATACAAAGACAAGCCGGAAAAACAGCGCGAAGAAATAATGAAGGTGTATCGAGACGCGGGCGCGAGTCCGTTTACTGCGCTGACTGGATGCTTACCGGCGCTCATTCCGATGCCGGTACTATTTGCTCTGTTTTTCGTATTTCAGAACACCATCGAGTTTCGTGGCGTACCGTTTTTGTGGCTTCACGACATCTCGATCAAGGATCCGTTTTTCATACTGCCGGTTCTGATGGGAATTTCGATGTACGTCCTGTCGGCGATTGGCCTGCGTAATGCACCTCCAAATCCGCAGGCGAAGATGATGAGCTACATGTTCCCGGTCATGATGACGTTCATTCTCGCGAATATGGCTTCAGGGCTCAACCTGTATTACACAGCGCAGAACCTGGCAGCGATTCCGCAGCAGTGGCTGCTCGCGAATGAGCGTGCTCGGCGGAAGGCAAAGACGTAGGTCAGTGCGATAATGCGCATCACCTATATTGGTCACGCAACGCTACTAATTGAGCTTGCTGATCGAATCTTTCTAACAGATCCGAATTTCGATTCCAAGCTCGGAAGAGTCCTGCCAAGGGTCAGCGAGCCCGGGATTTCGATCAATTCATTGCCAAGGATCGACGCGATTTTCCTTACGCATGCCCATGCGGATCACCTTTCGTTCAAATCGCTCGACGCCTTGCCTCAAGATGTTCCGATTTACGCGCCGCCTCCAATTGCAAGCTGGTTGAAAAGGCGCGGATACCGTATGGCGAAAGCAATTGCACCAGGGGAGTGTGTACAGAACGGAGGCGTCGAAATTCAAGCTGGTGCTGCGACGCACAAAGGAAATCGGTATGCGGTAGATCGCTGGCGAAGCGCCGCAAATATGTATCTATTTGATACTAATGATCTGACTTGTTTTTTTGCCGGCGATACCGGCCTCACTCCGGAAAGCACGCGGTTGGTTGAGCGCCATGTGAGTGACGCAGGCCGGCGTCTCGACCTGGCTCTGCTTCCGATCGGTCATGCACCGTGGTGGAAACCAGGGTTCAGGAAAGGCCATCTCACAAGCACAGACGCGTTGACGCTTTTTGACCGGCTCGATGCCAAGTATCTCATACCATATCACTGGGGCACATTCGATCACGTCACGTCGAAGGCACACGATGCAATCGATCGTTTGAGGGCACAGCTGCCTGCGCATCCACGGAGTGAAGGGGTGCAGATACTCGAACCAGGAATGAGCTTCGAGCTGCCTAAGATCGAACAGTGACGGCCGGTATCGACGGGTCACGTGGGATTCTTGGAGGCGATGATACAATCGTTGCTCTCGGTACAGCACCCGGACGAGGCGCGATTGCAGTTGTTCGCATGACCGGGAATCGCGCTGCTGAAATAGCGTCGCTTCATCTACAGCCGTGGCCGATCAGTGCCCGCGAAATGATCCGATGCAGGGTGCAAGGTGACGACAGTATTCTCGATGAAGCACTCGCGGCGTTTTACCCTGCACCGAATTCCTTTACCGGTGAGGACGTAGTCGAAATTTTCACCCACGGTGGCCACGTTGTGCCGGCCTCTGTGATAACTGCGTTTACAAAGTCAGGGGCAAGGCAGGCGTTCCCTGGAGAGTTCACTCGACGCGCTGTGCTCAACGGCAAACTCGATATCGTTCAAGCTGAAGCGATCGGGGACCTGGTCGATGCGAGATCGACTGCGATGCAGCGCGCAGCGTTGTATCACCTCGAGGGTGGGTTATCGTCAAGAATTGCATCGCTTCGGAACGATGTGATCCAGCTCGAGTCCCTGATTGCGTATGATGTGGACTTTCCTGAAGAGGACGATGGGCCGATATCTCGCGAGCGCATACTCGATTCTGCTCGAGCACTCCTTGCGTCGCTCGATCTGCTTCTCTCTACGATTCCGGTTGGCCAGATAGTGCGAGAAGGCGCGATTGTGGTCATCGCAGGCGAGCCAAACGTCGGGAAATCGTCCTTGTTCAACGCACTGCTCGGCGAAGGAAGAGCAATCGTTACCGAGATTCCCGGAACTACTCGTGATGCGATTGAAGCCGTTGTCGATGCAGGGCAATGGCCGATAAGACTGATCGATACTGCGGGGCTTCGAGAGAGCACAGACATTGTCGAGAAGCTTGGAATCGAAATTAGTGAACGACACATTGGTGCAGCCCATCTGGTGCTGGCATGCGGAGATACTGAAGACGCACTCGAGCGCACCATGAATGTGGTTTCGACACTCACCAGAGCGCCGGCATTACCCGTTTTGACGAAGAGTGATCAGGGAAATCGCGTCTCAAAAACTTTCCCGGCAGCAATTCCAATCAGTGTTGTGACTGGCCAGGGTCTTGGTCAGCTAAAGCGTGGGATCGACGCGACCATTGGTCGCACCTATGGACAGATCTCGCCGGAAATTCCGGTTCTTACTCGAGCTCGGCAGATTCAGGCAATCTCGCAAGCGCGTGCTGAGGTTGAGGGATTCAGTCAGTCATGGGAAACGGGTCAGCTGCCCGCACCGATTGCAGCCGTTCACTTGCGTTCTGCTGCTGTCGCACTCGAGGAAATCATCGGAGCGATCAGCACCGATGATGTTTTGGAGCGGGTGTTCAGCTCTTTTTGTGTGGGGAAATAGCTAGGCGGTTTCTGCTGCTTCCCGGCCAGTTGCGGTGATCTCGGTAGCGCTGGCCCGAACTGTCCACGCGTATCCTCTCGTCGCAACCGCGTGCTCGGCCATTTTTGCGCCGACGTAGTATCCGCTTCTTTCGGGAAGAACTTGCTCGCCGGCTCTTCTTCTATCGTCGGTCATTCCCTCAGACAGATATCGAAGTCGAAGGCCCAAGCCTCCTTTGTCGAGATTTCCGATGAGAGAGCGTGAGATGATTGGCTCCATCTCGCGTACACGAGCGTACTCGCGCCGGTCGTATCCGAAATATTCCCACGCTGCGTGACCAGGGCTTATCACCCTCGAGACATGGACAGCGATACCCTCGTTGACGAGCAGCTCACGAAGGCTGACGCGCTTTCCTGTCTCCCAATAGGAGTAATAACCCTCCATGTCGGCGATTACCTGGCGCATCTCACTGCGACTTTCCGGCGAGGTATACCTCACGGCGTGAGCGATCTCGTGGGCAAGCCAGAGTGGAATGAGCTCCGGATCCAAACCAAGACCATGAGTCTCGGGATTTGCTACGCTCGTGAAATGTTCAAGACAGACGAATGCTACTCCACGACCATTTACTACGAGCTCACCGGCATTTGCGGCGCCAACGCCCACCATCAAGACGACATCGATGTCAGTATCTGCATCGAGAAGCGCGCGGCATTGCTCTTCGGTATTTCGCGCGAGAGAAACGACATCCATTCTCTCGAGCATCGTTCGAAGATCGCCTCTTCCTGCAAGTGCGGCAGATCGTGCTACGTCTGCGAAGTGCGGCCCATCGGGATCGAGAACGTAATTCGCCCAGTACGCCTGGAGAATGTTTCGGTGAGTGTCGAAGTAGCGATGATATGCCGCTATGCGGTCAGTGCTGTTAAGAACTGCGAAGAAATCAGGCAGCAGGTTAATCAGCATCAACGACCGGGTCGCGAGAAATGCCGGGAGCGCGGCGCGCTTGGGATGCGAGAAAATACGCTGACATGAAATGCTGAACAAGAGTTGATGTAATCGAACTCAACAAAAAAAACTGGCACAGAAATTCCCTTAGTGTCTTTCCGGGAAATCGACGAGGCGTTATGACGACTCTCCGTCAGATCGAGCTCAGCTGTCCGATTTGCGGAAATAGCTTCCAATCTCAGGCAGTCGTTTCGACAAATGCCTTTGGCGGAAAGCGGACAGATTTTCACGAGCGAGCAGCGGGCACACAGCCGCTGGCGTATCTCGTACATATGTGCATCGAGTGCGGTTACTCGGGGGGAGAGCGGGATTTTACCGGAGTGACTGAGGTAAGCCCGCTCGTAAAAGAGCACGTGTTGAATGAGCTGACTCCGAGCGCGCCCGTCGATGTAACCGGATCAGCAAAGTATGAGGCAGCAGCCAAGGTTGCCGAGTGGCAGGGGGTCGAGCCGCGTCAAATTGCGGATCTCCTGCTTCGAGCAGCATGGTGTTGTGTTGACGAAGGAGATATCGAGGCGGAGCGATACTTCCGACGACTCGCTGCGTGGACTTTCGAGCAGGCACTCAGCAGCTACGATGGAGTTCTCGTAGAAGAGCGGGCGGTTCTCACCTATCTCGTCGGCGAGCTATGGCGCAGAATCGGCGATCTCAAGCAGGCACGAGACTGGTTCGATCGTGTCTCTGACGAAATTGTCGATGCTCAGGGCCAGCATTGGGTGCAAGCTGCTGCGGAGCAGCAGCGCACTGACCCGCAGGAATGGTTTGGCTAACGATTAGCGAGTTCCGAAGAGCCGATCGCCGGCATCGCCCAATCCGGGCAGAATGTATCCTTGATCGTTGAGCTCCCGGTCGAGAGCAGCGCAGTAAATCTGAACGTCCGGGTGTTCTTTGCTCAATCGGTTGACGCCTTCGGGAGCGGCGACAATGCAAAGAAAGCGTATTCGTGTCGCACCGGCGTTTTTCAGTGCGGTTACCGCAGCAGCGGCACTGCCTCCTGTCGCAAGCATTGGATCGAGCACGAAGAAATCACGCTCGGTAACATCCCCTGGCACCTTGAAGTAGTAATCGACCGGCTGAAGGGTATCGTGATCGCGATAAAGACCGATATGTCCAACGCGCGCAGCCGGTACAAGGCGAAGAATGCCTTCAACCATTCCAAGTCCGGCTCGTAAAATGGGCACGAGCGTGAGTTTTTTGCCGCTGATGTGCCAACCTGTCGTTGGCTCGAGCGGCGTTTCTACCGGAAGCGGCTCGAGTGTAAGCTCGATTGTTGCTTCATACGCCATCAGCATTGCGATCTCATCGACAAGCTCCTTGAAAATCTTCGTCGGAGTCTCGCGATCGCGCATGATCGTCAGCTTGTGCTGAACGAGCGGATGCCGGATAATTGTGAGCGTTGGGTATTCAGGTATGCGTTCGATCATCGTCGGCTCGAAACTTATCCTCTATCGTATTTGCATGAAGGAATACCAGGCGGTGGTGGTGAAGCTTACTTATCACAGTCGTGAAGACGAAGATACCCTGACCGACCTCCTCAATGAGCGAAGCCGCGGCGGATGGGAGCCAGCTTTGATGTCACAGCACGACCAGCGAGTGACAATCCTGTTTCAGCGTAGCGCGGTAGCAGAGGCCTAGGGGCTTTTGGAAATCGAGTTTTACGGCGCAGCCCGTGAGGTCACGGGATCCTGTCACATTCTGCGGGTGAATGGCAGCACTGTTCTTCTCGACTGTGGAATGTTCCAGGGGAAACGCAGTGATTCGGCCGAAAAAAACAAAACTCTGCCTGTTCCAATTGCCGAGATCGACAGTGTTGTCTTGTCGCATGCGCATATCGACCATTCGGGACGCCTCCCTTACCTCGTAGCAGAGGGTTACAGCAAAACCATCTGGGCCACTGCCGCGACACGCGATCTGTCAGCCGTGATGCTCGCGGATTCCGCGCACATTCAGGAGAAAGATTCGGAGTTTCTCGCGCGAAGAAGCAAGGAATTCGTCGAGCCCCTGTACGGAATGCGCCACGCGATACGCACGATGGAATTGATGGTCGCGATCCCGTATAACAAGCCATTCGATGTCGTTCCCGGAGTGCAGGGATGCTACGTAGATGCAGGTCACATTCTGGGGTCAGCTTCGGTAATACTCGATTGCACGGAGAACAATCAGCGGAAGCGACTCGTGTTTTCCGGCGATGTCGGGCGATCGGGCCTGGCAATCATCAGAGATCCGGTTCCTCCGAAAGGCGCAAACGTGCTGATCATGGAATCGACTTACGGTGATAGAGATCACGAGTCTGTCGACGGAGCAAAAGCTCGGCTCGCGCAAGTTGTTCGAGACACGGCTGCACGCGGAGGACGCATCCTGATTCCGGCTTTTGCGGTAGGCAGAACGCAGGAGATCATCTACAACCTGCATTCGCTCCTCAGAGAATCAGCAATACCGTCGATTCCGATCTATGTCGATAGCCCGCTAGCGATCGATACGACAACGGTCTTCGAGATGCATCCCGAGGCATTCGATCAGTCCGAAGACATGGTGCGGAAGGTGAAGGAGCTGTTTGATTTTCCGCTCGTTCACTACACGCGCGATGTCGAGGAATCGAAAGCGCTGGCGCACATGAATGGGCCGATGATCATCATTGCCGCATCGGGAATGGCAGAAGCAGGGCGGATTCTCCATCATCTGGCCCAAGGTGCGTCGGACCCGAAGAACACGATTCTCATCGTCGGCTTTCAGGCGGAGAACACACTCGGCAGACGGATTGTCGAGAAATCGCCGATGCTGAAAATCTTCGGCGATGAGATTCCGTTAAGGGCCAGGGTTGAAGTCATTAACGGCTACAGCGCTCACGCCGACCGGACAGAGCTGGCAAACTGGCTGGATGCGGTTCACGCTGGATCGCCCGAGCTATCGGCGGTTCATCTCGTGCATGGAGAGCCACACGCACAGGATGCGCTGCAGACATCGCTCGTCGCAAAAGGCTATAACGTCAACTCTCCGGAGCCGCACGCGCGAATTGCGTTCTAGCTAGCTTCCACCGATGCCGAAAGCAGCTCGGACGATCCGAATGCTGGTAGCAAGCACGATTGCAACGCTGATCGTCTTCTGGTCGGGATGGATGCTCGCTGTGCTCGTCTGGAGCATCCTCGATCAGGCGAAGCCGGCGGAGTCCATCGTTGTGCTCGGTGCTGCCCAGTACGACGGCCGGCCGTCGCCGGTTCTGCGGGCACGACTCGATCATGCGGTCGATCTCTGGAATCACCACCTCGCGCAGATTGTGATTCTCACCGGCGGAACTGGTGTCGGTGACACGACAAGTGAAGCTGCTGTCGGGCGCCGGTATGTGAAGCGTCACGGTGTTCCCGAGGGTGCGATTCTGCTCGAGAATGAAGGAAGAACCACGCGTGAGTCATTGCTCGCCGTGTCACGCATTCTGAAGTCCCGCGGCATGAAGAGCGCAATACTCGTAAGCGATCCATTTCACATGCTTCGTCTCTGGATCCTGAGCCGCCGGTTTGGATTTACTGCGTATACCTCCCCAACGAAGACAAGTCCGATTTCTCCAAACAGAGAAGCACGCTGGCGATACATGCTTGGTGAATCGGTAAAAGCACCAATGACATTCTTATTCGAAGACGGGACTAATTAGTACCTAAATGCTACCTATTCCGTATCATGCGCATACCAATTGAAACGTTTCGTCTTCATAACGGGCTGTTCGTCACGCTTTCCGAGGATCGGACCGCGCCGATTGTTGCCGTCAACCTGTGGTACCATGTCGGGTCGGCGAACGAAAAGCCGGGAAGAACCGGCTTCGCGCATCTCTTCGAGCACATGCTCTTTCAGGGATCCGAACACGTAGGCTCGAACGAGCATTTCGAGTTGATACAACGAGCAGGGGGAACTCTCAACGGGTCTACCTGGCTCGAGCGAACCAATTACTTCGAGACGGTCCCGTCGAATCAGCTTGCGCTCGCATTGTGGCTGGAAGCAGACCGCATGGCGAATCTTCTCCCTGCCATGACACAGGAGAAGCTGGACAACCAACGCGATGTCGTTAAGAACGAGCGTCGGTGGTCGATCGACAATCAACCGTATGGGACATGGGTGGAGCGGCTCACGGCTTTGACATTTCCGGAGACCCATCCTTTTCATCACTCGCTGATTGGCTCGATGGAAGATCTTTCTGCTGCGTCGCTCGAGGATGTCAGCCAATTTTTCCGCGCGTACTACACGCCGGACAACGCAGTGCTATCGGTTGCCGGTGATTTCGATCCGGCAGAAGCAAGACAGTTCATCGAACGGTATTTCGGAGGAATTCCAAAAGGACAGGGAAAACCACCGCTACCGCCGATGGAGCTGCCAAGGGTTTTTGGAGCACCGCTCAGGCAGGTAGTAGAGGACGATGTTGCTCTCTCGCGGCTGTATCTCGCATTTCGATCACCGATTTTCGGAAGCGACGACTACTATGCCGCGAGCGTGGCGGGAGCAATTCTCGGAATGCGGAGAGGTAGCCGACTACATCGATCGCTTGTGCGTGAGCGACAAATTGCCGCCGATGCGACGACGTTTACGTTCGATCTCGCGAAAGGCGCTGACATTCTTGTTGCCGACGTAATGGCGAGGCCAGAAACATCTCCTGAGCAGCTTGAAGAAGAAGTAGCGAAGGAATTCGATCGGTTCATCGAAGAAGGCGCGAGTGATGTCGAGGTAAATCGCGCGACTGCATTGATTGAAACGGACATGACTACTGCGCTTCAAGCGGCAAGCGAACGAGCTGACCGGTTATCGATGTTCGCAACATTCTTCGGAGCGCCGGAGCTGTTGAATGAGCAAGCGGAGAAGTATCGGGCGGTTACCGCTCAGCAAGTGACCGATTTTGCGCGGTCTCATCTTGGCGAAAATAACCGGGCGACTTTGCTGTTCATCCCGAAAGCACGTCCGGGATCCGAAGCCGATAATCAACCGGCTGCCGCATGACGATTGCGATTCGTCCAACCGCCGGCCCGTCGCGCGAATATCATTTTCCGGAATTCACCCGGCATGTAATGCCGAATGGGCTCAAGGTCCTTGTCGCTCCAACACGCAAGCTTCCTGTTGTGACACTGCTTGCTGTAGTCGATGCAGGGGCGATCACCGATCCGTCCGGCTTTGAAGGATTGGCGCAGATCACTGCAGAAGCGCTGAGAGAAGGCACTGAGAAGAAGAACGGGATCGAAATTCTGGAAGGCTTCGAACGACTCGGATCATCACTCGAAGCCGGTGCCGACTGGGACAGCACAATTGTCAGCATTACGCTTCTCTCGGAACATTTGGCAGAAGGCCTTTCGCTGATGGCAGAAGTGCTCAAGGAGGCAGCCTTTCCCGAGCACGAGATCGAGCGTTTGAAAGCAGAGCGTCTCGCCGAACGATTACAAATTCTTTCGGAGCCGCGTGGGTTGGCGGATGAATCGTTCTCGCGTCTTCTCTATTCGGCCGGCTCCAGATACGCCGAGCCCATTGGTGGGACGAGCAGCTCGATTACGGCTGTGACTCGCGAGCGAGTCGTGGAATTCTTCAAGTCACGTTACAAGCCTGACGCTGTCACGATGATCGTTGTGGGTGATGTCGAAGCAAAGCAGGCAGTGTCCTTGTTAACCGACGTGCTCGGCAGCTGGGAAGGAAAGGCAACAGCCACTATCAACGATCAAGAGAAAGCAAGCCAGACAAGCCGAATACTCGAGATCGTCAGCAAATCGGATGCGGCGCAGGCTGAGTTACGGCTTGGCCACCTCGGAATCCCGCGCAATCATCCCGATTATTTCAAAGTCGTCGTGATGAACGCGCTACTCGGTGGTCTGTTCTCATCGCGAATCAATCTGAATCTGCGTGAGCGACATGGTTACACGTATGGCGCATCATCGTACTATGACTGGCGTCGAAACAGTGGACCGTTCGTGATCTCGACGGCGGTTCAAAGTGAGGTAACTGCCGATGCGCTTCGTGAGTGTCTCAGCGAGATCGACGGGATGCGACGCGAAGAGGTTTCGGCCGATGAGCTCTCACTCGCGACCAATTATCTCGATGGTGTTTTTCCAATTCGCTATGAGACAACATCGGCGATTGCATCGGCGCTGGCAAACATGGTCATCTTCGATCTGCCGAATGATTTCTACAATACATACCGTGCGAATATCCGATCTGTGACGCCCGCTGATGTGTTGAGTGCGGCAAAAACACACATTCATCCAGATCAACTGAGAAGTGTCGTCGTTGGCGAGCCCGGCGTAATCAAGGAGCCGCTGGAGAAGCTGAGTTTTGGGCCTGTGAACGTCCGTGCTCCCAGTGACCAATGACCGGAAAAATCTCGTCGCGAAAAGTCTACGACGGGCGAATCATCTCAGTTGATGTCGACACCGTTCGCTTTCCTGATGGAAGTGTTGGCGAGCTCGAGATGGTTCGACATCCAGGGGCGAGTGCTGTTGTCCCGGTTCTCAAAGGCGGGCGTGATCCACAAGTGTTGTTGATCAAGCAGTATCGATATGCCGCTAATGGATTCGTCTACGAAATTCCGGCCGGTCGGCTCGATCCTGGCGAGTCCCCAGAGAAGTGCGCAGCAAGAGAGCTTCAAGAGGAAACCGGCTATACAGCGAAGAGATTGCGACAACTAACGACTATTTATACGACGCCAGGCTTTACCGATGAGCGCATTCACCTCTTCATTGCAGACGGGCTTAGTAAGGGCCAAAGCGAGCGTGAGCGAGATGAATTCCTGGAGCTATTTCCAGTAGCTCTGTCAAAGGCGGTGGGCATGATACGCTCCGGTCAAATAGTCGACGGGAAGACCGTGATCGCCCTTCTATTGACCTTCCTCGAGCATACGAGGCAGTAAACCAACCGCCAGCATCCGGACTCCAATAGACGTATAAATGGAGTAGGATCCGCCTGTCTTGAATTGGGGACATCGGGGGAAGCCGGGCTGGACAGGTTGATGGGCTGTGACGCCCAACCCATTGCAATTGTGGGACTTAGCTAGCCATCCGTAATCGGCATACCCCCTGCATTAGGGTACCGGCAAAGAGCTTTTACACCACGACACGTGTGCAAGTTCTTGGGATTGGTGGAGTCTCATTTCTTAAGGAAGGCATCATGAGAAGCATTGTTCGTAAGCAAGAGATTCCAAGCCAGGGAACGACCGTCAGGGAAAAGCTACGGGCGATGGATGATTCTGCCGTCGTGACGGCGTTTCTGGGTGGTGAGGAAAGGGCTTTCTCAGAACTGGTGGAGCGGTATCAGACCCGTCTCCTGAACTTCATATATCGGACGATCGGCGATCGTGAGAAGTCGGAAGATCTGGTGCAGGAAGTTTTCATTCGCGTCTACCGGCATCTGCATCGATTCGACAGGTCGAAGAAGTTTTCGACGTGGGCATATACGATCGCTTCGAACCTGGCGAAGAACGAGCTGCGCAATCGATCGCGTAACCCTCTCGTCTTGATGCAAGCGGTACAGAAGAACTGGCAGGATGATGATCGTCCGCTTCAGTTCGAGGACGCGACATCGCGGCCGGATGACATGTATCGCAAGCGTCATCTTCGTGAGATCGTCGAGGAGTCGGTCGCAAAACTGCCCGAACATCACCGGCATGTATTCGTCCTTCGGGAGCTGGAAGGACGGTCATACGAGGAGATTGCCGAGATAACGGACTGCAACCTCGGTACGGTGAAGTCCCGGTTGAACCGGGCGAGAAATTCCTTCGCTGAGATTGTTGCGCCTTACATGGACTAGGGGTTATTAGGATCGAGGGAACCAGGGCCCGATAAACGGGTACTGGTTCCTGAACCTCCACCCAGCCCCATGGATTGCCGCGAGTTCCAAGACAATCATTATGCGTTCATCGACGATACGCTCTGTGGAATCGAGCTTGTCGCGATGCAACGTCATATCGCAGAGTGTGAGAAGTGTGCGGAGCACGATACCCAGGTGCGTCGCTCACTTTTGTTATTCCGCAACCTGCCCAGAATCGAACCTTCAGCCGATTTTTCCGAGCGACTTAATGCTCGCCTTCGCGCGCTCAAGGATGAAGAGAAGCCCACCCCGTTTCATCACTCCATAAAATTCGCAGCCACCGTAGCACTCACGAGCG
>Ga0310810_10000934_pt1 | contig 29514 bp, 29 predicted proteins | sample NCmetagenome_FD_207641 | JGI IMG/M metagenome (GOLD analysis project Ga0310810, IMG submission 207641) | Soil microbial communities from experimental microcosm in Duke University, North Carolina, United States - NC | ecosystem: Engineered > Artificial ecosystem > Soil microcosm > Unclassified ... | reverse complement strand
GACGCCGCGACAATCGCGCCCATCGTCACCTGGGGCACGACGCCCGACGACGCACTGCCGATCGACGCCAGCATCCCCGATCCGGCGCGCGAAGCCGATCCGGCGCGTGCGCAATATCTCCGCGAGGCGCTCGACTATATGGGCGTGCGCGCGGGCCAGAAGCTCACCGACATCACGGTCGACCGCATCTTCATCGGCTCCTGCACCAATTCGCGCATCGAGGATCTGCGCGCCGCCGCCGCCGTTCTCGCAGGCCGCAAGGCAAAGGTGCCCGGCCTGGTCTCGCCCGGCTCGTCGCTCGTGAAACAACAGGCGGAACAGGAAGGCCTCGACAAGGTGTTCCGTGACGCCGGCCTCGAATGGGCCGATTCCGGCTGCTCGATGTGCGTCGGGATCAATGGCGATCTCGTGCCGTCCGGCGAGCGTTGCGCGTCTACCACCAACCGCAATTTCCGCGGCCGTCAGGGCCAAGGCGCCCGCACGCATCTGATGTCGCCCGCCATGGTGGCCGCCGCCGCGGTCACCGGCCATCTCGCCGACGTCCGGCCGATGCTCGCCGGGCGCAAATCATAAGAAGACTGAAAGAGGAGACGCAACGATGAATAGATTTGCCGCTCTCGCCGCCGGCGCGCTGGCGCTTGCCTGCGCGCTCGCCCCGCAGGCGCGCGCCGAGGACTATCCGTCGCGGCCGATTCGTCTCATCGTCGGCGCGCCTCCCGGCGGCACCACCGACACCATGGCCCGTTCGATCGCGGTGCCGATGGCGGCGGCCCTGAAGCAGAGCGTCGTGGTCGAGAACAAGCCCGGCGCCGGCGGCAACATCGCCGCCGACATGGTCGCGAAATCGCCGGCCGACGGTTACACGCTGCTGGTATCGTTCAGCAGCCACACGATCAACGCCTCGCTCTATACCCACCTGCCCTACGATCCGGCGGCCGACTTCACCGCGATCACCAAGATCGCGACCGTCCCGAGCCTTCTCGTCGGCAGTCCGAAACTGGCGGCCAAGGACCTGACGGCGCTGATCGCGCTTGCCAAGGAAAAGCCGGACAAGCTGACCATCGGCATTGGCGGCATCGGCTCGTCGCTGCATATGGCCGGAGAGAAATTCAAGCTGATGACCGGCGTGCGTCTGCTCAACGTCCCCTACAAGGGCACGGCGCCGGCGCTGACCGACCTGCTCGGCGGCAACATCGATCTCATGTTCATCAGCCTCGTGACCGGCGCGCAGCAGGTTCACGCCGGCAATCTGCGCGCCTACGGCGTCACCAGCACCGAGCGGCAGAAGGCCTTCCCCGACGTTCCGGCCATCGCCGAAGTCGTACCGGGCTTTGAATCGAACGCGTGGTTCGGCGTGTTCGGGCCGGCGAAGCTGCCTCCCGAGATTACGAAGAAGCTGAACGCGGTGATCGTCGCCGGCCTCGCCGATCCGGAAATGCAGAAGCGATTGAAGACCGAGGGCGCGACCCCGGTCGGCGATACGACTGAAGAGTTCTCCGCCTTCGTGCGCGACGACATCAAGCGCTGGGCGCCGATCGTCAAGGCGTCGGGCGCAACACCGAACTGAGCCAAACCGCTGGCAGGAGCATCATGGAGAAGTTCACCCGCCTCACCGCCACGGCCTGCCCGCTGACGGTGCCGAACCTGAACACCGACCAGATCCTGCCGGCGCGCTATCTCAAATGGCCGCGCTCGCGCGGGCTCGGCTCGGTGCTGTTCCAGGATCTGCGCTTCGACGCCGACGGCAAGGAGAAGGACTTCCCGCTCAACCAGCCACAATACAAGAGCGCGAAAATCCTGCTCGGCGGACGCAACTTCGGCGGCGGCTCATCGCGCGAGGCCGCCGTCTATGCGGTCTACGACTCCGGCATCCGCTGCGTCGTCGCGCCGTCCTTCGGCGACATCTTCGCGCAGAATTCGGTGAAGAACGGACTTCTGGCCGCAATCGCCTCGGAAGAGGACATCGCGCCCTTTGCCGCCGCGGTGACGGCCGATCCGGCGCGTGCGCTCACGATCGATCTCGAGCAGCAGACGATCACGAGCGGCGACCTGCAATGCAGGTTCGCGATCGAGCCGGTGAGCCGCAACCAGTTGATCAACGGCTGGGACGACATCGACTTGACCGAGAGCTGGCGTGCCGAAATCGACGCTTTCAGAGGCCGCGACCGGCTCGCGCGGCCATGGGCAACGCCGCCGGCCCGCTGAGCTTCGCGCGCCGTATCAGATCGTGCGCGACATTTTCATACGGTAATGGAAGTTCTCCGCCTCGTGCCAGTTATAGCTGGCGATCAGCGTTCCCTTCCGGGTGATGTAGCGCCTGAGCGCGCAGGTCGCGACCGCGCCAGACTCCGTGCCGGACTTGACGCCGAGCTGCGAGGCAATCTCGCCATCCATCGGCGCGCCGAAGATGTCCTGCTCGACGTCGATGATCTCTTCGCCCGTCCGCTCCGACAGGTGCGCGTAGAACGGGCCGACGCAGCGCCGGAGTTCACGAACGAATTTGCCCGCGCGCGGCGAAACATAGGAGTGCAGGTAGCAGACGATCTTGCCGCCCTTTCGACGCAGGCCCTTGAGCACGTGCCAGACCTCGCCGGCGGAGCCCCCGACATCTGCGGCCGTGCCGGCGTCCAGCGTCACGCGCTCGATCGACAGGAGCTCGTAATCAGTATCGAGGGCGAATTGAAACAGGTCGGACAAAGACGACAGCGAATGCACGTATCGGGCTTGCGGCGTCGCCGAGATGACGATGCTGCCGGCGCCCTGCCGCCGCTGCACCATGCCCTGCTCCACCAGCCGCCGCAGGGCTTCGCGAACCGTGAAGCGGCTGGCGTTGAATTCGTCGCAGAGTTCGCTTTCGGTCGGCAGCCGGGTATCGACGGAATACTTCCCCGTCTCCATCCGCCGACTCAGCGTATTGAATATCTGCACGTAGCGCGGCGCGTCCGAACTCATCGCAGCAGGGACCTTCGTCGTTCGACGCGCTCCGGCCGGGTTGCAGGAATCGCGAACTACTCCTTATAGCGGCGCTCAAACTCCCACACATCCGGGAACCCGATCAAGTCGTTGAACTCGGTGAAGGAGTACATCGGCACGGCAGCCGAAGTCGTGCCGTTCGCCTGGAGATCGGCATAGGCGTTGCGCAAGGCCTGGCCGGCCGAGAGGAACCCGAGCGCCGGGTGGATCGCCACCGCAAAGCCGAGGTCTTTCAGCTTGTCGGACGGCAGCATCGGCGTCCGACCGCCATGCACCATGTTGGCCAGCAGCGGCTTGTCGATGCGGCGGCCGATCTCCGCCAATTCCTCGACGCTTTCCGGCGATTCCACGAAGATGATGTCAGCGCCGGCCTCGGCATAGGCAACCCCGCGGCGGATCGCGTCTTCGAGGCCGTTGCCCGTCCGCGCGTCGGTGCGCGCGACGATCAGGAAGTCGGCGCTCGAACGGGCGTCGCTGGCGACCTGCACCTTGCGCACCATGTCCGCCATCGGGATCACGCGTCGGAATGGCGTATGCCCGCATTTCTTCGGAAATTCCTGATCCTCGATCTGGATCGCCGTAACGCCGGCCTTCTCGTAACCCCGCACCGTGTGGCGCACGTTGAGCAAACCGCCATAGCCGGTGTCGGCGTCGGCGATGACGGGGGTCTTGGTCATTCCGGCGATGCGGCCGATCCGGTCGATCATCTCCGAATAGGTGGCAAGGCCGGCGTCCGGCAACCCGAGCGAGGACGCGACCGTGCCGTAGCCGGTGACGTAAAGGGCCTTGAAGCCCATGCGGTCGGCGATCAGCGCCGAGATGAGGTCGTAGACCCCCGGCGCGGTGATGAAGGCGCCGTTGTCGATTTCCTTCCGCAGCGCGGGATTGGCCATTTGGCGTCGTTCCTGGTTGGACGAAATTTGTCCGGACAGCATTTCTATGCCAGCATGCTTTCAAGTTTCAAGCGGGCCGTCTCGGCCGGCGCGAAATGTCGCGATCAACACCTCGATCGGCGGAACAAGAAGCAATGACCGACGTGCAAGGCTGGCGCCGCAAATTCGGCGTCCTCGGACCCTCGACCAACACCATCGTGCAGCCGGATTTCGACGCCATGCGTCCGTTCGGCGTCACCAACCATTACAGCCGCATCTTCACCCCGAACGCCAACGCCGTCAGCAATGAAAGCTTCCGCGCCGGCGCCGAAGTGATCGCCTCGAACGTGCTCGAGGCCGTGCGCAGCGTCATGACCTGTAAACCGGACTACCTGGTGATGGGCATGTCGGCGGTGACCTTCTTCGACGGCGAGAAAGGCGCGGACCGCTTCACGCGCGAGGTCGAGGAGACGTCGGGCATCAAGATCAGCATCGGCAGCGACGCCTGCACCGCCGCGATGAACAGCTATGGCGGCGTCAAGCGCATCGCCGTCCTCTCCCCCTATTGGCCGGCGATGAACACCGAGGTGGCGCGCTATTTCGGCGACAAAGGCTTCACGGTCGTGCGCGACAAGTGCCTGCAATGCCGCTCATGGACGCTGATCGCCGAGCAGACCACCGACACCCTGCGCGCGGCGCTGCGCGAGCTCGACGGCGACGACGTCGACGCGATCGTCCAGGTCGGCACCAACCTCTCCATGGTGAAGCTCGCCGCCGCCGCGGAAATGTGGCTCGGCAAGCCCGTGATCGCGATCAACACCGCCACCTACTGGCATGCGCTGCGCGCGAACGGCATTCAGGACCGCATGGACGGCTTCGGCCGCCTGCTCGCGGAGTTCTGACCGCCATGAGCGCGCGCGGCAAAGCCACGATCCAGCGTATCGTCGATATCGACCCGTTCGCGCTGCAACTCGGCTTCCTGTTGCCGGGCGCGTCGCTCGAGGCGCTCGGCAAGCATCGAGCGGCTCTCGACGGCGCTCATGTCGACTGGGCCGCCGGCGCGATCCTGCTCGCGGTGCAGAGCCACCTGGTGCGGGCCGGCGGCAAAACGATCCTGATCGACACCTGCGTCGGCGAGCATAAGCAGCGGCCGGCGCGCGCCGACTGGCACAATCGCGGCGCGACACGCTATCTCGCCAATCTCAAGGCCTGCGGCTGCACGCCGGACGATGTCGACATCGTCATGTGTACACACCTGCACGCCGACCATGTGGGGTGGAATACGCGGCTCGAGAACGGCCAATGGGTGCCGACGTTTCCGAACGCCCGATACCTCATGAGCATGCGCGAGGTCGAGCAGCGCGCCAGCGAAGCGGCGGCGAAGCCCGAGGCCAATCACGGCAGCTACCAGGACAGCGTTCTGCCGGTTCTGGACCGCGGCGCGGCGGCGTTCGTCGACGCCGGCGACGAGATCGTCGATGGCGGCAAGATCCTCGCCCTGCCCGGCCATGCGCCGGGGCAGATCGGACTCGAATTGCATCAAGCCGGCGGGACCGACGTGTTCTGCGGCGATGCGATCCACAGCCCGGTGCAGGTTTTCCGGCCGGAATGGGCGAGCGCCTTCTGCCACGACAAGGCGCAGGCGGTCGCAACGCGGCGCGCTCTGCTCGAGCGCGCGGCCGGCGAGAACCTGCGCCTCATCCCGGCGCATCTGCGCGGCAGCGTCATGCACGTGCGCGAAGCCGGCGGCGCCTTCACGCCGGTCATTGAAGCGTAACGCTCACGCGACCGTTTCAACGTCGCGCAGCGACTGGATCATCGACGTCCGCATGACGTAAACGCGGTGTTTGTCCGGATCCTCGGCGGTCCGGCGGAGCTCGTCGTAATAAGCCTTGCGCGCCTCCGGCTCGCGTGTGTTGAGGATGGCGCGGTTGCGCAAGGTCGTCTGCTGCACGACGTCGAGCGCGACCTTGCGCCGCTGCCGGCTGTAGCGTTCCAGCGTTTCGAGCGGCGCGCCGCGGATGACGGCTGTCAGCTTTTCCGCGAGATTGAAGGCGTCGTGGATGCCGCCATTGAGCCCCATGCCACCGAGCGGGTTGTTCACGTGCGCGGCGTCGCCGGCGATCAGCATGCGGCCTTTCACGTAGGTCGATGCGACGCGCTCGTGCACGCGATAGGCGGTGCGGTGCGTCACCTCGTAGGGCTGGCTGCGGCGCCAGGCGCCTTGCAAGAGCCGCTCGCCGCGTTCCGGCGAGGTCACGTCCTTGTCCTCGAGCGCGGCGTCGACCGGGAACAGCGCGCGCCAGACGCGCTTGGTGCGGATCAGCACGTACCATTCCTTCGGGTCGGACAGGTAACAGATGTTGGCGAGGTCCGGCATGGCCTCGCGGAAGTCGAAGGTGGTCGACAGCGTCAGGAACAGTTCGGGGATGGTGATGCCGTCGAAGGCAGCGCCGATTGCAGGCCGCACGATGCTGCCGATGCCGTCGGCGCCGACGAGGAAGGCGCCGCGAAGCGTCTCCTGCTTGCCGTCGCCCGTGACGACGTCGAGTTCGACGCCGTCCGCGCTCTGCCGCGCCGCGACCGCCTTGGTGCCGAGGCGGATGGTCGCCAGCGGCTGTTTCTGCAGGCGCGCATAGAGCAGTTCGCCGAGGCGCCACTGCTCGCATTGCAGCCGGTACGGGTGCTTGGTGTCCGGCAGCAGCCGCGACAGTTCGAACGTCGCCACCACGCCTTCGTTGCGGTCGCGGAATTGCCAGGTCGGGCAGATCAGGCCCTGCTCGATCATCGAGGACACGACGCCGAACCGCTCGAGCATGTCGAGCGTCGGCGGATGGAAAGTCGACGCGCGCAAATCGTGCGGCAGTTCGGCGCAGGTCTCGACCAGCGTGACGGCGACGCCGTCTTCGACCAGCAGGCTCGCGGCGACGAGGCCGACGGGGCCCGCTCCGACGATGATCACGCGCGGCTCGGAAACATTCGACATGAAACGTCCTTGGACTTCCTTGACAGGGCACTGGGGTCGGGCATGATCAGGTTGTCCGGACAAAGATGACCGGCTTTGCCGCGCGGGACAAGGGACTTGGTGGACATTCCCGGAATGCAGACGCGCCCGATCCGCGCCGCACACGCAGGCGCGGTGGAAAGCGCCTGGCGCGCGCCATGAGCGATCCGACCGGGGTGGCAGCCGCGCGCATTTCGTTGCCGGCACCGGCGATCGCAGCCGCAATCCTGGTGGTGCTGATCGGCCTCGGCGTCGCGATCGGCGGCAAGGTCATCGCGCATCAGGTCGTGTCGGGGCTGCTGCTCGGCGCGATCTACATGACCGTCGCGGTCGCCTTCACCCTCACCATCGGCGTCCTGAATTTCCTGAACTTCACGATCCCCACCTTGTTCATGCTGACCGGGATGGCCGCGTGGGGGCTCCTGTCCGGCGGCTACCTCACCCTCGCCGGCCGCGGCGCCTGGCTCGCCGCGCTTGCGATCGGCGTCGCCGTGGCGGTCATCGCCTCCCTTGTGGTCGAGCGCTTCACGTTCCGCTACCTGAAGATGAAGCACGGCGACGCGACCGAACACGCGATCCCGCTCGTCTCCTCGCTCGGCTTCCTCATCATCTTCGAGAACCTCGTCCTCATCACGCTCGGCTCGGACTCGCAGCGCTTCGCGGTCCCGTTCGCTGCCGACCTGCACGTCGCCGGCATCGTCGTCGGCGTGCCGCAGTTGGTGAGCTGCGTGCTGGCAGTGGCCGTCGTCGCGGCGCTGAGCTTCGTCTTGAAGCGCACCAAAGTCGGCCGTGCGCTGCGCACGATCGCCGAGAACCCGGACACGGCGTCCCTGCTCGGCGTCGATGTCGGCCGCGTCGTCCCCGTCGTGTTCATCCTGACCGGGCTGCTCGCCGGCGTCGCAGGCGCGCTGTTCACAGTCAACTACGGCGACGTCTCGCCCTTCATGGGCGACAATGTCGGCACCAAGGCGATCGCCGCCATGGTGCTCGGCGGCGTCGGCTCGATCTGGGGCGCGATCGCCGGCGGACTGGTCGTCGGCCTCGCCGAGACCCTGTCGATCCAGTTCTTCGGCGGCGACTCGGTCGCGATGACGGTGTGGGGACTCGTGCTCGTCATCATCGTGCTGCGCCCCAAGGGACTGTTCGGTGGCGCGCCGATCGGCAAGGGGAAGATGTGATGCCCCGCCGCACCGCGATGTCCGCCCGGCACGGAGCCGGATCGCCATGAGCGGCTATCTCTCCGGCGTCCTCGCGATCTTCTGCATCAATCTCATCTTCGCGTACGGCATCTTCGTCACCGCCGCCGCCGGCCAGATCAATCTCGGCGGCGCCGGCTTCCAGGCCATCGGCGCCTATGCCGCGGGCTGGCTAGGCAGCACGATGGGAACGCCCATCTGGTTCTCGATCGTCGCTGCTGCGCTCATCGCCGCGCTGGTCGGGTTTCTCATCTCCTTCCCCGTGCTTCGGACGCGCGGCGTCTACATGGTGCTCGCGACCTTCGCCTTCGGCGAGGTCGTCGCCGGCTTCCTCCTGCACACGGACGTGTTCGGCGGCGCGATGGGCATGGTGGTCCCGCTGCACGTCGAATTATGGGTGCTCGTCGTTTCGTCGATCGCCGTGACGCTGGTGGCCTTCTATCTGATGGCGACGCGTCTGGGGCTGTCCATGCGGGCGGTGAACGACGACGAGGACGCCGCGATCGTCATGGGCGTCAACGTTCGCGCCGTGCAGGTCGCCGCATTCACCATCGGCGGTGCGTTCACCGGCCTGTCGGGCGCGCTCTACGCGCTCAACTTCGGCTTCGTGGAGGCGCAATACTTCAATGCGCTGCTGTCGATCTACATCCTGCTCTACGTCCTCATCGGCGGCACGCAGACGGCATGGGGGCCGCTCGCGGGCACGGTATTCTTCACGATGCTGCCGGAGCTGTTTCGCGTCGGTGGATCGGCGCGCTACCTGATTTTCGGCATCCTGATCGTTCTGATGATGGCGCTCCGTCCGGAAGGCATCATCACCCGCGGACTTGTCCGTGGCCTCTCGTTTCGGGGAGGCGCCCGTGGCGGCTGAACCGGCATTGACGCTCGATGGTGTGACCAAGCGCTTCGGCGGCCTTGCCGTGACGCAGGACATCCGCTTCGCGGTCCCCATCGGTACGCGCACGGCGCTGATCGGTCCGAACGGCGCCGGCAAGACCACGCTCTTCAATCTCATTTCCGGCGTCTACAAGATCGACGCCGGCCGCATCCTGCTCGACGGCCGGCCGATTCAGGACCTGCCGCCGCGCAAGCGCGTCCAGGCCGGCCTCTCCCGCTCCTTCCAGAACATCCGCTTGATGCCGCATCTCTCGGTGATCGAGAACATCATGCTCGGCCAGCACACGCAGGCCTCCGATGTCCGCTCCCTGCTCAGCCCGCTTGCCTGGCAGCGCAAGAGCCGCTGGCGTGCCGAAGCGGTAGACAGCATGCGCCGCGCGGGCATCGACGTCGATCCCGATGCGCCGGTAAGCGGCCTGCCCTATGGCCTGCGCAAGAAGATCGAGGTCGTGCGCGCGCTGATGAGCCGCCCGCGCCTGTTGATGCTGGACGAGCCGGCCGCCGGCCTCAACCCGCGCGAGACCGTGGAGCTCTCCGCCTTCCTCAAGTCGGTGGCGTGGGACGGGCTGACGATGCTCGTGGTCGAGCACGACATGTCATTCGTTCACGATCTCTGCGACCGCACCGTTGTCCTGAATTTCGGCCGCATGATCTATGACGGGCCGACCTCCGGCGTGCAGGACGACGCGCAGGTGCGCGAGGCCTATCTCGGCAGCCGCCGTGTCGCTGCGAAGGGGGCCGGCCGTGTTGCTTGAAGTCGCGAACCTCGACGTGCGCTACGGCCGCAACCATGCGGTCAAAGGGCTCAATCTGACGGTCGGCGCCGACGAGCTCATCACCGTGCTTGGTTCGAACGGCGCGGGGAAGTCGTCGCTCCTGCGCGCCATCCAGGGCCTCACGCCCTGCGCCGGCGGCACGATCCGTTTCGCCGGCGAGGACGTCACGCGGCTGACGCCGCCGGAACGGCTGAGGCGCAACCTCGTTCTGGTGCCCGAAGGTCGCCAGATCGTCATCGGCCTCACCGTGCACGAGAACCTGCAAATGGGCGCCTACTGCCGCGCCGACGCGAACGTGCAGCAGGACATCGCTGCAATCTACGACCGGTTTCCGAACCTCGCCGCGCGCCGCAAGATGCCGGCCTCGGTCCTTTCGGGCGGCGAGCAGCAGATGCTGGCAATCGGACGCGCGCTGCTTGCGAAACCGAAATTGATGATGCTCGACGAGCCCTCGCTGGGCTTGTCGCCGCTCCTCGTCGAGCGGCTGTTCGGGTTGATCGCGGACCTGCGTCGGGAAGGCCTCGCGATCCTGCTCGTCGAACAGAACACGCATATGGCGCTGGAGGTTGCTTCGCGCGGGCTGGTGATGGAGCTGGGCCGCGTCGCCCTCGAGGGCACGGCGGACGTGTTGCGCGACGACGAACGATTGGCGGCGGCCTATCTGGGCGGCCATTGAACGGGACCACAAAGGGGAGAATGGACATGAAGAGGACAATATTGCTGGCGGCAGCAGCGGCGTTCGCCATCTCGGCGGCGCCGGCCGGCGCGGCCGAGGTCGTCATCGGCCTCAGCATGGTCAAGTCCGGCGTGCTCAAGACGGTCGGCGAAGCGACCGAGACCGCCGTCGACATTGCCGTCGCTGAGATCAACGCCAAGGGCGGGATCGGCGGCAAGCAGATCAAGCTGATCAAGTTCGACACCGGCACCGATCCCAAGCAGGCCGCCGTGTCGGTGCAGAAGTTCGCACAGGACGACAAGGCACTCGCCATCATCGGCCCGTTCTCGTCCGGCGAGACCGCTGTCACGCTTCCAATCGGCGAGCGTCTCGGCATTCTCGAAATGCCGACCTCGGCTTCGACCCCCGGCCTCACCAAAGGCTACACCTATGTCTATCGCCTGGTTTCGGACGAAGGGAAGCAGTTCACGCGCCTGATCAAGACGCTGGACAAGAAGAGCATCCCGCACGCCAAGGCGGAAATCATGTACGCGTCCGACGAGCGGGTCTCGAACCTCTCCGGGACGCAGTTCTACCCGGCCATTCTCAAAGCCAATAACGTGACCTTCGGCGATCCGATCGCCTTCCCGCTCAAGGCCTTCGACGTCGCACCGCAGGTGACGCAGGCGCTCGAGCGCAAGCCCGACGTGATCGCGCTCGCCGCCACCCCGGACGGCGCCGGCAAGGTCATCAAGGAACTGCGTCGCCAGGGCTTCAAGGGCCGCGTCATCGGATCGCAGATCTTCGCCGATCCGAACTCGGTCGAGCTGTTCGGCCGCGACGCCGACGGCATGCTCATCGTCGCCGGCTTCTGGTGGGACCGCAACGACGCCACCCGCGCCTTCACCAAGAAGTACCATGACGAGAACATGAAGCGCGGGCTCACCTCCAAGAAGATCCCGCACCACAGTGACGCGCAGCCCTACGACATCGTCTACCTCCTGAAAGCGGCGATGGAGAAGGCCAATGTCACCGGCGACCCCTCGAAGCTCGCGGCTGAGCGCACCGCGATCCGCGACGCCATGAAGGACATCCGCTTCACCGGCGTCACCGGCGAGAACACCTGCTTCAATTCCAACCACGATGCGAGCCTCCCGGGCTTCGTCATCGAGATCAAGGATCTGAAGTGGAACCTGTTCGACTCCTGGCCGGCCGATCCCTGCCAATAAGTCGGCCGTGAGCAAACGGCGTCTCTGCATCCTCGGAGGCTGCGGCGGCATTGGCCGCAGCCTCGTCGCGGGCGCGCTTGTCCGCGGCTATGACGTCACCGTCATGGACCTGAAGGCGGCGCTGGAACGACACCCGCCGCCACCCTCGACCTTCGCGATCGAGATCGACGGCGCGGACGAGACCTCCGTAGCCCGTGCCTTCGCCACGGTGTCGTTGCGCTCCGGGGCGCTCGACGGCTTCGTCAACGCGGCGGGCTTCCTGATCGAGAAGCACGCGCTGGCGGAGACCTCGGCACACGATTTTGACGTCATGATCGAGGGCAACTTGCGCACGACGTTCCTCGCCTGCAAGGCGGCGATGGCGCTTCTCGAAAAGGGCGACGCGCCGAGCCTCGTCAACATCGCATCAGGCCTCGGCGCATTCGTCCGCCCGCAATACGGGCCCTATGCGGCATCGAAGGCGGCGATGATCGCGCTGACCAAGACATTGGCCCTCGAGCACGCCCCGCGCGTGCGCGTCAACGCCGTCGGGCCGGGCGCGGTCGACACCGCCTTCCTGCGCGGCGGCACCGGCCGTTCCGACGAGAACGGCGCGCCGTCGCTCGACATCGACGCCTATAGCACGATGATCCCGCTCAAGCGGATCGCCCTGCCCGACGACATTGTCGGGCCCGTAATGTTCCTGCTCGGCGACGACAGCCGCTACATGACCGGCCAGACCCTCTGGGTGAACGGCGGCGCCTATATGCCGTGATCGCCCGCGTCGTTACGACGCGCGGTGATGCAGGCGGTGGTCGAGCCAGAGCAGGAAGGCGCTCGCCGACACCGCGACGATGCCGAGCAGGACGATGGTCGCCATGATGGTCGGGACGTCATGGACGCCGATCGCCGCCATGATGACGTAGCCGACGCCGCGCTGCGACGCGAACATCTCCCCGATCAGCACGCCGAGCAGCGTCACCGAGAAACCGATGCGCAGCCCCGAGACGATCTCCGGCAGCGCGCCCGGCACGACCACGGTCGCGAGAGTCTGCCAGCGCGTCAGTTTGAGCACGCGCGCGGTCTTGAGGTGCACGGGCGCCAGATTGCGCACCGCGTTCATGGCGAAGATCGCCACCGGAATGATGCCGTGGATGGTGCCGAAGGCGATCTTGGCCGAGATGCCGAGCCCGAAGATCAGCAATATGACGGGATAGAGCGTCACCTTGGGCAGGCTGTAGGCCGAAATCATGATCGGTTCGGCAACTTCGGCGCTGGTGCGGTTGAGCCCGAGCGAGAGGCCGAGCGCGAGCCCGCCGCCGACCGCGAGCAGGAGCGCATAGGCAAAAGCCTTGGCCGTCTCGGCGGCATGCGGCCAGAACACCGGGCTCAACGCCATGCTCCAGGCCTTGGCCAGGCTTTCGGCCGGCGATGTCAGCGCGAACGGCGCAGCCAGGTGCATCGCCTCCCAGGCGACGAGGCCGGCGGCGATCAGCAGCACGAGATCGAGCGCGCGTTTCATCTCAACGCCCCCACCGCCGCAACAGCCGCCGCTCCAAAACATGGAAGATCGCGTTGACCGCGGTCACGAACACGATCACGAACAGCATCAATCCGTACATCGTGCCGTTGTCGAAATTGTTGAAGGCGTAGGAGATCGAATAGCCGAGCCCCGACGTCGCCATGATGAACTCGGCGGCGATGACGCCGATGAAGGCGTACGCGATGGCGAGCTTGAAGCCGGTAAAAAGATGCGGGATGGCGCTCGGCAGCTTGACGCGCAGCGCCGCTTCGACCGGACCCATGCGGTAGACCGAGGCGGTGCGCACCAGAACGCGCGGGATCCGGTCGAACGCCGTCAGCGTCGAGATGATCATGGCCACGACGCCGAACAGCACGCCGATCGCCACGATGGCGCCGCGGCCAAGGCCGAACAGCACGATGAACAGCGGGTAGAAAGCAAAGAACGGCAGCGCGTAGTAGCTCGCCAGGAACGGATCGATGGCGCGCCGCAGTCGCGGGAAAGAGTGGATCGCCGCGCCGACGGCAAAGCCGCCGATAACAGACAACAGCACCGCGATAACGACATTGGTCAGCGATTCGAGAATGTCGGCGTCGGCCTTGCGCGACGTCAGGATACGGAAGAGATGCATCACCATATCCGAGGGGGCGATCAGCACCAGCTTGCTGATGATTCCGGTCCGGCACAGCACTTCCAGCGCGACGACGAAGCCGCCCACGACCAGCAGCCGCAGGGCGCCGACGCGGCTCATGCGCCGCCACCTTGCCGCACCGATTTGAGCGATTCCTCGCGTAGCACCGACCACAGGCGCGTTGTGACATCGCCGAACGAGTGCTCGGCGGCGATGCGGGAATCGCGCTCGCGCGGCCAGCCAGTCACGACCTCCTCGATGATGCGGCCGGGACGTGCCGACATGATGCCGATGCGGTCGGACAACATGGCCGCCTCGTCAAGCGCATGGGTGATCAGGAGCACCGTCGCGCCGGTCTCACGCCACACCTTGAGCAATTCGTCGCCCATGATGAGGCGCGTCTGCGCATCGAGCGCGCCGAACGGCTCGTCGAGCAAAATCATGCGCGGCTGCATGACCAGCGTGCGGGCGATGCAGACGCGCTGGCGCATGCCGCCCGAAAGTTGCGCCGGATAGGCTTTGGCGAAGTCGACGAGACCCATCAGCCGAAGCGCATAGTCGAGCCGCCGCGCGATCTCGGCGGACTCCACGCCGGCGCGCCGCAGACCGAACGTGATGTTGTCCGAGACCGTGAGCCAGGCGAACGACGCGTCTTCCTGGAAGACGACGCCGATGCCGTCGGGCACCCCAGTAAGCGCCCTGCCCTCGAATTCAATCGTGCCGGTGGTCGGCCGCGACAGGCCGGCCAGCACGTCGAGCAAGGTGGACTTGCCGCAACCGGACGGACCGATCACCGAGTAGAATTCGCCGCGGCGCAGATCGAGATCGATCTCGACGAGCGCGCGCACGCCGTTCACCGGATCGCCATAGACCCGCGTGACGCCGCGCATGCGCGCATGCACGGGTTTGCCGCCGTCGCCGGGAGCGGCGACGGCTTCGTTCCGCAGTGCCGATGTCACTTGAGGTAGCTCGTGTCGACCACCTTGCTCCAGTCGACCTTGCCATCGACCTCGCCGACGATCTGCAACCCCTTCACCATGTTGTCCATGCTGTCGTACTCGAACTCGCCGGCGCTCCAGTACTTGATGGCAATGAGGTTCTTGATCGATGCGAGAATGAGCTTTTCGTCGGCGTTGTAGCGCTTGGCGACGATCTTGGCCGTCTCCTCCGGATGGGCGTAGATGAACTCGACGCCCTTCCTGCGCGCCTGCACGAGCTTGCGCAGCTTGTCGCCGTGATCCTTGGCGTACGCCACCGTGGTCACGCCGACCGACTGCATCATGTTCGGCAGTTCGTCCTTGATGAAGAAGACGGGCTTCATCTTGCCCTGCACCTTCGGCCAGATCGGATCCATCACCGGCGCGGCGACGACCGCCTTCTGCTCGACCATGGTCAGACCGGCGCCGATGCCGCCCGCCGCCACCGTCTGCATCTTGATGTGGTACTTGTCGGCGACCATCGTCAGCAGCATGTCGGTGACCGACTTCGGCGAGGTGAACGCGACTTTCTTGCCGTCGAGGTCCTTCACGGACTTGATGTCCGAATCCGCCGTCGTCACCCACAACTGCTCGCCCGCCGTGCGCACGCCGGCGTGGATGATCTTGAGCTCGATGCCCTGCTTCATCGCCGCAATCGCCGCCGACAGCGCAACCTCCCCGTAGGGCAGGCTCGAGGCCATGACGTTGCGCATCGTCGTTCCGCCGCCGGCGGAGGTGATGACGCCGTCAATGTCGAGTCCGGCGTCCTTGTAATATCCCTTGTCGATCGCGACCGCGTACGGCGCGCCGTACAGCAGAACACCCCAATGCGTCACCGTGACCTGTTCGGCCCGCGCGGCGATCGGCGCCGCCAGCACGACGGCGAGCAGCAGAAGCCTGTAGAGAATTGACATGCCATCCTCCCTTATGCGGCCGCCATTACGATGTTGTTGTGTGGATTGTCCGGCCGGCGGCACCATCATGGATACAGCCGAACATCGTGTCTATCGGGAAATATGGATTTGCGGCGCGTTGCGGAGAACATTGTTCATCGCCGGGGATATTGTATCTGCGCGCAGGCGTGCGATAAACGACGGGAGCCAACGCGGAGGACAGATCATGAGCCAGCAAGCGCAGAAGTTGCGCGCTCTTCTCGCCACCAATTCGATCATCCGCATGCCCTGCGCTTGGGATGCGATTTCGGCGCGCATGATCTCGCAGGCCGGTTACCCGCTGACGCTGATGAGCGGTTTCTCCGTGTCCGGCTCGAAGATGGCAATGCCCGATACCGGACTGATCTCGTTCGGCGAGATGGTCGATCAGCTGCGGCTGATCTGCCAGGCGGCGCCCGACCTGCTCGTCATCGGCGACGGCGACACAGGCTACGGCAACGCGCTCAACGCGCAGCGCACCGTCCGCGAATATGCGCGCGCCGGCGCGGCCGCGATCATGATCGAGGACCAAGTCTCGCCGAAACGGTGCGGTCACACCAAGGGCAAACAGGTCATCTCCAAGGCCGAGGCCCGCATGCGCGTCCGCGCCGCCGTCGACGCGGCGCACGAGGGCGACAACGACATCCTCATCCTCGCCCGCACCGATTCGCGTGCCGTACACGGCTTCGACGACGCCATGGAACGCTGCCGCATCTTCGCCGAGGAAGGCGCCGATATCCTGTTCCTTGAGGCGCCCGAAAACGTAGAGGAGATGCGCGCCTTCTGCGCCGGCTTCAACAAGCCGAAAATGGCCAACATGGTTGGCGGCGGCAAGACCCCGATCCTGCCGCCGGAAGAACTCGAGAAGATCGGCTACCGCATCGCGGCCTACCCCGTGCTCGTCTTTAGCGCGGCGATCAAGGCGGCGCAGGCGGCGCTCGCGGCGCTGAAGAACGGTGGCGCCGAGCGCGTACCGCAGGTCACGTTCGACGAATTGAAAACCCTCGTGGGCTTCGACGATTACTACGAGCGGGAGCAGCGATACTCCGCCGAGTGACGATCCTGAGACGGTCACATCGGCGGCGATCATGATCGTCAACCGATGTGGCTCTTGTGGTTCTGCATGTACCACTCCGCGATCTCCTCGCGAGTGGCGAACCACACGTCATCGAACTGTTTCGCATACGCGATGAAATCACGCAGCGCGCGGATGCGGAACGGCTGGCCAATGACGTGTGGATGCAGGCCGATGTTCATCATGCGGCCGCTCGTCTCGGCCTCGCGATACAGCCAGTCGAACTGCTCCTTGAACACCTTGAAGGCGTCGTCGACGGTCAGCCCCTGGCGCATGAACACGGTAAAGTCGTTGACCTCCGACGTGTAGGGGATCGAGACCATCGGTCTGCCCGAACGCGTCTCGACCATATAGGGCTGGTCGTCGTTCAGGAGATCGGTGATGAAGATCAGCCCCTCCTCCGCGATAAGATCGACGGTGTTCAGCGTCGAGCGGAGTGAGCACGACAGCCAGCCTTTCGCAGGCCTGCCGCAGACGTCGTTGTAGACCTTGAGCGACTTGCGGATGACTTCGCGCTCGGCCGCCTCGTCGAACATGTAGTCGGTGAGAAGCTCGGTCTGAACCCAGTTGTGCGCGACGATCTCCCAGTTGCGCTCTAGCGCGGCGTCGATGACGGCGCGGCGCTCGAGTGCCATCTTCGCGTTCATCGTGGCCGTCGAACGGATCTTGAATTCGTCGAAGATGTCGAACATGCGCCAGACGCCGACCCGCTGGCCGTATTCGCGCCAGGTGTAGTTCGGGTTGTCGTAGACGTTGCCCGGGAGGTCGCCGCCGACGATGCCGGGGCCGCCGGGATAGTACGGCTTGTTGCTGTCCTTGACCGGGTCCCAGTATTCGAAATTGGTGGTGAGCATCAGCGCGAGACGCTTTCCGTTCGGCCAACGAAGCGGCTTACGGTGCGGCATTGGCACGAACGGATAGCGCATCGGAGAGCTCCTTCGACCCGGCCTCTTCGGCCGGACCGGCACTCAGGGCTTCGGAATGCCGGCGGCCGCGACGGCGTCGGCGAAGGCCTTGCGGTCGTGCGCGAACGTTGCCGCCACCTCTTCCTTGCTCTCGCCGCCCGGAATGATGCCGAGCTTGGTGAGCCGCTGCTGCATTTCGGGTGTCTTCACGAAAGCAGCGACTTCATTGCGCAGCTTGTCGACGACATCGTTCGGCGTTCCCGCCGGAACCATGAAGCCGTTCCACGAGGCGAAGGAGAAGCCGGGGACGGTTTCCCCGACGGTCGGGATGTCGGGCGCCGCCGGGACGCGCTTGGCGGTGCCGACCGCGATCAGCTTGAGCGCCGGATCGTCCTTCTGCGCCAGCAGCACCGAAGTGTTGCCGAAATAGAAATCGACGTTGCCCGCCTTCAGGTCGGTGATTGCCTGCGGCTCGCCGCGCGACGGCACCATCACGACGTTGACGCCGGTCTGCTTGAACAGCAGCATCGGCGCGAGGTCGCTGATGTTGTGCGTGCCAGCGGCGGCGAAGTTGAGCTTGCCAGGATGCGCCTTGGCGTAGGCGATGAATTCGGCGATCGTGTTGACGCCAAGGCTGCGCTTGACGGCGACGACCTGCGAGCCGGTGCCGACATTGGTAACCGGCTTCAGCTCCTTGTCCGGATCGAAGCTCATCTTCTGCACCAGCGGCGTCAGAAGGATCATCGAGTTCGGAGTGAACATGATCGTGTAGCCGTCCGGTGCCGCGTGCACGACCGCGCCGCTCGCCAGGGCGCCGCCGGCGCCGGGCTTGTTTTCGACCACGAAGGGTTGGCCGAACTTCGCGGCCAGATGCTGGGCCGCGAGCCGCGCCATCATGTCGGTGTTGCCGCCGGCGCCGGTCGGTACCATGATCGTCACCTGCCGTGTCGGCCAGTCCGTCGCGGCGTGAGCCGAGGCCGAACACAGGGTCATCGCGGCGAATGCCGCTAGAGCCATTCTTCTATCGATCATCTCGAGTTTCCCCTTTGATGCGGTGCTTTTGCACTCGCGTTGTGCGCCCCACTTGCGTTCGTCCTCATGCGCCCTTCTGGCTCACGATGTAGTCGAGGGCTTCATTGTCGCTGACGACGTCAGCGTATTTCGCGTTCATGTCGAACAGGTTTGCCTCGTGCGGCGCCTGATGGCGGTCGCCGCAGGCCTCGCGCACGACGATCGGGACGAAACCGTGGCAACAGGCGTCGAGGCAGGTAGCCCGCACGCAGCCGCTGGTGGTCAGGCCCGTGATAATCAGTGTGTCGATGCCCCAGGTGGTCAGCGTCGACGCGAGCGAGGTGCCGAAGAAGGCGCTGGGGTACTGCTTGGACACGACAAGCTCGTCGTCGTGCACGTTCAGCCCCTTCGGCCACGCCCCCATCGGGCTGCCCTCGAGGAAATGACGCAGCGGTTTCGCCTTCTGATAGAAGCGGCCGCCGTTCAGCGCGTTCTTTTGATAGACGACATTGGTGTAGATCACCGGCACGCCATTTGCGCGCGCTGCGTCGCGCACGCGGATCGCCGAGGCCAGCGCTGCGTCGACCCCCGCATAGAGATCGCAGCCGGGCTCGAAGTAGGCCTGCACGAAATCGACCAGGATCAGCGCCGGCCGCTTGCCGAAGCCGAGCCGGTTCTCATAGACGCCGCTGTAGTTGGCCTGTAGATCGCCGCTCAATGATCCGATCCCCTGCTCGTCCGCCCGCCCCCAAAATTTGTACGGACAAGTGCGATCGGTCAACGTGAATCTGGCGGGGCGGGTTGCGCCGGCGGCGGCGACAACCCGAGGACCGTCTGGAGCGGTACCGGTTGGGGTTAGCTTGCGGCGGGGGCGCGGGGGGCGGTCTGGTAGATCCAGGGACGTGCCACGCGGTCATGAATCTGGAAGGCGGTGATATCGGCGTCGCGCAGCAGCGTCATGGCGATCTCGTCGCGCCCTTCGAGCAGGGCCTGCCGCCGCTCGCCGTCGATCTCGAAGGCGACGGTCCGGCCCGCCGGGGTGGCGATCGTGCAGGAATGCAGGTCGACCGTCATGGCCGGCGACGGCGCACCCGCCAGTTCCTCCGCGATCCGGTCCACCTCCTCGCGCGGCAGGCGGATCGGCAGCAGCCCGTTCTGGAAGGCGTTGTTGTGGAAGATGTCGCCGAAGCCCGGCGCGATGATGCAGCGGAACCCATAGGCCATCAGCGCCCAGACCGCCGACTCGCGCGAGGAGCCGCAGCCGAAGTTTTCGGCCGTGATCAGGATCTTCGCCCCGCGGTAACGCGGCTGGTTCAGCACGAAATCAGGGTTTTCCGAGCCGTCGGGCCGGAAACGGTACGGCTCTAGCGCGAACGCGCCGAGTTCGTGGCGCTGGTAGCCGATCAGCCGCTTCACCGGGATGATGGTGTCCGTGTCGATGTTCGGCCGCATGAGGGGCGCGGCGCCGGCACTGAGCTGGGTGAATTTTTCCATGATCTCACCCGATCTTGCGTGCGTCGGCGATGCAGCCGGCGAGCGCCGCCGCGGCCGCCATGACCGGGCTGGCGAGGTGCGTGCGGGCATTCGGGCCCTGGCGGCCGACGAAATTGCGGTTGGTGGTCGATACCGAGCGCTGGCCGGGCGCGATGATGTCGCCATTGACCCCGGCGCACATCGAGCAGCCCGATTTGCGCCATTCGAAGCCGGCGCTGAGGAACACCTTGTCGAGCCCTTCGCGCTCGGCGGCGCGTTGCGTCGCCTCCGACCCAGGCACGACCCAGGCACGGACATTCGGCGCAACCTTGCGCCCGGCGACGATGCGCGCGGCCTCGCGGATGTCCGAAAGCCGCCCGTTGGTGCAGGAGCCGATGAACACCCAGTCGATCGGGGTGCCCTCGATGGCCGCGCCGGGCGCCAGACCCATATAGGCGAGCGCGGCTTCCATCGCCTTGCGGCGCTGCGGATCGGTTTCGCGCGACGGATCGGGGATGCGCGAATCGACCGCGATCACGTCCTGCGGGCTCGTGCCCCAGGTGACCTGCGGCGCGACCTTGTTGACGTCGATGCTGTGCTCGACGTCGAACCGCCCGTCCTCGTCGGTCGGGAGGCCGCGCCAGTAGGTGAGCGCCCGCTCGAACATGTCGCCTTGAGGCGCGTAACGGCGGCCCGCGAGGAATTCGAAGGTGGTGTCGTCCGGCGCGATCATGCCGATCTTGGCGCCGAGTTCGATCGAGAGATTGCAGACGGTCAAGCGTTCGTCGACGGTCATCGCGCGAACGGCGTCGCCGGCATATTCCACCGCATGGCCCCGGCCCGCCCCGGTGCCGATCTTTCCGATGGTGGCGAGGATGAGGTCCTTGGCCGTGACGCCAGCCGCCACCTTGCCATTGAGATTGATGCGCATCGTCTTCGGCTTCGTCTGACGCAAAGTCTGCGTCGCGAGGACATGCGCCACTTCCGTCGCGCCGATACCGAACGACAACGCGCCGAGGCCGCCATGCGTGCACGTGTGGCTGTCGGCGCAGACGATGGTCATGCCCGGCTGCGACAGGCCGAGTTCCGGGCCGATGACATGCACGATGCCCTGCCCCTCGGTGTCGAGGTCGAAATAGGTGATACCGAAGGCGTCCGAGCCTTCCTTCATCTCACGCAGCAAGCGCTCGCTGTTCGGCGTCGAGTTGGCGCGCCGGCGCGGGTCGGTCGCGACCGCGTGGTCCGGCACACCGAAGGTCAGTTCCGGATTGTGGGGCTTGAGCCCGCGATCGGCGATCCGCTTGATGATCGCGCCCGCCTCGAGATCGTGCATCAGGTGGCGGTCGATTGCGAGCAGCGACACGCCGCCGCTTAGTTCCGCCACGACGTGCGACGCCCAGATCTTGTCGAACAATGTTCGTGGTTGTGCTTGCGCGGCCATTCGCCCGATCGCTCCGCTCGATATTTCGAAAGCGGAGGCAGCTTAGATAAGCGTCCGGGCCGGGACAATGCCGCAGCGCATTCAGGTCAGGGTTGCGTAGGAGCGACAGCTCTCTTCAAGGCGAACTTCAAACAGACGGAGCCAGGATCGTCTGTCCGCGCGAGCGCGCCGATCATCGTCACCCATTCCTCGTCGCTCGCCTCGGCCGCGAAACGCTGTACCGCATTGCGGGCAAATTCGCCGAGACTGTCGCCCTCGGCCTCGGCCTGCGTGCGCAGCCGCGCCAGCAGATTGAGATCGCCGAGCGACAGCACGGTCTCCTCCGCAAAGGACGGCGTGTCAAAGCGCGCGAGAATATCGCCGAGCAGCATGGTCCGCTCCGTCAGTTGACCCGGTGCGCCTCGGCGCCGTCGAAAGCGATGCCCTCGATTGCCGCGGCGGACGCCAGCCGCGCGACATATTGCGCATGAGCGCGGCGGCGCACGCTCTCGCTTAGATAATCGGCGATACGATCCGCGACGAGTCCATAGGGCAGCGTCCGACCGTCATGTTTGCGCTCGAGGCGGATGACATGGAAGCCATAGCGCGTCTCGACCGGCTCGGCGGCGACTTCGCCCGGCGCGAGCTTCACCATCGCCTGTTCGAACTCCGGCGTGGTCTGACCGCGCGTGACCTGCCCCAGATTGCCGCCCTGGGCCGCCGACGGACAGCGCGAATAGGCCTGCGCCAGCGTCGCGAAGGTTTCGGGACGCTCGGCCAGCGTCTCAAGCACGGCCGCGGCGTCGGCGCGCGCCTGCGCGAAGGCCTGCTTGTCCGACGGATCGGCCGAGAACAGAATGTGCGAGACCTCGTAAATATCGTCCGAGCGGAAGCGCCCAATATTGTTGGCGTAGTAGCGCCGGCAGGTCGCGTCATCGGCCTGCGGCAGAGCGACCTCGCGCTCGACCACGGCGCGCATGATCGCCTCGTCGTCTGTTTCGCGCCGGCCCGCCTCGTCGCTCGCCGGCTCGGCCAGGACGTCGAGGGCGCGCGCCCTTTGCAAGAGCAGCTCGCGCACCACAAGCGCCCGCGCCGCGTTCTGCCAGGCCTGGAGCGGTTTCGCCGCCGGATGATGCTGCATCTCGCGCACGATGGCATCGCGCGCGATGGTGACGCCGTTGACGCTGACCGGCACAGGCTTGCCGGCGGGAATGTTGGTGTGGACCGAACAGCTCATCGCGTTCACTCCGCCGGTACAGCGTCGCGCGCGGGGCGCTTCGCAACGCCGTTCCGCCGCGTGCGCACGACCTGGTAGCCGGTGCGGCCGAGATACCAGATCGGCGCGCTCCAGACATGCACCAGCCGCGTGAACGGGAAGACAAGAAAGATTGTCATGCCGAGGAACAGGTGCGCCTTGAACACCGGGCTGACGTCCGCGACCAGCGCCGCGACGCCAGGCTGCAATGTCAGTATACCCTGCGCCCAGCTCATGAACTTCACCATCTCATGGCCGTCGAGATGATTGAGCGAGACGAAGATGGTGCCGAGGCCGAGCGTCAGTTGCAGCCAGAGCAACAGCAGGATGGCGATGTCGCCGAACGACGAGGTCGTGCGGATGCGCGAGTCGAACAGGCGGCGATGCGCAAGCAGCGTGATGCCGATGAAGCAGGCGACGCCGGCGACGCCGCCGAGTACGATCGCCATCCACTGCTTGAACGTGTGCGAGATGCCGAGCGCATCGAACACCCAGATCGGCGTCAGCAGGCCGACGAAATGTCCGGCGAAGATGACGAGAATGCCGACATGGAACAGGTTCGAGCCCCACATCAGCTGCCGGCGGCGCAGCAACTGGCTCGAGCCCGAGCGCCACGTGTACTGCTCGCGGTCGAAGCGCAGCAGGCTGCCGAGCAGAAACACCGTAAGGCAGAAATAGGGATACCAGCCGAAGACGATGGAGTTGATCATGTCGCGCATGGTGGTTTCCTCAGGAGCGCCGCGCGGGCATATCGGGCGCCGGGCGCATGCCGCCGCGCACGCGGGCGATGATGCCGTCCTTGCAGCCGTCGCCTGAACCGGGCCCGAAATTCACAGGCTCGTCCTCCCAGGCCGCGTCGAGCGCCGCGAGGTCGGTGGCGTCCGGGTCCGGCAGTTGCAGCAGCGCCGAAACCTCGTCTTCCTTCGGCTTCGCCGCCGACAGCGCGATCAGCGCGCGGAATACGGCTTCGTAAGCGGACTTGCGCTTGCGCAGCCGTTCGGCGAGCGCGCCAAAAATGTGCGCCGGCTGGCCGAGCGTCTCGCAGGCCTCCTTCAGCGGCTGCGTCGCCAGATATTCAAGGAAGAGTGGCAGGAAGTCCGGCAGTTCGGACGCTTCGACCAGCAGCCCGGCCTGCTCGTACTGCGCCTTCAGGTCGATCATGGCCTGGCCGCGGTCGCGGCTCTCGCCGTGCACGTGCTCGAACAGATGCAGTGAGAGGGAGCGCGTGCGGTCGAACAACAGCACGTAGCGCTCCTGCAGGTCGTAGAGATCGCCGGTGGCAAGCTCCGTCATCAGCTTCGAGAGCTGCGGCCAGACGTTCGCCGGAAGGTGCTTGTCCTGCGCCAGGACAAGTCCGATGTCGCCGGCCGCGTCCCGCAACTCCTCCGTCGGGTAGGTGAGCAGCGCCGACAGCGCCTTGAGCGTCCGGTTCATCACGCCACCTCCATCGGATTCTTGGCCCGCTTCGGCGTGCCGAACAGATTGGTTTCGGTGGTGCCGCCGGAGCAGCCGTTCCCGAAGGAGAAGCCGCACGAGCCGCGCAGGTCGTACGCGTCCTCGTTGATCTCGCGATGCGCGGTCGGAATGACGAAGCGGTCCTCGTAATTGGCGATCGCCATCACGTGGTACATGTCCTCGATCGCCTGGCCGGACAGGCCGACGCGCTTCGCAATGCTCTCGTCGATAACGCCATCGACCGTCTTGGAACGCATGTAAGCCCGCATCGCCAGCATGCGCTCGAGGCCGAGCGCGACCGGCTCTTCCTTGCCGCCGGTCAGGAGGTTGGCGAGGTAGCGAAGCGGAATGCGCAACGAACGGACGTCCGGCATCTCGCCATCATGACCGATCTTGCCGGCCTGCGCCGCGGACTGGATCGGCGACAGCGGCGGCACGTACCAGACCATCGGCAGCGTCCGGTATTCCGGATGCAGCGGGAACGCGACGCGCCAGTCCATCGCCATCTTGTAGACCGGCGAGCGGCGCGCCGCCTCGAGCCAGTTCTCTGCGATGCCGTCGGCGCGCGCCTGCGCGATCACCGCCGGATCGTGCGGGTTCATGAAGATGCGGAGCTGCGCCTCGTAGAGGTCGCGCTCGCCCGGCGTCGAGGCGGCCTCCTCGATGCGGTCGGCGTCATAGAGCACGACGCCGAGATAGCGGATGCGGCCGACGCAGGTCTCCGAGCACACGGTCGGCTGGCCCGCCTCGATGCGCGGGTAGCAGAAGATGCACTTCTCGGATTTTCCGCTCGACCAGTTGTAGTAGATCTTCTTGTACGGGCAGCCGGACACGCACATGCGCCAGCCGCGGCACTTGTCCTGGTCGATGAGAACGATGCCGTCCTCTTCGCGCTTGTAGATGGCGCCCGATGGGCAGGCCGCGGCGCAGGTCGGGTTGAGGCAGTGCTCGCACAACCGCGGCAGATACATCATGAAGGTGTTTTCGAACTGGCCGTAAATGTCCTTCTGCACGCCTTCGAAATTCACGTCTTTCGACCGCTTGGCGAACTCGGTGCCGAGGATTTCCTCCCAGTTCGGGCCCCACTGGATCTTCTCCATGCGCTCGCCGGTGATGAGCGAGCGCGGCCGCGCCGTCGGCGACGCCTTCAGCTCGGGCGCGTTCTGGAGATGCTCGTAATCGAAGGTGAAAGGCTCGTAATAGTCGTCGATCTCGGGCAGGTCCGGGTTGGCGAAAATCTTCGCCAGCACCCGCCACTTCGAGCCGATGCGCGGCTCGATCTTGCCGTTCTTCTTGCGGCGCCAGCCGCCGTTCCAGCGCTCCTGGTTCTCCCACTGCTTGGGGTAACCGATGCCGGGCTTGGTCTCGACGTTGTTGAACCAGGCGTATTCCATGCCTTCGCGGTTGGTCCACACGTTCTTGCAGGTCACGGAACAGGTGTGGCACCCGATGCACTTGTCGAGGTTCAGCACCATCGCGATTTGCGCGCGGATCTTCATTCTGCGGCCTCCATTTTCGGCGCGACGGTGAGCGGTGCAGGCTGATCGGGGGCTGGCTTGTCGAGCCAGTCGACCTTCGACATCTTGCGGACGATGACGAACTCGTCGCGGTTTGTGCCGATCGTGCCGTAGTAATTGAAGCCGTAGGCCTGCTGGGCGTAGCCGCCGATCATGTGCGTCGGCTTGATGATGGCGCGCGTCACCGAATTGTGGATGCCGCCGCGCTGGCCGGTCACTTCCGAGCCCGGCACGTTCACGATCTTCTCCTGCGCATGGTACATCATGCACATGCCGTCCTTCACGCGCTGCGAGACGACGGCGCGCGCGACCAGTGCGCCGTTGGCGTTGTAGGCCTCGATCCAGTCATTGTCGGCAATGCCGGCCTTCTTGGCGTCGTTCTCGCTGATCCAGACGATCGGCCCGCCGCGCGACAACGTCAGCATCATCAGGTTGTCGGTGTAGGTGGAGTGGATGCCCCACTTCTGATGCGGCGTGATGAAGTTGAGGACGATCTGCGGCTCGCCGTTCGGCTTCTTGTCGATCACCGGCTTGACCGCCTTGAGGTCGACCGGCGGCCGGTAGACACACAAGGCCTCGCCGAAGGCGCGCATCCACAGATGGTCCTGATAGAGCTGCTGCCGGCCGGACAGCGTGCGCCACGGGATCAATTCATGGACGTTGGTGTAGCCGGCGTTGTAACAGACCTTCTCGGATTCGAGGCCCGACCAGGTTGGCGCCGAGATGATCTTGCGCGGCTGAGCGACGACGTCGCGGAAGCGGATCTTCTCATCTTCCTTCGGCACGGCGAGATGGGTGTGGTCGCGGCCGGTCGTCTGCGACAACGCCTTCCACGCCTTGACCGCAACTTCGCCGTTGGTCTCCGGCGCCAGCGACAGGATCACCTCGGTGGCGTCGATGTCGGTGTCGATGCGGGCGAGGCCCTTGGTCTGCCCCTCCTCCGTCACCTCGCCGTTGAGGCGCTTCAGAAGCTCGACCTCGTGCTCGGTGTTCCAGGCCATGCCCTTCACGCCGTTGCCGAGCTTCTGCATCAGCGGCCCAAGCGCGGTGAAGCGCTTGTAGACGTTCGGATAGTCGCGCTCGACGACCGTCACCGCAGGCATCGTCTTGCCGGGGATCGGCTCGACCTCGCCCTTCTTCCACTCCTTCACGTCGGTCGCCTGTGCGATTTCGCCTGGCGAGTCGTGCTGGATCGGGGTGAGCACCACGTCCTTCTCGACGCCGAGCACTTCCGGCGCGACGCGCGAGAAGGCTTTCGCGATGGCCTTGTAGATCTCCCAGTCGCTCTTCGATTCCCAGGCCGGGTCCACCGCCGAGGTCAGCGGGTGGATGAAGGGATGCATGTCGGAGGTATTGAGGTCGTTCTTCTCGTACCAGGTGGCGGTCGGCAGCACGATGTCGGAGTAGACGCAGGTCGTCGACATGCGGAAGTCGAGCGTCACCAGGAGGTCGAGCTTTCCCTTCGGTCCGTCATTGTGCCAGGCGACCTCCATCGGCTTCTTCATGCCGGTTTCGCCGAGGTCCTTGCCCTGTACGCCGTGCGTGGTGCCGAGCAGATGCTTGAGGAAATATTCGTGGCCCTTGCCGGACGAGCCGAGCAGGTTGGAACGCCACACGAACATGTTGCGCGGCCAGTTGTCGGGATGGTCCGGGTCCTCGCAGGACATCTGCAATTCGCCGGACTTCAGCGCCTTGGCGACGTAGTCCTTTGCCTCGAGGCCGGCGGCGGCCGCTTTCTGCGCGATGCCGAGCGGGTTCTGCTTGAGTTGCGGCGCCGACGGCAGCCAGCCCATGCGCTCGGCGCGGACATTATAGTCGATCAGCGCGCCGTCCCACGGGCCGGCCGGAGCCGTCGGTGACAGGATCTCGTCGACACCGACGGTCTCGTAGCGCCACTGGTCGGTGTGCGCGTAGAAGAACGAGGTCGAATTCTGCTGCCGCGGCGGGCGGCCCCAGTCGAGCCCGAAGGCGAGCGGCAGCCATCCGGATTGCGGGCGCAGCTTTTCCTGGCCGACATAATGCGACCAGCCGCCGCCCGATTGGCCGACGCAACCGCACATCACCAGCATGTTGATGACGCCGCGGTAGTTCATGTCGCAGTGGTACCAGTGGTTCATCGCCGCGCCGATGATGACCATGGACCGGCCCTTGGTCTTCTCGGCGTTGAGCGCGAATTCGCGCGCCGTCATGATGATCTGGTCGCGCGGCACGCCCGAGATCTTCTCGGCCCAGGCCGGCGTATAAGGCACGTTCTCGTCGTAGCTCTTGGCGACGTGCTCGCCGCCGAAGCCGCGATCGACGCCGTAATTGGCGACGAACAGGTCGTAGACCGAGGCGACCAGCGTCTCGCCGTCCTTGAGCGCAACGCGCTTGGCCGGCACCTTGCGCACCAGCACGCTCGGATGATCGGTGCCGGCGAAGTGGTCGTGCTCACGATTGCCGAAATAGGGGAAGCCGACGTCGGCGAACTCATCCTTCGTGTCGGCGAGGCTCAATCGAAGCTTGGTATCGGCGCCGTCCGACTTCTTCTCCTCGAGATTCCACTTGCCCTTCTCGCCCCAGCGAAAGCCGACGGAGCCGCGCGGCACGACAATCTGGTTGGTCGTCTCGTCATAGGCGACCGTCTTCCAGTCCGGATTGTTGCTCTCGCCGAGATCGCCCACGAAGTCGGACGCGCGCAGGAGCCGCCCAGGCACCAACTTGCCGTCCTGCTTCGTGAGCTGCACCAGCATCGGCATATCCGTGTACTGGCGCACATAGTCGTCGAAATACTTCGCTTTCCGGTCGATATGGAATTCGCGCAGAATGACGTGGCCCATCGCCATGGCGAGCGCGGCGTCGGTGCCCTGTTTCACCGAGATCCACAGATCGGCGAACTTCGAGGCTTCCGAATAGTCCGGCGAAATGACGACGCTCTTGGCGCCGCGATAACGCGCTTCGGTGTAGAAATGCGCGTCGGGAGTGCGCGTCTGCGGGACGTTCGAGCCCCACAGGATGAGGAAGCCGGAATTGTACCAGTCGGCCGATTCCGGAACGTCAGTCTGTTCGCCCCAGGTCTGCGGCGACGACGGCGGCAGGTCGCAGTACCAATCGTAGAATGACATGCAGACGCCGCCGAGCAGCGACAGATAGCGCGAGCCGGCCGCGTAGGACACCATCGACATGGCCGGGATCGGCGAGAAGCCGATGACCCGGTCGGGACCATGGCGCTTCACGGTATAGGCGTTGGCGGACGCGATGATCTCGGTCACCTCGTCCCAGGTCGCGCGTACGAAGCCGCCGAGGCCGCGCTTGGAAGTATATGCCTCTCGCTTCTCAGGCGCCTCGACGATCGAGGCCCAGGCTGCGACCGGCTTGCGCAGCGCCCTCGCCTCGCGCCACAGCTTGAGGAGCCGCGAGCGCACCAGCGGATATTTCACGCGGTTGCCGGAATAGAGGTACCAGGAGTAGCTCGCGCCGCGCGAGCAGCCGCGCGGCTCGTGGTTCGGCAGTTCGGGACGTGTGCGCGGATAGTCGGTCTGCTGCGTCTCCCAGGTGACGATGCCGCTCTTGACGTAGATTTTCCACGAGCACGAACCGGTGCAGTTGGCGCCGTGCGTCGAACGCACGATCTTGTCGTGCTGCCAGCGCTTGCGGTAGCCGTCCTCCCAGCGCCGGTCCTCGTGCGTGACGATGCCGTGCCCGTCCGAGAACGGCTCGTTGGCGCGCGTGAAGAAGGTCAGACGATCAAGGAAGTGGCTCATCGTACCCAGTCCTTACT